>Ga0102832_1000682_pt1 | contig 41913 bp, 33 predicted proteins | sample EBPBio282013_DNA_FD_88942 | JGI IMG/M metagenome (GOLD analysis project Ga0102832, IMG submission 88942) | Wastewater treatment Type I Accumulibacter community from EBPR Bioreactor in Madison, WI, USA - Reactor 2_5/28/2013_ DNA (Illumina Assembly) | ecosystem: Engineered > Bioreactor > EBPR >... | reverse complement strand
TGAGACAGAAACCTGGCTTTGCCGGCCTCAGATCGCTCGGAGTTCGCGCGCGTAGGTGGCGGCGTTCGGATGCTGCCGGACCGCATCGATCACGGTGATGTTCGACTCGTGGGTAGCAAGTCTGGCGGCCTGTTGCGGCGTCCACTCTGCCGCCGCCAGCGCTGCTGCAAGGTGGGGTTCGTCGACATGGACTCCGGCCGCCAGCCACGCGAGCATCTCCTGCGCGCTGATGCCGTGATCGGCCCACCGGTCGCCGAGCCGATCAGCGTTGCGAACCCCCAACTGACGCAGGGCTTGCTCGTGCGGCTCGCGGTCCATGGCGCTGCTCTTTCCCGGGTCGTGTGTTTGCGAAGAGTGCCATCCTCATCCCTCGCCACGCACCCGCCGGGCATGTCGCGGCGGCGTGTCTTGTTCAGGCGAAGAGCACCCTGCAGCCTCCGCAGGGGAAGGCGGCCGTGGCCGGCATCGTCAACGTGGACACCGCTGCCTTGGCCGTCGAACGCCGCCGCGACATCGGTGCAGAAAAGGACCATCCAGCGTCTGTGCCGCGAATGCTGTAGTCGGCCCGCTATCGGTCGACTCCGTGGCGACGTGGGTGGCCGCCGAGAGGCGTCAGTGGCGGCGCAGCCGCTGTGGTGTTGGGGCGGGCGTGCTCGGGATCGGCTTCGGCGGCAGCCAGGGTTGCGGCGTTGGCGAGGCGTTGCTTGACCTGATTCAGCTGGGAGAGGGCTTGGTTGGCGGCTCGACGTGGGTCGGTGTTCCAGGCACGGACCATGCCCAGCAGGCCAGCGCGGATCAGCGAGGAGGGGAGATCGAGCCTCTCGGCGATGTGCTCCGCGCCCGAGATCCAGTGCTCGGGCGGCTGAGCTGCCAGCACCCACATGGCGTCAAGCGCGGCCCCTTCCCGGGGCAGGTTTGTGAGGCGTTCATCGATGAGCGTATACCCGAGCGGGGTGGCGGCCGCGATGGCAGCGGTGAGTTGGTCGGCTCGCCCACCAGTGAGCATGTCGGCCGGATCGAGACCCGCGGGCAGATCGGCGTAGCCAGGGCTGAGACCCGCCGCGGCGAGTAGCCAGTAGTCGCGTTCGGCGGCGATCCGTCCCGCGAGATCGGGGTCCGTGGCGACCACTGGGGCGATCGGGTGTTCGCGGAGTTGGGCGACTTGGGCGGTGGTGAGGCTGGTTCCCAACGGTGCGACACCGACGTGGCTGCCATCGGAGGCGAGCGTGATGGCGATCGCGTCGAAGGGGCCTTCACTGATGACCGGTGTTGTGGCTGGGTCGAGATGGCCGCCGATGAACAGCTGGTCACCCTTCCTGAACAGCACTGTTTCGGCGGTGTTGAGGTACTTGGGTCCGCGGTTGTCGGTGTCGGTACGGGCGGGGTTGCGGCGTCCGATGAACCCGAGCACCGCACCGTCAGGGTCGGTGATGGGGAACACGACGCGGTCTCGGAATCGGTCGATCAGCCTGCCGGTGGACGCTGTCAGTGCGACGCCGGCGGCGGTCATCTCGCTGTCGGCGACGCCGTGGCGGCGTAGATGGTTGACCAGCGCGGTCCAGCTGTCGGGTGCGTAGCCGGGTCTGAACGGGCTGCCGGCGAGGTCGTGTCCGAACCTGTCGGAGACGTAACTGCGCGCCCAGGCGTCCGTGGTGAAGCAGCGCTCGTAGAACTTGCTGGTGAGGTGGTTGACCAGGACGAGTCGTTCTCGTGGCGGGGCGTTGTGCCAGGCGTCCCGGCGATCCATTTGGTGCCGGGCCTCGGCGTCTGTCAGTTCGGGGGCAGGCAGGGCACGGCGCGTGACGGCTTCGAACAGCAGAGCGGTATCGGGGTCGGTATCCGCTGGCTCGGTGCCTTCACGGTCGGCCGGTGGGACGGGTTCGTTGAGCGGGGCGTCCCGCGGATCGTCGGGGCCGGGCGCGTCGGTGACTGGTCCGGTGGGTGTCCAGTCTCGGAGGAGTTCGTCGATGTCGTCGGGTGGGATGCTCGACGGGTCGGGTTCTGAGTCGTGCGGGAGGATTGGGTCGGTAAGCAGCGACAGCCGCCATACCCACGCCTGGCAGAGGTCGAGGTGGCCGTCGGGATTGACGCATGAAGCGTCGGCGAGCAGCGTGTCGAGGGGCCAGCCGCGCTGCAGCCCGCGTTCGATGGTGGCGACCAGGGCGGGCCACCAGGGGCTGGCCTCCATCCGGTGGGCCGTGCCGTTTCCGACGGTGGCGGTGAAGGTGTCGAGCCAGGTGGTGGCGAGGTGGTGGGCGGTGTTGGCGCCTTCGGTGACGGCGGGGGTGAGGTGGCGGGCGAGTCGCCACCATAGTGCTGCGGCGGCGTGGTCGTCGGGCAGCGGGGCGCCGCTGGCGGCTTGACTGAGGAGGTGGCGGACGTTGATGCCGGCGCTGGACAGCTGTGAGAGCCGGCGGACCAGGACGGGAGTGAAGTCGTCGGCCAGCACGGTGGGGGAGATGAGGGCGAGCAGCTCGCGCCACTCATCAAGGGCGGCGGACTGCGAGGTCTGTAGTCGGGCTTCGAGGTGTCGTTGCCAGCGGGCGGCCGCAGTCGAGTGGAGCTTCTCCCCCGTGGGACGGAGGTCGGACGCGGGAATCCCGTGCGCGGCCCGCCACACCTCGACATCCGCGACCAGGGTGGCGGGTGGCTGGGTAGCGACGCTGCTTATCCAGCTGGGCGGGGGAGTGTTCGGGTCGGCCGCCCGGGTGCGGACTTGGGTGGCGAGTTGGTCGATGTGGGTTGCGCGGGCGGTCAGGTAGGGGCCCCACACGGTGTGCTGGGCGAGCTGGGCGGGGATCGCCGCCAGCCACGGCAGCGGCCCGCTCCCAGCGCGGATGCGGGCGGCTGCGATCCGCCACGACAGGACCGCGGCTGGCTCCCACGCGGTGCTCAGCGGGTCTTTGGCGGCGTGGACGAGGGCGTCAATGGGGTCGCTTCCATCGGCTTCGACCAAGAGCAGCTCGGCCCGAAGGGCAGGCCACGCTTCGGCTCGGGTGAGGCCGGGAAGAACCTGGTCAACACGCCGCTCGACGCCACGGACACCTGCCTCGCCGACGATATGCGCCGCGGCGAAGCCGAGCGCGTCGCTGTAGCGGACGCTCGCGGAGTTGAGCTGCACGGCCGGGGTGGCGGCCTCCCGTAGTTGGGTGGTGGCGGAGACGGGTGACTCGTCGCGGGCGAGAATGGCTTCCAGGACGTCGGTCGGGGTGAGCGGGTTGATGACCTCGGGACGGATCGCGGTGTGCGGGTCACCGTCGCCGACAAGCACCACGTAGGCGCTGTTGGAGAGCCGTCCGCGGGTGAGCATCGTGTACGCCTGCTGGCGGGATTCGGTGCCGGCGAGCAGGCCGTGCATGGTGTCTGCGGTGATGCCCTGGGCGGTGTGGGTGGTGGATGCGTAGCCGAGTTCGACCTGCCCGGCCACATAGTCGGCGGGCAGTGTGACGGTCAGCCCGGACTGGGTGTGGCGGGCGTGAATACCACGGGTCGGGTGGGCGTCGAGGACCACCCACCGGTCGCCGTTCTTGACCCAGTCGTTGCGGGCGACGCGCAGTCGCCGGCTGTTCTGGCGGGTGATGATCACGTCCCCGATGGAGGCCTGGTTGCCGTCGGCGAGGTCAACCTCGACGGCAGCGGCGGTGCCGTCGAGGCGGTGGGTACGGGCGCGTGCGTTGAGGTCGGCGACCTGTTCTCGAGTGGGGGCGAGCATGATCGAGTCGAGGCCTTTCGCGCGGTCGATCCTCCAGGCGTCGAACAAGTCGTCGGCCATGGTGGTCTCGTCACCGACGTGGATGCGGCGGGTGTCGAGGTAGAAGCCGACCGCTTCGGTACGCCCTTCGCGCAGCGCCAGCGAGGCGGAGCCTTCGGCCGGGTCGGTGAAGCGGACGAGCTCGGTGAGGCGCAGGGCGCCGTGGGTGGACTGGATGTCGCGCAGCACCCCGCCGGAGCCGATTGCCGCGAGTTGCTGGTCGTCGCCGATCAGCCGGACGCTGCCACCCTTGGCCAGTACGTGACCGACGACGATGTCCAAAGAGAGGGTGTCGGCCATCCCTGCCTCGTCAATGATCACCAGTGTTGTGGGGCCGATGGTGGCCACCCAGTGGGGGATGTCGCCATGGGCCAGCGACCAGGCCAGCTTGGCGATCGTGTCCGAGTGGCCTTCCATCTGGGCACCAAGACCCGCCGCCGCGGTCGCCGAGGGAGCCAGACCGACGACAGTGCCGCCGGAGTTGGTCCAGGCCCGCGACAGGGCAGTCATGGCGGTGGTCTTGCCCGAGCCGGCAGGGGCAATGGCGAGCTGGACGCGCGCCCCGGATGTGGCCATCTCCCTCACCAGCAGGATCTGGCCGGCGTTGAGGCGTACCCGATTGGCCTCGGTCTCCAGCAGCGCCAGATCAACCGCCGTGTCGGGGGCCACCATCCCATCGCGCCGCCCGGCGGCCTCGACCAGGCGGCACTCGGCGTCCAGGATGCGCGCAGAGGTGTACAGCTGTGATCCGGCGACGGTGTAGACGCTGTCGCCGCTGGCACGCCGCAAGGGTGCCGGTTCACTGACCGGATCCTTGGACATCTCGACCGGGATCGAGCGGGCGATCGCCGCATCAACCAGGCGTTCGGTCCACGCGTCAACGCCGTCCTGCGGCACCTCGGCGGCACGCACCCGGCGCAGCGCGTCAGCCCACAGATGCCAGCCCTGCCAGGTGGGCCGGTTCTCCTCGACACGCGAGACCATCGCCTCCACGGTCTGCTCGAACCACTCCTGATCCAGAGCCTGCTGCTCACCGGCGGCCGGGTGAAGGACCCGGTCAATCATGGTGCGGATCGCCTGCACCGACCCCAGCACCTCGACCGCCTGCCGGCGCCACTCCTCACGCTGCTCGGCAAGGGTCCGGGGCTCATGCTTGACCTGACGGGTCGCCAACGTGGCCTGCTGGGCCAACGCAATCGCCTCCACCGGGGTCGGGGGACGGCCATGGTCACGCTGGAACGCCGCCACCAAACCGCGGCGGTAGACCTCGATGTCCCGACGTCGCTGCGACCAGCGCAGATTCAGCGCGGGATCGACACCCACGATCTCGCGGACAGGCAACTTGCCCTTGTCTGCGTTGGCCCGCTCGGCAAAACGCACCCCGAGAGCGGCCGAAAGCCGCCACTCAAGTGCCGTGGTGTAGGTCTCCGAGGCGGCCACACGAGCCTTGAACAGCACCCGTCCGTCGATCGACAACCAACGGCCATCTTCACAGGTTTGAACCTTGTTCGCCACCGCGACGTGGCTGTGAAGATCAGGGTCACCAGCGCGCGAATCCCTGTGGACGAACACTGCCGCGACCATGCCGCGCACATCAACCTGCCGCACCCCGTTGGTACCCGTGCGAGTGAACAGTGCCCTCTGCTCCAGAAACCTGACTGCCTCACCGACGGCCGCGTTGTGGGCCTTCTCAATGATCGCCGAAACGGACGGATCGGCCAGCGCCCACAGCGTGGAGACGCTCTTGACGGGCGAGAACGTCAAGTCGAATCCGGCGACGGCGGTTGTCGCCTGCCGCGACAACTTGGCGATATGGCCAGCCAACTCCCGGGCATCCAGCGGTTGGCGTCCGTGCTGGTTGATGAAGCGCTCCACAGCGACTTCGGACCTGATCCGTGCCCGGTCCTCGATCAAGTTGACGGCCTGGCGGGCATTGCCCCGTGACCTGTTCAGCGCCTCCAGGCGTCGTGCGACCTCGATCCGGAACGGGCTGATGTCGCCGGAGTACACCTTGAACGGCCGCCCGAGACGGCTCGCGTCAAGCATCTCCTGATCAGTTGCCCCGGCCGCTAGGAGCGACTCCTGGCGCTGTCGGGTGAGGGGGTGGAGCCCGTTCCCGAACAGGTTCAACATCTGCTCGGCAGTCACAGCATCACCGACGCTCAACCCATCTACCCCGGATAGCCCAGCGCCCGTCCAAACCCCAGGCACCTCACCCTTCTCCGTGTAGTACGAAGCCAGTGCAGTGTGGCCCTTCTCAGACGAGTCCATCGCCGCCACCTCGCGGGTCAGATAGTCATACCCGCTCCCCGCTGGAAATGACACTCTGATTTGGCCCCACCGTGACGGCCTGATTTGGCCCCGGCCGCGACACTCCGGGGCGGTTATGACGGTCTGATCTGGCCCCACCTGGACGCTGGTCGACGGCAAGTTCGTCGATGAGCGTGAGGGTGGGCCGGAGTGTCTGGTGGGAGTCGTGTCAGGGTGTTCGAAGCGATCCGTCGGGACCGTCGGGATGATCCGGATGTGTCGATCCGCGAGTTGGCGGTGCGGCATGGGGTGCACCGGCGCACGGTCCGCCAGGCGCTCGCGTCGGCGGAACCGCCGCCGCGGAAGGTGCCGGTCCGTACCGCGCCGGTGCTGGACCCGGTGAAGCCGTTGATCGACGCGATGCTGCGGCAGGATCTGGACGCCCCGCGGAAGCAGCGTCACACCGCGCTGCGGATCCGGGAACGACTCCTGGATGAGCACCAGCTGGTGGTGGCCTACTCCACGGTCCGCGACTATGTGCGTGAGGCCCGGCCACGGATCGCCGCCGAGGCCGGCAAGCCGCTGGCTGAGGTGTTCGTCCCGCAAACCCACCCGGCCGGTGCGGAGGCCGAGGTCGACTTCGCGGATCTGTGGATCGTGTTGGCCGGGGTGAAGACCAAGGTGTTCATGTTCACGCTGCGGCTGTCGTATTCGGGCAAGGCTGTCCACCGCGCGTATGCGACGTGTTCGCAGGAAGCGTTCCTGGACGGCCACCGCTACGCGTTCGAGCAGCTGGGCGGGATCCCGTTCGTGCATATCCGTTACGACAACCTGAAAGCGGCCGTCTCCAGGGTGTTGACCGGCCGGACCAGGGTCGAGTCCGACCGATGGGTGCTGTTCCGGTCCCACTACGGCTTCGACGTGTTCTACTGCCGGCCCGGTGTCGAAGGGGCCCACGAGAAGGGCGGTGTCGAGGGCGAGGGAGGCCGGTTCCGCCGCACCCACACCGTCCCGATGCCGAAAGTCGAGTCCCTGGCCGAGCTGAACGCCTACCTCGCCCGGTGTGACGCGAAGGATGATCACCGGCGGGTCGGGCAACGCACGACGCTGGTCGCCGACGACTTCGCCACCGAACAAGTCCTGCTGCGACCGTTGCCGACCGAGCCGTTCGAGACCGGGATCAGCCTGCGCCCACGGGTCGACCGACACTCCCGCGTGACGGTGCGGCAATGTCAGTACTCGGTGCCGGTGCGCTACGTCGGCCGCCAGGTCCGGGTTCTGCTGAGGGCGACCAGCGTGCAGGTGTTCGACGGGCCCCGGCTGGTCGCCGAACACGAACGGGCCACCGAACGAGGATCAGTCACCCTCGTCCTGGATCACTACCTGGAGGTGCTCGCCTACAAGCCTGGCGCGCTGCCCGGCGCGACCGCCCTCGTGCAGGCCCGCAAGGCCGGGGTGTTCACCGCGACCCATGAGCGGTACTGGGCCGCGGCGAAGGCCCGCTACGGCGACAAGACCGGCACCCAGGCCCTGGTCGAGGCCCTGCTCCTGCACCGCACCTATCCCCACCGCCAAGTCCTCGCCGGCATCGAAGCCGCCGTCGCCGTCGGCGCGCTCAGCCCCGAAGCGGTCGCCGTGGAGGTCCGCCGCGCCGGCGAAACCCGGCCCCAACTCGGCCTGGTCACTGCCGAGGGCCGGATCGCCTACCCGGTCGACACCCGGCCGCTGCCCACCGTCGAGGTGTACGACACCCTGCTCACCGGAGGAAACCCCACATGACCCTGCTCACCGACCAGGCCGTCGAGGTCGCGATCGACACCGCCTGCCGCACCCTGCGCCTGCCCACCATCCGCGAACGCGCCGCCCACGCAGCAGCGACCGCGGCGCGTGAGCAGCACACCTACCAAGGCTTCCTGGCTGAACTGCTGCTGGCCGAGTGCGATGACCGGGACGAACGCCGCCGGGCCCGCCGCGTCCACGACGCCGCCTTCCCCCGACCCAAACGCCTCGACGAACTCGACTACGCCGCGAACCCGAACCTGAACCCGGCGGTGATCAACACCCTCGCCGCCGGCGACTGGGTCGGCAAAGGCCGGCCGCTGTGCCTGATCGGCGACTCCGGAACCGGGAAGACGCACCTGCTGATCGGGCTCGGGACCGCCGCCGCCGAAGCCGGCTACCGGGTCCGCTACGTCCTCGCCTCCCGACTCGTCAACGAACTCGCCGAAGCCGAGAACGACCGCGCCCTCACCAAAGTCATCGCCCGCTACGGCCGGGTCGACCTGCTCTGTTTGGATGAATTGGGCTACCTGCAACTCGACCGGCGTGGTGCCGAACTGCTGTTCCAGGTCCTCACCGAACGCGAGGAGAAGACCGCGATCGCGATCGCCTCCAACGAACCGTTCAGCGGCTGGACCAAGACCTTCACCGACCCCCGCCTGTGCGCCGCGATCGTCGACCGGCTCACCTACGACGCCACCATCATCGAAACCGGCACCACCAGCTACCGCCTCGCCCACACCCGCGCAGGTGGGGCCAACTCAAGCCGCCCTAGTGGGGCCAAGTCGAGTTGACATACTCACCCCGCCGTGATGCGATGCAGACCCAGCGCCATACCCACATAAGCAGGCCACCACCTCCCGATTCGGACACATCAACGACCGATCCAGCGTGAGACTGGGCTGGGCAACGAGCTGGAGCGCTGGTCACCACCCCAGTGCCTAAATGGTCTAGACCAAACCATGATGCAGAGGGTGTGTGGAGCTTGGGGTACCTCCGGGAGCAACGCGAGCCGACGCTGACGGTTGGCTCAAGCGCTGGAGTATGGCAGCGAGCTTCCCGGCAGCCATCACGGTCTTCGTCTCTTCGGCCTTCGGTGTGTCCGCTGGGTCTTTACGCCGCAACCTAGTCCAGCAGCCGTTCTAGTGCTGTCATGAAGCTGTCGAAGTCGCTGGTGTCGAGCAGCGCCGATACGTTGACCCGGTCGGAGAGTAGCCGAGTGATGCCCTCCAGGATATCGCGAAATGCGCGTCGCCCATCAGGGCTGAGCGCGAAGAGGATGATGAGACGCACTGTTGAGCTTCCCCACGGTATGCCGCGGTCGGTGACCAGTACGGAGATCGCCGTGGTGTTGGCATCCATGTACATCGAGTGGGGTATGGCGAAGTCACCGCCGAAGCATGTCGATGATCGGCGCTCACGGTCCAAGACGTTGCTCAGATAGCTGGGCTCGACATAACCAGCCGCGGCAAGTTGGCCACACATTATCGCAAGGGCTTCCTCTTTTGAACCCAATGACTTGAGTCGGAAGAAGTGCTCGGGGGTGATGAGTGAGCGTAGCGACACCTTCATGCGTCGGCGGGCGATTCGCTTGCGCTCGTGTCGGACTGTCGCCAGAACCTGATCACAGTCGTCCGTGGTGAGGAAGGGGCTGATCGTAACAAGGGCGGTGGAGGCGGCTTGATTGAGGCCGATGCAGGTGACGATGATGTCGCTGTTGATCGCACCGAAGTCAGCGTCAATGGTGGTGATCACACGCTCCACATGCGCCTGCCCCCGCACACAATCCTCGAGCCGATCTCGAAGGTTGTCTGCCATGTCGTAGTAGCGGGGGGAAACGAGAGTGATAGTCACCAGGTCGCATTGTTCAAGGCCGCGGAGGAACTGTGTCCCCATGTGGAACGACAAGTAGTCGACTTCGCCGGGTTCCAGAAGAATGTCGAACTCTGCTTCGAGTCTCCCGGCGAAGTAGAGCGCGATGTCGTGAATCAGGGGGTGCTGGTTCTTGAAGTCATCGCCAAGAGGGTTGTGGAGAGACTGCCCTGCCTGGGCGCGTGCTAAGACATTCTGAACGTGCAGCGCAAGGTTCAGCAGCATGGAGGGATCTGGTGGGCTGAGCAGGTAGCGAGCCGCTGTCTGCTCCAGGAGGATCCTGACTGTTTCGCGCACCTGCGGATCGACCACCTCCTCCGCGGTACTCTCCCGCGCCCCGCGGACTGCCCGGACGGCCAACATGCTGTAGAGAGACTCGATCTCAGCGTCGGGCAGCGGAGTGCCGAACTTCGCATGAACCGAGCCCGCGAGCCTTCTTGTCAACTGGAGCACCGCTGGATCGTCCAGGGGGGGGCTCCAGCCAGTACTGGTGAGGGGGTTGCCGCTGCTCAGGCGCTCAACGGCGATCGCGAGGTGGACGACTACGTCGCTGATGGCGTACTCGCTGAACTCCAACCCAGAGGCGTCAATCGCCTTGGCAACTGTGGCCTTGAGTTGGCTGACGTTCAGTTGGGCGTACTCGGTCGCGAAAGCCTGCCAGGCAGCGGGGCCTAGGCCTTCAGTCGTGGCATGCAGGATGTACCGCATCAGCCGTCGGCGAGATTGTTCGGTGCCGTCGAGCCAGAGCATCTCGTGATCCCGCTTCAGCACGAGATCGTGATTGGCGAGAAGCTGCCGCGCTCGGGTCAAGTCCCCTTCTACGGTGGCCTCACTCACCGAGAGGTCCTCGGCCAAGGAATGGACGCTCACCGGAGTAGAGCGTTTGCCCAGTTCGCGACAGATGTAGGCCTGCCTCTGGTCCGGAGTTTCAACAGCGGTCCTGCGACCCCAATCCTGACGCAGGTCCGCATATCGGTGTGGGTCCACCGAGTAGCCCCGATGGCCGCTGGTGATGACTTCGGAGCGAGCGTTGATCTCGCGGACATAGGTGCGTAGCGTCCGCGTTGTCACCTGCAGCTGGGAGGCAAGCTCATCCCCCGACATCGGGCGACGAGCGCGAAGCAGGGACTCGAGAAGTACCTTGCGCTTGTCCTGGCGCACGGGTGTCCTCCTTGACGCTAGACCTGGCTGAGCAGCGGCGCAAGGTTGAATCGGCCGCCGACCGATACTTCGTTGCTTGTCATGGATTTCCTTTCAGGTTTGTTTGCGAAACTCAACTTGGGTCGGCTCGGGATGGGGCTACTCCCGGCTCAATTCCATGTGGATCTCGTACCGGTCGCCCCGATATCGACACATCACGTGTTCGATGGGTCTGCCACCGGAGTATGCGGTCCTCTTGAACACCAACAGGGGCGTGCCCGGTGTCGCGGCCAGTTGGTCCGCGAGATCCTCGCCGGCGACCTCGCCCCATAGACTCTGATCCCCACGGTCGATCAATAGGCCGTAGCGACTCTCGAATACTTCGTACAGTGATCCCGTAACGAGATCCTCGCGATCCAGTTGGGGCAGGAGGTTGGCCGGGTACCACCCATCTTCCTGCGATATGGGTTCGCCGTCGGCCAACCTCACGCGAACCAGATGCCAAGCTTGTTCACGACGATCGAGCCCGAGCGCTATCCGTACTTCAGCCGGGGGTTCGGACTGCTCTAGCTGCAACAGCAGTGACGAAGGCACCCTGCCGCGGCGACGCATGTCTTGACTGAACGAAGCCAGGTGCAGGCGCGTAGTGAGCCGTGGGCGTATCGCGAACGTTCCCAGGCCGTGCGTCCGCTGCAACATGCCGTCGGCGACGAGTCCATCGATCGCCTTGCGCACGGTTGCGCGCGATACATCATAGGTCTCCACCAACTCCCGTTCGGAGGGGATTGGCTTCCCTGGGACAGAGATGCTCACCAGCACCTCGCGCAGCTGTATGTGCTTTGGTTTGGGGCCGTCGACGATCTGTGCCCTGCTCGGTTCTGGCATCCTCGCCTCCTGGTCCGCACTGATGCGTACTGGTACGCACCACCTGCAGGCAATAGTGCTAAGCTCACGCTCGGCTGTCAAGCAGGACCAATGGTGGTCCGAAAGGAGCAAGAGAGATGAGCACGAAGGCTGCCCGGATCGTCGCTGGGCTCGGGGGCGCTGGGAACATCGTGGAGATTGAGGCCTGCATCACGCGTTTGCGTACGGAGGTCCATGACCCCGCCAAGGTTGATCAGCAGGCCCTCAAAGCCGCCGGCGCCCACGGCGTCATCGCCGCCGGCAAGGTCGTCCAGGTCGTTGTGGGGCCTGAGGCGGATAACCTTGCTGAGGACATCGAAGAGCTGCTGTGACCCGGGTCCTCTCACCGTGCTCAGGGCGGGTGTTCGGGCTCTCCGAGGTGAGTGACCCGGTCTTCGCCCAGGAGTTCGTGGGCCCGGGTGTGGCGATTGAGCCAATCCCGGAGCGGATGGCGGTGGTGGCGCCAGTATCAGGGACGATCGTCAAGCTGCACCCTCATGCTTTCGCCATGTGCAGCGAAGCGGGGCATGGTGTGCTGGTGCATCTTGGGATCGACACCTGTCATCTCAATGGTGTTGGCTTTCAACTCCTCGCGGCCGAAGGAGATGTGGTCGAGGCTGGGCATGAGGTTGTGTCGTGGAACCCGGCGGAGATAGGCGGTGATGGGATCAGCACCACCGTGATGGTAGTTGCTCTCGACCGTCCAGCGGGGTCAGTGACCAGTCCGCTGCTGGGTGGAGTGTGCTCCAGTCGGGATCCGCTGTTTGACATCGACGAGTGACCAAGGGGCAGGTCAGCCGTCGTAGCCGGGCGGTGTGAAGCCCTGAGGTCGTTTGATGCTGCCCGCGCCGCGGGGAGCGTGCTGGAGCACCTCCGACCCGCCCCAAGGGTTGCTACGACAAAAGGAGGAACCGTGGAAATTCTGTTTGACACTGCCAACTTGGCGCACATTGAGGCGATGACGCCGATCTATCCGGTCGCGGGAGTAACCACCAACCCGAGCATTCTCAGGCTGGAGGGCCGGATCGACTTCTATCAGCACTTCCGTCGAATCCGTGAGGTCATTGGTCGGGAGCGCACGCTTCACGTTCAGGTTCTGGCCCTGGACGCTGAGGGGATCATTGACGACGCGCACCGGTTGATGGAGATGATCGACGCCGATGTCTATGCCAAGATTCCGACCACCGAACCGGGTATCCAAGCCATGCGCGTCCTGCGCGAGGAGGGTATCAAAGTCACCGCTACCGCGATCTACTCCAAAACACAGGGAATACTAGCTATTGCCGCCGGCGCGAACTACATTGCGCCCTATTTCAATCGTATGGAGAGCCTCGACATCGACACTGTCTCAACGATCAAGTCGCTGTCGAAGTTCATCGCTCGGCACGGCTCCGACTGTAAGATCATGGCGGCGAGCTTCAAGAATGTAGCCCAGGTCTCGGCGGCCTTCGAGGCCGGTGCCCAGGCAGTGACCCTCCCGCCGCAGCTGCTGCGCGCGGCACTCAGTACGCCTGATGTGACTACGGCCGTCCAAGTGTTCGCGAGCGACTGGCGGGCCACGTTCGGTACAGATGGATTGCCGTAAAGATCCGTCAAGATCAGAAGAAGAGTGCCAGTCCGGAGAACTCTGAGGAGGGCTCGCAACCGAGGCTGCTTCGCGATGGGGTGCCGTAAAGCCGCGTGCCTATCCTCAGACCATTTCCCGTCTCCAGGTGTTGGCATCGTGGATGAGTCGCGTAGGCACCTTGTCCCCCGAACGCGACCGTCTCGCCCGCGAAGCAAACCGGAGTTCTGTGATCGTTCGGTCAGTGTGTTCGGATCCGCTTCCTGGTTGGCGACTCGCGGTTGTGCGTTCTCCGGATCTTGATCGGTCCCATGCAAGGCCGTCTCACGGACTCAATCCAGCAAACTATGTTGTCGCTGGCAGCAGCCAGGTTCGGTGGCGTTCGAAACCTACCTGCACCCATGCGCCCGGCTCCAGGATCCGTTCCTCGCGTGGATCCGCCTGAACTGCCGTGATGTTGCCCTGGGCAGTTTCTACGATGTACTCCACTGATTCGCCGTAGAAGACGGTGGTCAGCACCCGTCCGACCCGGCCGCCGATGGTCTGCTCATTGATCGGTGTCAGACGGATCGATTCTGGCCGTACCAGCAGCACCGACTGTCCGGCCGTGGCTCCCGGCGCCGTCGATGTGGAGAATTCCTCTCCGAGGACGGCGACCCTGGCCAGCCCGTCGCCGGCCGGGTGGACATCGTCGGTCCTGAGGAAGTTCGCTCGTCCGATGAAGTCTGCTACGAAGACCGATGCCGGATGTCGGTAGATCTCCACCGGGGTCGCGGCCTGTTCGATCCGGCCGTCGTTCATCACCACGACCCGATCGGACATGCTCATGGCCTCGCCCTGGTCGTGGGTGACGTAGATCCCGGTGATGCCGAGCCGGCTCTGCAATCGGCGGATCTCCGACCGCATGGCAACCCGGAGCTTTGCGTCCAGGCTAGAGAGCGGCTCGTCAAACAGCAGAACCTTGGGTCGCATCACCATGGCCCGGGCCAGAGCCACTCGTTGCTGCTGTCCGCCCGACATCTGCCCAGGCGCTCGGTCGCGCATATGGCTCAGCCCCATTGAGGTCAGTGCCTGCTCGACCTCTTCCTTCAGCAGTGCGCCCGCTAGCTTCTTCTGCCTTAGGCCGAAGGCCACGTTCTCCCACACGGTCATGTGTGGGAAGAGCGCGTAGCTTTGAAAGACCATTGCCATCGGACGCCGGTCCGGTGAGACCTCCAGCACCGATTGTCCATCCAGGAGCACGTCTCCGGCAGTCGGTGTCTCGAAGCCTGCGATGATTCGAAGAGTGGTGGTCTTGCCGCAACCGCTCGGTCCGAGCAGGGTGACGAATTCCCCCGGCATGATGGTCAGGTCGATATGGTCCAGCGCGCGTACGGCCGATTTGCGCGTGGTGAAGGTCTTTTCCAGGCCTGCGAGCACAAGGTGCCCGCGGGCCTGCTCGTGTCCCTTGGGGTTGGGTGTGGTCACAGAGTTCCTCCGTCGTCTAGCGGCGCTTCGCGAAGCTAGGTATGAGGTACCCCTCGCCGCGGACGGCCACGATGAACGGTGTGTCCGTGTTGCCTAGCTTGAGGCGCAAACGTCGGATCGTGGTCTTCAGCATGTCACGTCCGCTCTCGGGGGATTTGGTCTGCCAGGTGGCGGCCACTAGGTCTCGCCACTGGACTGGCTGACCGCAGTGCTCCATTAGTGCCTGCAACAACCGCGCTTCAGCGTCCGAGAGCAGCACTCGCCGACCATCGACCCGAGCCGTCGTGGAGCCCCGAGCAATCTCCAGAGGGCCGTTGCGAAGCAGATCCTGAGAAGGGCGACGGAGGATGACGGCGACTCTCATCAGGAGCTCCCGAGCATTGAAGGGTTTGACGATGTAGTCGTCGGCACCTGCCTCGAAGCCTGCAACTCGTTCCTCAGGGGTACCCTTGGCCGACAAGAAGCACACCGGGATATCGGTCGACTCCCTGATTCTGCGGCACAGCGTTAGTCCCGACGCCTGAGGCAGCATGATGTCGCAGAGGGCAAGATCAAAGTGCTGATCTCGTACAAGCTGCAAAGCGGTTTCGGCATCTGGCGCGCCTACCACTTTGTAGCCGGCGCTACTGAGGATGAACTCGCAGATGTCGAGCATCTGCGGTTCGTCCTCCACCACTAGGACCCGCACCTTAGCCGTGTCGGTCATGTACTCACCTCACCGGGGCCGCCAATCGGCAGGTTGAACATCATCGTCGTCCCCCGTGCGGCCACGGTATCAACGAACAGTTGTCCACCATGTCGTTCCACGATCTGCTTAGTAATGATCAGCCCTAGTCCAGTACCACTGCGTAGCGGACTGCCGGACGCGAATCGTTGGAAGAGGTCGAGGCGTTCCTTCGCAGTCATCCCTGTTCCCTCGTCGGTTACCGAAACCAGGACGTCGTACTCCCGCAGCGCAACCTGGACAGTCACCGGACGATCGGGTGGGCTTACTGTGACGGCGTTGTTGATGAGGTTGGCAAGTGCCTGCCGGACGAGAAGCTGGTCGGCGTACACCCGACAGGGGACAGTTGGGCAGTCCATCACGATCGGGCTTCCCCGCACCCCGCGAAGATCGGCCACAAGCCCAACCACCGTCTCTGCCACGTCGCAGGGCTCAAGATGCACATTGAACCGTCCAGCCTCGATCCGCGCCTGTGTCAACAGATCCTCCGCCAACTCGATGGTTGAGTCAGCTTGTTGTCGGATGGTCTCGACGAACCTGGCTTGGGCCAACGTCAGGGGACCCGGGTCCTCTCCGGCGAGGATCTCCCCAGAGAGCTTCACCATGGTCAAGGGGGTCCGGAGCTCGTGGCTCAGCATGGAGACTTGGTCGGCTCGCCAGCGAGCGAGCCTGCGCAGCCGCTCCACGTCGTTGGCCGCGCGGCGCCATCCCAGCGCGCACCAGACAGTGATCGCTGCTGTGGCGCCGATCAGGAGCAGCATGACTATCGGCGCAGACTGCATGGGGAGATTGTAGGACTGGGGCGTCCCGTCGCTGCGTCTGCCGGCGTCCCGCCCGCGTGGCTGCCGATCGGTTCTGGATCGGAACAGACCGGCAGCCAGCATTGGGCCTAGACCCGGAGGTTCTTGCTGCCGCCAGGCATCCTGAAGAGCAGCAGCAGGGACAACACTGTCAGCCCCAGCAGGATGGTGGAGAGAGCTGCCGCCGTCCCCAGCTGGCCACGGATCACGGTGGCGTAGATACCGAGCGCCAGTGTCTGGGTGGAGTTGTTATAGAGGAACAGCGTGGTGCTCAGCTCGGTGATGATCGTTACCCAGCTCAGGATCGCGCCGGAGAGAATGCCCGGCGCAAGCATGGGCACCACTACCCGCAACAGCGTCTTGAGCTTCGATGCGCCGAGGCTGAGCGAGGCCTCCTCGATACTCGGGCTGTGCTGGTAGAGCAGCGCCGAAGTGGACCTGATCGTATATGGCAGCCGACGCAGTAGCAGCGCGATCACCATGATGGCGGCCGTGCCTGACAGAGCAAGCGGCGGTGAGCTGAACGCCACCAGCAAGGCGATACCGATCACCAGGCCCGGCACGACGTAGGGAACCATCGTCATGGTGTCGAGCACATTGTTGAGCGGGTTCGGACGCCGCACCGCCAGGTAGGAGACCAGCACGGCCACCACTACGATCAGCACCAGCGCGGTGAGACCGATCGAGAAGGTATTGCCGACGTACTTCCAGATGTCATCAGACGCTTTGGTGAAGTTTTCTAGCCCCCAGCCGTCTACGAACTGGCCGTACGAGGTCTTGCGGAAGGCGCTGACGACGACGACCAGCAGCGGGGCAAGCGCGAGGAACAGGAAGCCGTACACGTAGGAGTGAACCCCCACGTTCTGCCATCCCCGCAGCTGACGGGGTTCGATGTTGCGCATCGCGGTCATGGAGAAGGTCTTGCGCTCGGCCAGGTACTTCTGGCCCAGGAAGACCGCCAGTGTGACGATGATGACGATGACGCTGATCGCCGCGGCGAAGCCGGAGTCGGTGCCTATCTCGCCGACGAACGAGCTGTAGATCAGCACGGGGATCGTACGGAATCCCTGACCGATCAGCATGGGCGTGCCGAAGTCGGCGAACGCCCGGACGAAGACCAGCAGGCTGCCGGCCAGCACCGTCGGCAGCAGCAGCGGGGCGATCACCTTCAACGCACGGTTGAAGCCACGCGAACCCATCGATTCGGCAGCCTCGAGCAGCGAGACGTCGACGGTCTTCCAGGCCCCCATCAGGTAGGTGAAGATCAGCGGCACGAGCTGCAGGGTCAGGACGAGCAGGATTCCGCCGAACCCGTAGATACTCGGCATGTCGATGCCGAGGCTGTCGCGCACCCAGCGGGTGATGAGCCCGTTGTTGCCCAGCAGCAGCACCCACGAGTAGGCGCCGATGAAGGGCGGCGACATCATCGAGGCGAGCACCAGCACCTGCACCGTGGGGCTGGCTGCGACCTTGAACATAGTCATGAAGTAGGCCAACGGGAAGGCCACCAACAGCGCTAGCAGGGTCACGCTGACGGATACGACAAGGCTGTTGAGCAGGGTGCCCCAGTACAGTCTTGACTCGAAGAACTGGCTGAAGGCGGCCAGGGTGAATTGTCCGTCCCGGGTCACGCTCGATCCGAGCAGGCTCACCAGCGGCCAGATCACGATGATCAGGTAGAACGCCGTGAGTACCAGCGAGATCACCATCCACATGTCCGGCCGCGCGAGCCTGGCCTTCATGCCGCCGCCCGTCGCGTGATTGTTGCGCGCGTAGCCGCGTCGAACAGGTTGAGCCGTTCGATGTCGAAGCCGAGGTGGACGGTCTCACCCTCATGGCGATGCGCGGCTGCCTGGGAGTACTCGACGAACTCGACGACCTCTCCCCCGTCTAATCTGGCCCGGATCTGGGTATGGGAGCCCAGGAAGGTCTGTGCGACGATCTCGGCTGATATGCCCGCCAGCGTTGCTGAGACCGCCTCTGGTCTTGCCGAGACGACCACTCCACTGACTTCCGACATAGTCGGGTCAACCAGCTTCGTCACGTCCAGCTGGGTGTCTGCATCCAAGTAGATGAACGCTCGTCCCTCTACCCACGCCAGTGGCCGTTCCAGGGTATTGGTCTTGCCGATGAAGTCGGCGACGAAGATGTTCGCCGGGCGATGGTAGATCTCCTGGGGGGTCCCCACCTGCTGCACGATGCCTTCGTGCATGACCGCGATCCGATCGGAGACGGCCATGGCCTCCTCCTGGTCGTGGGTGACGTAGACGGTGGTGATGCCGGCCTTCCGCTGCACTTCACGAATCGTGTCACGCATCTCGACGCGGAGCTTCGCGTCGAGGTTCGACAGTGGCTCGTCCATCAGTAGCACGGCCGGCTGGATCACCAGCGCCCGGGCGAGGGCTACCCGTTGCTGCTGACCGCCGGACATGGTGCCCGGCAGGCGATCGCGCAGGTGCGCCATGTGGACGGTCTCCAGTGCCTCGGTGACCCGTCCCTCGATGTCGCCCTTGGGAACCTTGCGGTTCTCCAGGCCGAAGGCGACGTTCTTGCCGACGGTCATCTGCGGGAAGAGCGCGTAGTTCTGGAACACCATGCCGATGTTGCGCGACCCGGGAGCCAGGTCGTTGATGACGCGTTCGCCGAAGGAGATGGTGCCGGCCTCGATGGAGTTGAAGCCGGCGATCATGCGCAGCAGGGTCGTCTTCCCGCACCCCGACGGCCCGAGGAGGGTGAAGAACTCACCCTCCTCGATGTCCATCGTCAGGTCGGGGATCGCAACGTGCGCGCCGTACTCCTTGCGAAGCGCGCGAAGCCCGATGTTGGTCACGTGAACCTTCCTCGTCCGCTGTCTGGTCAGGCCTGCTCGAGGATCTTCTGGAATCGCGCGATCAGCGCCTCACGGTTGTCCGAGACGAACTCGGAGTCCTCGTCGAGGGTCTTGATCTCCTCCAGCGGGGTCAGGTTCGGCTTCACGACACCGCTGCGCAGCGGACGCCCGGCGGTCTCGTTGGCAAGGATGGTCTGGCCTTCCTCGGAGGTGATGTAGTCGATGAATGCCTTTCCGGCCTCGGGGTTGGGGCCACCCTTGATGAGCTGCATGCCGGCGGGCAGGAAGACCGCGCCTTCCTTGGGGTAGACGATCTTCACCGGCAGGCCGGCATTGACCAGGTTCAGCGACAGCGGTTCGTAGGTCAGGGCGACGATGTACTCGCCGTTGGCGGTGTCCTGGCCGACCTGGGAGGAGGAGCCGATGACCTTGCCATCCAGTTGAGTTACCAGTTGCTCAACGAACGCCCAGCCGGCGTCGGAGTTCAGGTCTCCGCCACCCATTGCGTTCAGCATGTTGGTGAGCTGGGCGAAGGCGGACGAGGACTGCGTGGCATCACCGAAGGCGATCTTGCCCTTCAGTTCCGGCTGCAACAGATCGGCGTAGCCCTCGATGACCAGATCGCCGATCTTGTCGGTGTTCACCAGCAGGTTCGAACCGTCGGCTTGGTAGGGGGTGATGTTGCCGTTGACATTCTTGCCCAGATCCAGCATCTCGGCGTCGTTGACCGAGGTGTAGGTCTCCCACAGATCACCATTGATCGAAGCCTGTGCCGTGCCTCCGCCGAACATGACATCACCCTGGGGGCGCGCTGCCTCGCTACGGATCCGCTGGACCAGTTCGCCGGTTCCCGCGGTCACAATCTCCGCCTTGACACCGGTTGCCTTCTCGAAGGCCGGGATGAGCGCATCCAGCATGCCCTCTTCATTCGGCGTGTAGATAACGACCGTGCCAGTCGCAGCAGGTGCGCCAGTCTGCCCGCCGGTCGCCTCCGGAGACGGTGCAGGATCACCGCCCCCGCAGCCGGCTAGCAATGCAAGGCTGGCTGTGACGGCCAGCGGAGCCAGGAATCGAGTTTTCATAGTGCGGGGACCTTCCTGTCCAGTAGCGGTGCGATCTGATGGTCGTTCGCCACGAGTGCCCGGTAACGGCTGCCTTGCCGTGACGTGGCTGTGAGCCTAGGAGCGCCTGTCCTCCGGTGGAACGAAGGTGACAACACTGTCACCAAACGTGACTTGCCGGTGACAACTCCCGGACATGTCATCGCCAAGTTGATAGCGCGAAGCGGCCTCGCGGGAGCCGGCTGGGTCTGTTGGGAGGGCGACTTCGGACCCCGAGAGCACACAAGAGTGCACCATCAAAGCAACCGATGGCCCAGCCACACAAACGCTGACCGTGCTGTGGTCGCCGCTGCCGAGCAGAGGTCAACCTGCGCGCTGCTTGCTAGGGAGATGATGGTCAAGCCTCAAGAAGAGCGGAAGTGTCACCCGAGACATGGGCTCAGGTGGAGTGTTCGATGTTGAGGAAACGACGGGGCGGTCCAGGTGCTCGGACAGACTACCCCGTCGTTTCACTTTCGACGGCCGAACCGCTGATATGGTCAGCAGCCGTCGCGCAGAGACTAGGCGGGCTCGCTAGTTGTGGATCTGGATCCTGAGTGATCCTCCAGGGCCTCTTCCGCCTCGCGAAGTGCCTCATGCTTGGCGTGAAGGGCCTGCTCGTCGGCGAACGCCAGCCGGTCGGCAGTCCGGATGAACGGATAGTAGATGAGCGCCGAGAGCGCGATGCACACCAGTTGGAGCACAGCGGTCTGCCATCCGCCGATGATGAAACCGGACAGGATGGGTGGCATTGTCCAGCCGACCATGACTCCGGAGTACAGCGGGGCGAGGCCAAGCCATAGCGCCAGGTACTGGACCGTAGCGACAACCATCGGGGTCAGGATGAACGGCACGCCCAGGATCGGGTTTAGCACCACCGGGGTGCCGAACGTAACTGGCTCGTTGATGTTGAACACTGCAGGCCCGCTCGCCAGCTTGCCGAGAGTCTTGAACTGTGAGGACTTGGCGAGGAAGAGCATGTAGATCACAATGCCGATGGTGACCCCGGAACCGGTAAGGACGATGAAGTTGTCCAGGAACTGCTGAGTGACGATGTGGCCACCGTTCTCAAGCGTCAGCGGAAGTCCGGAGTCGAGAATGGCCTGGTTGGCCAGGCTGTTGGCCGTGAGCATCGGCGTGACAACTCCGTTCACGATACTGGAACCGTGGATGCCGAAGAACCACAAGAACGCGTCTGCGAACGCGATCACCAGGGCGCCGCCCAAGGAGTCGGTGAGCCCCTGCAGCGGCAGTTGGAGCGCCGAGTAGAGGGACTCCATCACAGAGGTGTCGAAAATGCGGAAGATGCCGAAAACGGTCATGCTGATAGTGAGGATCACAGCGCCAGGGATGAGCGCGCTGAAGGAGTTGGCCACGGCCGGCGGAACGCCATCAGGGAGTTTGATGACTATCTTCTTGTCCATGAACCATGTGTAGACGAGACCGGTGAACTCCCCGACGATGATGGCAACGATCATGCCTTTAGAGCCGGTCCAGGCCATGTCGATGACGTCGGGGAAGACTGCACCGGTCTCGGCATCTGTCACGGTTAGGTTGATCAGCAGGATGTATGCGCAAAGCCCCATGATCGAGGCCACGAAGGGCTCATGGCCGGACGCCTTGACATAGTTGTAGGTGATTGCGAGGCAAGCAACGACGCCGATGAGGTTGAACGTAGCGCTGAAGACCTGCATGAGCAGCGGAGTGAAGCCGATGGACTCGAACCACTGCGCGACGGCTTCGACCGGGAAGTTGGCCAACAGCAGGAACAGTGACCCGATGATTGTCAGCGGCATCACGACCAGCATGCCGTTCTTGAGCGCCTGGATGGGCTTGAGACTTGTGAATTTCATGACGGGCGGGATCAGCAGCTCGCTGATTCTCTCGCCGAATGACTGGGCCATTGCGCCCTTCTCCCTTCAGTTGCGTGCGGCGGTGGCCGCCGCACGTCGGCTGACGTGAACATGGATAGTTCGTGTCGAGGACCCCCTGCACTGCAGTTCTCCCTCGAACTCGTCCCCGTCCAGTCTGGAAGATCACACCGGGCAGTCTCCAACAAGCTTGCTTCCGCCATGGAGGACATCGGCGGAGTTCTTCCGCCATGGCGGAAACGATCACATTGGATATTGGGATTTCGAGCTGCCTAGCATCAGCATGACGGACGCCGGCGAGCCGCCGCCGCAGTACTTATCGATGATGATCAACACGAAATGGAGATCCTGATGAACCCGGAGGACTACGAGAGCGCCTTCCAGATCATCTCTTGCGCAGGCAACGCGAAATCTAACGCGATCCTAGCTATTCGCGCAGCCCGCGAAGGTGCGCCGGAGAAGTGCGCCGAGTACCTCGCGGAGGCTGATCGCGACCTGCGCGAGGCTCATCAGGCTCAGACCGAGATGCTCACCGAGGAGGCGCGTGGCAACGCGGTGAAGCTCAACATCATCTTGGTGCACGCACAAGACCACCTGACCGGGGCCCTGCTTGTTCGTGACCTCGCCGAGGAGTTGATCCAGCTTCATCTGCGGGTGTTCAACACCGTCGATGCAACGACCGTATAGATAGAGAAATAGATAGGAGGTCACCGATGAAGGTGCTGCTGCTGTGTGGGTTCGGGATGTCAACCAGTCTGTTGACCAGCCACATGATGAAGAACGGCGATCCCGGGGATGTCGTAGAAGCTTTCCCGATCTCGGACATGCAAGATCAGATTCCGCGGTTCGATGTCGTGCTGCTGGGGCCGCAGATCAAGTTCAAGCTCCCCGAGGTCGAGTCCATCGCGCGACCGAAGGGAATCCCGGTAGGAGTCATCGATATGCGTTCCTACGGCATGATGGACGGCAAAGCCGCGATGGCCCAGGCTCGCGAGTTGATGGCCGCACGGAGCCAATAGCAGACTGCCAGACCCGATTGCTGGGCGTTGGCGGCCCAAGCCAGTGGGGTCGGACTAAAGCAAGTCGTGAAGTTCTGCAACGGTTTCGACAACGAGGTTGGGGCGGTATGGATACCGATCCAAGTCTTCCCGCGACGTGATTCCTGACAGCACTAGGACGGTGTAGAGGCCAGCCTCAATCCCAGCCACGATATCGGTGTCCATACGATCCCCGACCATAGCGGTGCTCTCGCTGTGGGCGTCGATCCGGTTCATCGCGCTCCGAAACATCATTGGATTAGGCTTTCCCACAACATAGGGCTCCCGGCCGGTGGCCGCGGTGATCAGCGCCGCCACAGCACCGGTGGCAGGCACGAGTCCGGCGGCCCCCGGGCCAACTGTGTCGGGATTCGTAGCGATGAACCGAGCGCCGGCGTTGATGTGGTTGATCGCCTGCGTAATGGCCTCCAGAGAGTAAGTCCGGGTCTCTCCTAGAACCACGTAGTCCGGTTCCTCATCAACCATGATGAATCCAGCGGTGTGGAGCGCGGTGATGAGGCCCGCCTCGCCGACTACGAACACGCGTGCCCCTGGATTCTGATCTGCCAGGAAGTCGGCTGTGGCGAGGGCGGAGGTCCACACGTTTTGCTCAGGCACAATCAATCCGGATCGCTCCAGCCGAGCCGACAGGTCCCGAGCCGTGAAGTTCGAATCGTTGGTCAGCACCAAGAAGCGACATGACCTCTCAGTCCACCGGTTGATCAGATCGGAAGCGCCCGGCAGCGGAACGTCGTCGTGTACCAGCACGCCATCCTTGTCGGTGAGCCAGCACTCAATGTCACGGGGAGTTCTCATGGGAGCCAATCTAGAGCAAGAACCCTCTCGATCGACGCGTCGGCCGACAACCTCGGAACGGGTGAAGGGCTGTTCACGAACGACATGAACTCACAACCGCCGTCCTCTACTGGTGGTTCGAAGTCCAACAAAGCAACATTGTACAACACATGTGGGTGATATCTCAGTGAGCAAGCTCAGTGGGCGAGGCTGTTCGTGACACCGCTCTCGCGGCCCGACTGGGACTTGATCCCTTGAGGGGCATCAGTGACCCGGTGGGGGCCAGGGTCGCTGCCGGCATGTCTGATCGCACGCCCGGAGGCGTTTCAGTCCAGGGGTTCCACGAGGGGGTCCCGGAGCCTCGGGTCACATGACACGACGACTATGCATGTGCTAAGTTGTTACTACTACACGAGGTGGTAGAACATGCTGATTGCGAATGCATCAACCTTCATGCCGGACTGCACTTTCCGTCCTGGTGCCCTGCGGATCGATGATGACCGCATCACCGAGCTGGGTCCGAAGCTAACGCGGGTCGATGGCGAAGCAGTGCTGGATGCCGAAGGCATGCTGGCGGTGCCGGGCTTGATCGACATTCACCTCCACGGTGCGATGGGCACCGACTTCTGTGAGGGTACGGTCGAAGCGATCCAGCGGATCGCGGACGCGGAACTCAGCCAGGGAGTCACAGCCTTCCTGGCCGCGAACATGGCACAACCCTACGACGTGCTTCTTCAAATCTGCGAGGCCGCCGGCTCCTACACCTACGAACGTGGCGCCGAGTTTCTTGGGATCAATATGGAGGCCCCCTACATTTCGCAGAAGAAGCGAGGTGCCCAGAACCCCGAATACCTGGCAGATCCCAATGTCGATGAGTTTCTTCGACTCCAGAAGGCTGCCCGCGGGCTGATCAAGATCGTGACTATTGCGCCTGAGCGTCGCGGCAGCGACGCCTTCATCCGTGGGGTGAGGGGGATGGCTCGGGTCAGCTTGGGACACTCCGGAGCGACCTATGAGCAGGCAGCTGCCGCCGTCCGGGCCGGCGCCAACCACGTCACCCACCTGTGCAATGCGATGTCGCCGCTGTCCCATCACGACACGGGCATCATCGGTGCGGCATGGGAAGCCCCCCACTGCTTCGCCGAGTTGATCGCCGAGCCCAGCTTCGTCTCACCGCCGATGCTTCGGGCGATGATGAAGCTGTACGGACTCGAGCGAATCGCACTGATCAGCGACAGCATGCCGTGCGCCGGGATGCCGGATGGGATCTACTCGGTCGGCGGGGATGAGATCGTGGTTGCAAACGGCGTGGGATCCATGGCGCGCGACGGCGCGCTTGCCGGTCCGGCCAGAACCCTGATGGGGCTGGTTCGAGGCATCGTCGAAGAGTGCGGTGTGAGCCTGGAGGACGCCATTCAGTGCGCCACCCGAACTCCGGCACGCGCCCTGGGTATCGATCACCTCTACGGCTCATTGCTGCCTGGGCGTTACGCCGACGTGGTCCTGCTCGACCGGGAGCTGAACGTCCGTCTGGTGATGATGCGAGGGCAGATCGCCCACGACTATCGCCCGCGCCTGGAGCGCGCAGTTGAGCCGAGTGTTGAAAATTCCTCTTCTAGAAAGGGTGTGTAACGCCGTGGAACTGCGAGTCGAAGGCACAAGCAAGGCGGCCGGTGCAATCGTCGCTGAGATGATTGCGGACGCGATACGAGTCAACTCGGAGGTGAATCTGAGCCTTCCAACCGGATCCACCCCGGAGGAAGCGCTTGCCGAACTGGTCCGGCTTCATCACAGCGAAGGCCTGGACTTCAGCGGAGCCAACTTCTTCAACATGGACGAGTACGTCGGACTGGCGAAGACCCACGAGCAGAGCTACTACCACTTCCTGAACGAACGCCTTTACTCCAGGGTCAACATTCGCCCCGCGGCGACCTTCGCTCCTGACGCGGTGGCGGACGACCTTGCGTCCGCGGCGTCGGCCTACACCGATCTGGTCTACGGCAAGGGTGGTTTCGACCTAATCTTCCTCGGGATCGGCCGAGACGGACACATCAGCTTCAATATGCCGGCCGACGCACTCCGTCCGTACACCCATATCGAGCAACTAACTGAAGCAACGATCGCGGACAATGCACGCTTCTTCGCTAACCCTGCCGAGGTGCCTACCCAGGCGATCACCATTGGCCTGAAGATGATCCTCGACAGCCGCAAGGTCGTTCTCTTGGCCACCGGCGACTCCAAGAGTGAAGTCGTGGCCGATTGGCTCAACAACGATCAGATCACGACCAGCCTGCCGGCCTCATTCCTTTGGCTGCATGACGATGTGACGGTCATCCTCGATGAAGCGGCCGCAGCTCGCCTTGACCGATCGCGGTATCCCCAGCTCTCCCAAGCATCCAACTGACGGCAGTCAACGCCGGCCACCGTCACCAGGACAACACAACAACCCAGAGATCAGCCCAGGAGGAAGAAGTGGAACAGTTTCTCAGTTTCCAGCCCACCATCGATGATTGCGACTTCGACCGCATTGTCCGCCTGCAAGACATGATGAATCGGCGCACCCCGACCATTTGTGCGGAGCGCGCCGAGATCATCACTCGGAGCTTCAAGGAGACCGAAGGCGAGCCGATCGTGTTGCGCCGCGCCAAGGCGTACGATGCCATCCTTTCGGAGATGTCGATCTACATCGAGCCCGATTCGCTGATCATCGGTAACCAGGCAAGCCGGAACTTCGCCGCCCCGGTGTTCCCGGAGTACTCCTTCAACTGGGTCATCGAGGAGTTGGACGAGTTCGACAAGCGCACCGGCGACTACTTCAACATCGCTGAGGAGACCAAGGACCGTCTCCGTGTCTTGCAGGACTACTGGCAGGGTAGAACCCACCAGGATGAAGTCAACCGGAACCTGCCTGACATCAACCGCCAAGCGGAAGCCCAGGGTGTACTGCACCGCGGTGGCATCAGCATGTCGGGCGATGGACACATCATCCCGAACCACGAGTTCGTGCTTGAGCACGGCTACGGCGGCATGGCGAGGATCGCGGAGGAGAAGCTCAAGAGCGCCGACCTGGCCCAGGATCAGAAGGACTTCTACGAGGCGGCGGTCATCAGCATGAACGCCTCACTGAAGTACATCAAGCGGTTCTCCAAGCTCTGCATGGAGCAGGCGGCCAGCGAGACCAATCCAAAGCGCAAGGCTGAACTGGCGGAGCTCGGTGTGATCTTCGAGGACTACCTGGAAGGTGGAGCACGGAGCTTCTACGAGGCTGTCGAGGCTGTGTACCTCACCCATGTGCTGATGATGATCGAGTCCAACGGTCACTCGTTCAGCTTCGGTCGGTTCGACCAGTACGTCTACCCGTACTATCAGGCTGACCTGGAGGCTGGTCGTATCACCAAGGAGAAGGCGCTGGAGATCATTACGCACTTCTTCATCATGACCAATAGCCTCAACAAGGTCCGCCCGTGGGGTCACACGCAGTACAGCGGCGGCTACCCGCTCTACAGCAACCTGATGCTCGGCGGTCTGACCCCTGAGGGAATCGATGGCACCAACGAACTCAGCTACCTATGCCTGGAGGCGATGAACCAGAACAAGCTGCCCGAGCCGAACCTGAGCGTCCGCTTCAACAAGGAGACCCCGCATACGCTCCTGAAGGACAGCGCTAGGCTCATCCGCAAGGGCTTCGGTATGCCCAGCATGTTCGCCGACGAGGTGTGCATCCCGGCCATGATGACGCTTGACATCCCCCTAGAAGTCGCCCGCGACTACGCCTCGATGGGCTGCGTCGAAACCGCCATTCCGGGCCGCTGGGGTCACCGTGCGACCGGCATGACCTACATCAACTTCGGCAAGATCCTGGAACTGATCCTGAACAACGGCAAGGATCCCGTCACCGGAATCCAGCTGTTCAGTGTCACCGGCGCGGATGATCGACAGGTCGACTACAAGGACTACGACGAGATCTGGGAGCAGTGGCGAAAGGCACTCGACTTCTACATGAAGCTCGCGGTGGACTGCGACGTCATCTGTGACCGCAGCCTGAAGTACCACGATGCAGACCCGTTCGCGTCCTCGACGATCAACTGCAGCCTGGAGCGCGGCAAGACCCTCAAGAATGGGGGATCGGAGTACGACTACGTCAGTCAGTCCAATATCGGGCCGAGCGTGGTCGGCGACAGCCTCGCCGCCCTCAAGAAGCTCGTCTTCGAAGACAAGGTCTTGACCTTTGACGAGTTGCGCGCCGCGCTCGACAGCAACTTCGAGGGCGACGAAGGTGCGCGCGTCCGGAAGCTCTGCCGCAACGCGCCCAAGTTCGGCAACGACGACGACTATGTCGACGCGATTGTCGCCGACGTGTACGAGAGCTACCTCGACCTACTGCCGGACTACTCCACCGACCGCACGGGTGAAGGACCGATTGGCTGCGGGTACACGATGTCGACCAGCAACATCACCAGCTACGTGCCCAACGGCTTCGACGTTGGCGCCACGCCAGATGGTCGGCTGGCCGGCAAGCCGCTGAATGAGGGCGCGTCCCCGTGCCTGGGCGCGGACCACAACGGCCCGACCGCTGTGATCAATAGCATCAGCAAGCTGCCAAACAAGAAGATGGCCGGTGGGCAGCTGCTCAACATGCGGTTCGCCCCGGGGGCGTTGCAGGGCGAGGACAACTTGGAGAAGTTCACCAACTTCATCAAGGCGATGCCTATGAAGAACGTCTTCCACAACCAGTTCAACGTACTGGACACCGCCACTCTCAAGGCGGCCAAAGAGCACCCCGAGGACTACATGGACCTGATGGTGCGTGTGGCGGGGTACTGCGCGCTGTTCAACACGCTGATGCCTGAGGCGCAAGACGCGATCATCGCTCGCACCGAACAGGGCTGGTGATCTAGCTCGAGCCCGGTGGGGCTAGTGCCCAGCCTCAGAAGCACTAGCCCCACGGATTCACAAGGAGAAACACGCTGATGCCTGACCTCAAGGGACTCGTCGCAGCCGTGCAGCGGTACTCGACCAAAGACGGCCCCGGTCTTCGTACCACGGCCTTCCTCATCAACTGCAACATGCGCTGCAAGTGGTGCTCCAACCCGGAAGCCATGCTGCCGGGCAAGAAGGTGCTCTACCACGTTAACCGCTGCCAGCGGTCCGCTGTCTGTGCCGGGGTCGCAGCGAATGGTTCCATCACGGTGACATCCGACGGGTGCGAGATCGATCGCGCTGGGTGCACGAATCTGCTCGATCTACCTGCGGCGTGCAACCATGACGCCTGGGAGATCAAGGGCGACGAATACACTCCCGCCGAGATGGCCGACATCCTCCTACGCGACGAGGTCTTCTACCAGACCAGTGGGGGAGGCGTGACGTTTTCGGGCGGCGAGTGCTTGATGCAGCACCGGTTCGTGCGGCAGACCTCGGAGTTCCTGAAGAAGCGCAACGTCCACATTGCCATTGACACCGCTGGTCTCTGGCGGTTCGACACTGTCCGCCCCGCGCTAGAGTTAGCCGACCTGATCATGCTGGACATCAAGGCGATGGACCCCATGATCCACCTTGCGTGCACCGGGGTGCGAAACGAGGTCGTTTTGGCGAACGCTCGCAGGCTCGCCGCTATGAACAAGCCGATGATCTTCCGAATGGTTATAGTCCCTGGCATGAACGACCAAACCGATGACGTGAGGCGCCGCGTCGAATTCATCGCCTCGCTGGGTGACGTCGTCCAACAACTGGATGTCCTCAAATACCATCGCCTCGCCATGGGCAAATACCGAGACTTGGGCATGGAATATCCCATTCCGGATGTTCGGGAAGCTGAGGACTCCGACGTGGAGTGGATTATTGATTACGGAGCAAGTCTGGGCCTGGCGATGACTGTTGGTGGATGATTGAACTATCCGGAGTAAAAGTCCGGTAGAATGCCACCGCTGATGGTGGGAGGGCCTGTTATCGAGGTTGCTAAGGAACCTCGTGAATATGCCGGAGGAGGGAGAGGTCATGAATGTCACCGAACGCCGAATGGCAACCCTGGAGTTGCTCCACAGTCGCGACACGGTGGAAATCGCCGAACTGGCCGATCGCTTTGGCGTATCGACGATGACCGTTCGTCGAGATCTGAGGCTCTTTGAACGCCAAGGCCTCATCGGACTGGGCTACGGCACGGCCTATCTGAAGCCGGGGGCTGTGGTTCAAGAGGCCAGCTTCACCGCCAAATCTGGGGAGCAGTTGGAACAGAAGCTAGCAATCGGGCAGCTAGCCGCCGATTTCGTTAAGGAGGGCGAGACGATCGTGGTTGATTGTGGAACCACGCCGTTGCAGCTCCTCAAGCACCTCCAGTCCAAGCGCGTGACGATCATCACCAACTCCATGCCTGTGGCCAGCTATGCCAGCGGTAACCCTAAGATCACGCTGATCTACGCCCCCGGTCACTATGACGAGATATCCGCCGGCCTGCTGGGTGAGCTAACCATCGAGTTCTACCATCGTATACGCGCGGACAAGGTGTTCATGGGCACGCATGGCTTCAGCGTCGAACTTGGTGCGACGGTCCCTGAGGTGGTAGACGCCAGCACCAAGCGAGCAGTGATGGCCGCAGGGCGTGAGAAGTTCCTTCTGGTCGATTCGACCAAGTTTGACCAGGCCTACTTGATGCAGACCGCACAGCTGTCTGAATTCGATCATGTGATCACCGACGCTGCGCTCGACCAGAGCAACCGGCTCCTGCTGGAGGCAGTGTGTCGAAACGTCGCCTACGCCAACGCGCCCGCGTGGGCGTCTGTCCAGCCGGCCTAGAGTCCTAGGAGCAACATTGAGATACTTTGGTACCGACGGATTTCGTGGATACGCGAACAGCGGCCTCACGGTTGACCATGCATTCCGGATAGGACGTTTCCTAGGGAATCACTTCCGCAGTACCAGAGGCTCAACCCCTCGCTTCGTGGTCGGAAAAGACACTCGGCGTTCCGGCGACATGCTGGAAAGTGCGCTCATTGCCGGCTTGATGGGAAGCGGCGCAGACTGCTATTTACTCGGAGTCACCACGACGCCGAGTGTGAGTTACGTCGTGCAAGATGGCGGATTCGATGGTGCGATCATGATCACCGCCAGCCATAACCCATTCTATGACAATGGTATCAAGCTAATCAATTCTGACGGCTACAAGATGCGGGGAAGCGTCCTTGAAGCGATTGAGGACTACCTCGATGAGGGTCGGGGCCTTCCATTGGCGACTGGCGTCGATATTGGCCGAATCGTAGAATTCGAAGTGGGGCGCAGGCGCTACACCGATCGGCTGCTGGAAACAGCCGATTTCCGACTCGACGGCTATGAAATAGCGGTGGACTGCGCCAATGGTGCTGCAACCCCGATCGCCGCCGGTGTTCTGGAGTCGCTCGGCGCCAGAGTGCACGCGATTGGCACCTCGCCAGACGGCGTCAACATCAACGTGGACTGCGGTAGCACCCACATCAGTAACCTGCGACGCTTCGTGCTGGAGAAGGGCGTCGATGTCGGGTTCGCGTTCGACGGTGACGCAGATCGGTGTATCGCCGTCGATGGCAAGGGTCGCGTGATCGACGGCGACCTGATCCTCTATGTGTGTGCCGACTATCTTGCCCAGCTCGGAGTGCTGGCAAAGAACACCGTAGTCACCACCGTGATGGCGAACATCGGCCTGTACAAGGCTCTGGAGAAGCGGGGGATCGGTCATGAGACCACGGCAGTCGGTGACCAGAACGTATACGCGGCGATGCAGCAGGGCCAGTACAACCTGGGTGGTGAGCAGAGCGGGCATGTGATCTTCGGAGACCTCGAGACGACCGGCGACGGCATCATGACCAGCCTGAGAATCCTGGAGACTATGGTCGCGCAGCAAGCGACACTTAGCGATCTGGCTGCGCCGGTCAGCATCTACCCACAGACCATCGCTAATGTTCCCGTCGCCAACAAGGCGATCGTGATGGACTCTGACCGCCTTCGTGAAGCGGTCAAAGTGGCTGAACAAGCCCTAGGCGACGACGGACGTGTTCTCGTACGCGCAAGTGGTACGGAGCCGCTGGTGAGGGTGATGGTTGAAGCTCCCACGACGGACATATGCACCGAACGTGCGTCCGCGCTTGTCCGTGCCATCAAGCAAGTCGACTTCGGCCCTTCAAACCAGCCGGCAGGCGACGTCGGTGCGCTCGTCCCCTGAGAGTCGGTCCAACCAGGAGCCAACGGTTGGCTGGTGTCGCCCACATGCTCCTGCGGCCCCCAGGCCTCATGGTCTTCGGCCAGATCGGTAGCGCGACCCCCGACGGTCGGCGATGCAGAGGTCCGGTGTTCCTTGCTTTGTGGAGGAGGTGGCGTGGTGAGGAAGAAGGCAGTGGCGGCAATGCGCTCCACTGGGCTGCGGATTGAAGCCATTCTGTTCGACATCGACGGCACCTTGGTCGATTCGGTGCCGGTTGCCGAGCGCACCTGGCGGACCTCGCCAGCCGACATGGTCTGGAGGCTGAGGAAATCCTGCAAAGCTGCCACGGTCGTCGAGACGAGGACACCTTGTCGCTGTTCCTTCCGCGCAGCGCCGTGCCAGCTGCAGTGCAAGGAGATACTGGAGATGGAACTGTCTGACCTAGTGGACATCTCCGCCCTGCCGGGTGCCGCTGAGCTGTTGGAGCGGCTGCCTGCTGGACGATGGGCAGCAGTCACGTCGGGCCCGCGGGTGTTGATGGAGGCGCGTCTGCGGTCTGCTGGCTTGCCGGTCCCGGAGGTACTGATCACCGCGGAGGACGTGCGTGGTGGAAAGCCCGACCCCGAGTGCTTCCTGCTGGCCGCCGCGGAACTCGGCGTTCAGCCGGCCGACTGCGTGGTGGTTGAGGACGCGCCGGCTGGAGTTGCCGCCGGCTGTGCCGCCTCGGCGGTGACATTGGCTGTGACTACGTCGCATCCGCTGGCAGAACTGAACGAAGCTCACGCCGTGCTGACCGATCTGACCCGGATCACCGTCGACATGGCAGATGATGGCTTGGTCCTGCGATTGTCTTCGGTGGAGTTGTGCTGATGACCGCCATCGATAGCTCGAACTTCTGTGGGTTGCTGATGTTGCCAAGCGCCTCGGCATGCGGATCCCATGGTGGCCGGTTTCCGACCGGCTTTGGCACGTTGAACCAGCGCTCGAGGCCATGACGGCCAAGTGCGCAACACTAGAAAGGTACGAAAGATGTCATCCCCAATCACGCCAGACCTCAACCCTTCAGCCCAGGACTTGACCGCCAAGGTTTCCGATGCTCCTCCCCGTCACGCCGATGTCGTGATCGTCGGATCCGGCATGGGTGGCGGCATGCTTGCTCACGCCCTGCGCGACTCTAGCCTGGATGTCCTGGTGCTGGAACGCGGTGACTATCTTCCCTCGGAGCCCGAGAATTGGGATGCTGCGGAAGTCTTCGCTCAAGGTCGCTACGCGAATGCCGAGAAGTGGCGTTCCAGCGACGGCGCGGAGTACAAGCCGGGACAGTATTACTGGGTCGGTGGAAACACGAAGATGTATGGTGCCGCGCTCACCCGGTTCCGTGCGGAGGACTTCGGTGATCTGCAGCACTCCGCAGGGGTGTCCCCGGCTTGGCCGATCACCTATGACGAGATCGAGCCCTACTACTCACAGGCCGAGGTTCTCTTGGGTGCTCACGGCCAGCTCGGCGGCGACCCCACAGAGCCCTATCACTCCGAGGACTACCCCTTCGGGCCGTTGCCGCACGAGCCAGAAGTCCAGCGGATCTCCGACACGCTGGAGAAGCTCGGCGTCCACCCCTTCCCGCTGCCCATGGGCATCAGCCTGCAGGAGGGGGGCCGGTGCGCAACAGCCGGAACCTGCCATGGCTGTGACGGGTTCCCGTGCCGAGTTCTCGGTAAGAGCGAGGCTGACGTCACCCTGCTCCGGCCGGCACTCCAAACCGCGAGAGTCTCGCTAAGCACACGAACCAGGGTTATTCGGCTTTACACCGACGGCAGCGGCAGGCGCATCAGAAGCGCCTTGGTTGAACGCGACGGCGAGCGCTACGAGGTGACTGGCGGTGTGTTCGTCCTGGCCGCGGGCGCAGCGAACACCGCGGCAATCCTGCTGCGCAGTGAGGACGACGGCAAGGTGGTCGCCAACGCCTCGGGTCAGGTCGGCCGTAACTACATGCAGCACAACATGGCGGCGGTCATGGCGGTCGGCCCGCACGCCCGCAATGTCGTCTTCCAGAAATCTCTGGCCGTCAACGACTTCTATTTGGCCAGTGACCGATGGGAGTTCCCCATGGGTTCGCTCGCCACCTTCGGGAAGCTCACTCCGCCTATCCTGAAAGCCTCACGGCCCTACATGCCCATGACGGCCCTGAAGCTGATCTCACCGCGCACCAGCGACTGGTGGTTGATCAGCGAAGACCTTCCCGACCCCAACAACCGGGTCACCCTGGACAACAACGGCGGGATTGTCGTGCACAGACAGCCGAACAACCAGGAAGCTCTCCGGAGGCTTATCAAGACCATCAAGGAACTCCTTGCACACGCTGGCTATCCATTGGCGTTCGCACAGCGATTCGGTCTCGAAACCACCTCACATCACTGCGGAACGACGCGCATGGGCACTGAGGCCGCGACCTCGGTGTTGCGACCGGACGGCCGCGTCCATGATGTCGACAATCTCTACATTGCGGACTCCTCGCCCTTCCCCTCCTCGGCCGCGAACAACCCCTCGCTAACCATCGCCGCTTTGGCCATCCGGATGGGCGGGACCCTGCGCAAGAGCCTCGGGGCCAACGGTTAGTAGATCAGCTTCGGTCGGTCTGGGACTACAGCAGATGCCAGGATGCACAGCGAGCGGGCCGCGAACGGTGGCGTTCTGAGGGCTGGCTTTGGCGTGGGATGCGGCCAGCGTGCGTCTGGCTGACGTGTTGTTTCGCACGGGGTCGGTGGTCGACGAGTCCGGAAGCTGACACGGGCACAGGTGTTCGGTGTGACCCCGGATCTGGTGAGCAGGTCTTGACCCAGGAGCTTGCAGACGATTAACTAGAACGAACTAGTAGAACGAACTAGTAGGAGCATGGATGCTAAAGCGACTTCGGTGGGGACTTATTGGCGCAAGTGACATCGCCGCGACCCGAGTCCTGCCCGCGATCAGACGTGCAGGTGGCACTGCGGTCGCAGTCCAAAGTGGCTCGAACGAGCACGGCCGCGCCTACTCAATAGCCAACGAGATCCCCGCTTCGACGACCAGCCTGGATCGGATGCTCTCCTACGACATTGACGCGGTCTACATCTCCTCTCGTAACGATCAGCATGTCAGCCAGGCCCTTGCCGCGGCGGCCGCGGGCAAACACGTCCTCCTGGAAAAGCCTGTCGCCGTGACGTGCGGCCAGGCAAGGGCCGTGGTGGATGCGTGCGCCGCGGCCGGCGTGGTGCTGGCCGTAAACCACCATCTACCTGGTGCCGGTACCCACTCCAAGATTCGTGAGCTAGTCCGCTCCGGTGCGATCGGACGCGTGCTAAGCGTCTCGATTCGGCACGCGGTGATGTTGCCGGAGCGGTTGCGTGGCTGGCGGCTGTCTGGAGTGCCCGGTGCTGGGGTCATCATGGACATCACGGTCCACGACGCGTCGGTGCTGAACCCATTGGTTGGACAGCCGGCTCAGGCGGTGACGGCACTGGGTGCTCGACAGGGCCCCTGGTCGGCTGAGGCTGAGGACGCAGCGATGGTGGTCATTGCCTACGGCGGCGACATCCTAGCCCAGACCCACGACGCCTTCACGTCCGCCTTCACTGAGACCCGCCTTGAGGTCCACGGTGATGAGGGGGTCATCCTCGGCAAGGGGGTGATGACCCAGGATCCAGTTGGACAGGTTATCCTGACCGATCAGCGCGGTGAGCGAGAGATCTCGGTCAGCGACCGCCGCGACCTCTACGACATCGCTGTTGGGGCTTTTGCTCGTGCCGCCGCGGGCGAGGGAACACCGGTTGTCGACGGCGAAGATGGCCTGGCGGCGCTCGCGGTCGCTGACGCAGCTCTCACGGCGTTCCAGACGGGACGAACCATCGAAATCGACACCCTTACCCAGTAGCGAACGACCGAAGGGACTTTCTGCCATGCGCAACGTCAGTGTGCTGACTGCTCGAGAGGCGGCCAACCTGATCCCCGACGGTGCGGTGGTTACGGTCTCCTCATCTTCAGGGCTGGGATGCCCCGATATGGTGCTGAAGGGGATCGGGCAACGGTTCTCCGAGACTTCCTCTCCGACCGGGCTGACAACCATCCATCCGATTGCCGCCGGCGATATGTATGGCATCAAGGGCATCGACCACATCGCACGAACCGGTCTGTTGAGTGTGGTCATTGCCGGTTCCTACCCTTCGGGGCCTTCGAGCATGGAGCCGCCGCTGGTGTGGCAGATGATCGATGCCGGCGAGGTCAAAGCGTGGAACCTGCCATCAGGGGTTCTATTCCAGATGCACCGGGCGGCCGCCACCGGCCAGCCCGGCGTGCTGACCCCGGTGGGTCTGGACACCTTCATTGACCCCCGTCGGCAAGGTGGTCGGATGAACGACCAGACCCCACCGGACTTGGTGGAGGTCGTGGAGTTCAAGGGAAAGGAGTACCTGTTCATTCCGGCGATCGTCCCGAACGTGGCCATAATCCGTGCAACAAGCGCCGATCAGCAGGGCAACCTGACGTATGAGGACGAGGGCTCTGCGCTGGGCGCACTGGACCAAGCTTATGCTGCCCACAACGCTGGCGGCGTGGTTATTGCTCAGGTCAAGCGTCTCTGCGACGAGGCCCTCAATCCGCAGGCAGTCCGGGTTCCAGGCATCCTGGTCGACGTCGTGGTGGTAGATCCGGACCAGTTCCAGACCACCGAGACGCCCTACGACCCCGCGATCAGCGGGCAACTCCGTCGGGAGCTGGACGTGATTAAACCGGCAGAGTGGGGTCTGGAGAAGGTGATCGCCCGGCGGGCTGCTCAAGAGCTGGCGCGCGACGAGATCGTCAATCTGGGGTTCGGCATCTCTGCGGTTGTGCCGAGGATTCTGGTGGAAGAAGGTCATGCCACCGACGTCACCTGGGTGATCGAGCAGGGTGCGGTCGGAGGCGTTCCCTTGACAGGGTTTGCCTTCGGCTGCGCGATGAATCCTCAGGCCTTGATGCCGTCAGCGGACCAGTTCACCCTGCTGCAGGGCGGTGGGTTCGACCACGCGTTGCTGTCCTTCTTGGAGGTTGACCGGCATGGCAACGTCAACGTTCATCATCTGCCGGGGCGCCGGCACGTTACCGCGGGAGTCGGTGGTTTTGCCGACATCACCACGGGAGCGAAGTCGATCGTCTTTAGCGGCGGGTTCACCGCAGGCAAGCGGAACATCGAACTCGTCGAAGGCGGCATCCGGATTGTCACCGAGGGCTCGGTGGCCAAGTTTGTAGAGGATGTCGCCGCGGTCACGTTCTCTGGAAGGCGAGCCTTGGAGCGCGGTCAGCGAGTGCTGTATGTGACCGAGCGATGCGTGCTGGAGCTTCGACCCGAGGGTCTCACTGTCATTGAGATCGCACCCGGTGTGGACCTCCAAACAGATGTACTCGAGAAGGCGGCATGCCCACTGCTCGTGTCTGATCAGTTGCGCCTCATGGACGCCAAGCTCTTTAGCCCAGCGCTGATGGGCGATCTGCTCACGACTGAGGGCAGCCGATGACAAACGACGTCGTCGGGTCGGTTGATCTCCATATGAGTGCTTCGATAGCGACGATCACGCTCAATCGCCCTGGCAAGCTGAATGCGCTTACTCCTGAGATGCTTGAGCAAGCCCTCGATCTGCTGGGTGAAGTGCGCCACTCCTCGGCGCGAGCGGTGGTCGTGCGTGGCGCGGGTGAGCGCGCGTTCTGCGTTGGTGCTGACATCAACCGATTCGCGGACCTCACCTCGGTGCAGATGCTGGACTGGACCAGCCGAGGACACCGGGTGTTTGACGCGTTGGCCGCACTCCCTCAACCCACCATCGCAGTCCTCCACGGGCCTGTGTTCGGGGGCGGGCTCGAGCTGGCCTTGGCTTGCGATCTGCGGATCGCGATCAGCGATGCCACGTTCGGCCTTCCGGAGGTCGGGCTAGGTACCGTTCCGGGATGGGGTGGCACTGAGCGGCTGGCTGAACTGGTCGGCCGCAGCCGCACCAAGGAGGTCATTCTCGCACGCCGCAGGCTGGACGCCTCCACTGCTCTGGACTGGGGCGTGATCAACCAGCTGGTCGATCGCGAGCTACTCGAAGACGCCGTCGATGAGCTGGCGAGTCGGATCTGCTCTGCTGGCCCGGTGGCGGTTCGCATCGCCAAGATGCTGATCGACAGCGCAGCTGATGGCGCGCCAGCACGCATCCTTGAACAGCTTGGCGGCGCTGTCACCAGCGCGACCCAAGACCTCACCGCCGGCATCGCAGCGTTCCGTAGTCGCACAAACCCCACTTTCACCGGTAACTAGACAGCAGGAGTACTCCATGACCGCCGAAACAGCCTTGGCCGAACATCGGCCCGCACACTCTGATCTGCTGATCGACGGCCAGGAAGTGGCTGCTCGAACCGGAGAGTCCTTCCAGCGATTCTCTCCCGCTCATGACGTGCCCGTTGGGAGCTACGCACGTGGCGATGCGACCGATGTCGCTGACGCAGTCGCTGCCGCCCGGAAGGCTTTCGACAACGGTCCGTGGCCGCGCCGATCCGGCCAGGAGCGCGCCCGCGTTCTCCACCGGACCAGTGAACTGATCCGCTGCGAGCGCAAGGATCTGGCCAGACTGGAAGCACTCGAGTCCGGCAAGCCGATCACCCAGGCGCTGGAGGAGGTCGATTCAGCTGCTGACCTGTGGGAGTACGGTGCCACCCTAGCCCGGCACAGTTACGGCGAAGCGCATAACCACCTCGGTACCGATGTGCTGGCCATGGTGGTGAATGAGCCAGTTGGCGTGGTGAGCATCATCACGCCGTGGAACTTCCCGCTGCTGATCGTCAGCCAGAAGCTCCCGTTTGCCTTGGCCGTGGGCTGCACAGCAGTGGTGAAGCCATCCGAACTGACCCCCGGCACTACCGCTCGGCTCGGCCGGCTGCTGTTGGAAGCGGGGATCGACCCCGGCGTGGTGAATGTGGTCACCGGAAAGGGCGGTGTTGGCGCGGCGATGAGTGCCCATCCCGATACCGACATGGTGAGTTTCACTGGCTCAACAGCGGTGGGACGGATGGTCGCCGCCGCGGCGGGGAGCCAACTGAAGCGCGTAGAACTGGAACTTGGCGGCAAGAATCCCCAGATCATCTGCGAAGACGCCGATCTGGATGCTGCGTTGGACGCCGTGGTGTTCGGGGTCTACTTCAATGCTGGCGAATGCTGCAACAGCGGCAGCCGCGTCTTGGTCGAGGCGTCCATCGCCGACGAGTTCCAGAGAGCGCTCGTGGAGCGGGCTCGCCGGGTGCCCGTTGGTGACCCTCTCGACCCGAACACCAAGATAGGCGCCATCACCAGCGACGAGCAACTGAACACCATCGAACGGTACGTAGCCGACGGACTTCAGTCCGGCTCCAGCCTCCTGTTAGGTGGTGACCGACGTCCAAGCGAGCGCGGCTGCTTTTACGAGCCGACGATCTTCGCTGGCGTCAGCCCCGACATGAGCATCGCGAACGAGGAGATCTTCGGACCTGTGCTGTCCGTGCTGACCTTCAAGGGGCTCGATGAAGCTATCAGGACCGCGAACTCGACGATGTACGGGTTGTCGGCCGGAATCTGGACCTCCAACATCAACTCCGCTCTCACCGCGGCCCAGAGGCTCCAGGCCGGGACGATTTGGGTCAATCGCTGGATGGACGGCTACCCGGAGCTGCCGTTCGGTGGCTACAAGAGCAGCGGCGAGGGCCGCGAGTTGGGCAGCCAGGCTATCGGTTCGTTCACTCAGACCAAGACTATCCAGCTACAAGTCGGACCTCGAACCACCCGGTGGGTCCTCGAGAGCGGGAACTGATCATGACGACTGCCTACGCTGTCCTGCGTCATCCCATCGCGCTGGTACACCCGCCCACCATCAACGTCCCAGAAGAGCTGCCGCTGGGCATCAGGCACGCCTGGAAGGCCGCGGAGCAGAAACTGGTCCGGCTGGCAGCTAGGCACCCGAGTCGGTTCCCGCTCTACACCACCAACGGGGCGTGGGATCTTACCGGTGAAGCCTGGACCAACTGGTGCGAAGGCTTTCTTGGCGGCCAGTTCTGGATGCTCGCCAAGCACACTGGACGCGATGACCTGCGCCGCTACGCCCTGCACTACAGCGGTCTGATCGAAGAGCGTCAGCACGACCGGAACGTGCACGACCTCGGCTTCCTCTTCTGGTCGACCTGGCGCCGCTGGTACGAGGATACCGGCGATGATCAGTACGACCAGGTGGTCGTGCAGGCTGGCAAGACCCTGTCTCTACGCTTCAACGAGAATGGGCGCTTTCTACGATCCTTCCTCGCTCCAGACAGTCTGTTCGTCGACATCATGATGAACGTCGGTATCATCTTCCACGCCGCACAGCGCACCGGTGATCCCAATCTGGCCAGGATTGCGATCGAGCATTGCCTCACCTCCCGCCGGACCCTCGTCCGAGGTGACGGCAGCGCCTCTCACGAAGCGATCTTCGACCTCGACACCGGAGCTTTTCTCCGCCAGACAACCCAGCAGGGCTACTCCCACGACGGCTCTTGGGCGCGCGGGCTCGGCTGGGCTCTCCATGGCTTCGGCACGGCGTATCGCTACACCGGCGACCGCCGGTTCCTCCGGACCGCCGCCGCCTGCGCCGACTTCTACATCGAACAGACTGGCGACAAGCTAGTCTGCCCCAACGACTGGGCTGAGCCCGAACCGGAACGGCCTTACGAGAGTTCAGCCGCCGCGATTGCTGCCAACGGGATGTGGCAGCTGGCATGCCTACTTCACGACCGTGCGTCCGCCAGCCACTATGCGAACTACGCGCTGCGAATCCTGGATCGGCTATGCCGGCCCGAGTTCCTGGCCTACGACAACGATGCCTGGGAAGGACTGCTCAAACATGGCAGCTACCACGAGGGGAAGGGCCTCGGTGTTGACGAGTCCGTCATGTGGGGCGACTACTGGTTCCTGGACGCCCTCGAACAGATCGGGCCTGCTCTGCACAGCCACTCAAGTGCGATTCGCAACGAGCGGTAGCGAGGGAGCTGCGGCAGAGACGCGCCCGTGTACGAACAAAGAGAACTCACCGATGGAATCGACGACACCTGCATCGAGGACCAAGCTAAGAGCCGAGACGGCGCCAACCCACAGCCACTTCCAGCACCACTGACAGGAGCCAAGCATGGCCACCAACGGCCCCATCAATCCCTCTAGCCGTTTTGACTACATCGTGGTCGGCTCCGGCGCGGCCGGCGCGATCGTAGCAAGCCGACTTAGCGAAGATCCGAATCACCGCGTACTGCTGCTCGAAGCAGGGGGTCGTGACTGGAACCCGCTCATCCACCTTCCGGTCGGGTTCACGAAGCTAACCACGCCCGACGTCAACTGGGGCTTTATGACCGTCCCGCAGCCGCAGCTGAACAACCGCGAGATGTGGTACCCGCAGGGGCGGTGTCTGGGGGGTAGCACCTCGATCAACGCCATGATCTACATCCGCGGTCAGCACCAGGACTACGATCGCTGGGCCGAACTCGGGAACAACGATTGGTCCTACGAGAAGGTTCTCCCCTTCTTCCGCCGCGCCGAGCATAACGAGCGCCTCAACGACCGTTACCACAGCAGCGCCGGAGCGATGAACGTCACCGAACAGGTCGCCCACAACGAGCTCAGCAAGGCATTCGTACGTGCTGCCCAAGAACTCGGCGTCCCCTTCACCCACGACTTCAACGGCGAGAAGCAGCACGGCGTCGGCTACTACGACGTGACTCAACGGAACGCCCAGCGAGAGAGCACCGCCACTGCGTACTTGCGGCCAGTGGAAATGACACTCTGATTTGGCCCCACCGTGACGGCCTGATTTGGCCCCGGCCGCGAC
>Ga0102832_1000681_pt1 | contig 41952 bp, 41 predicted proteins | sample EBPBio282013_DNA_FD_88942 | JGI IMG/M metagenome (GOLD analysis project Ga0102832, IMG submission 88942) | Wastewater treatment Type I Accumulibacter community from EBPR Bioreactor in Madison, WI, USA - Reactor 2_5/28/2013_ DNA (Illumina Assembly) | ecosystem: Engineered > Bioreactor > EBPR >... | reverse complement strand
ACCGGGTCGAGCTCGGCCATTTCCTTCCAGGCCGGGTTGAAGTTGCCGGTGGCGCGCAGCCGGTCGGTGACCGGGGTGGCGGGAACGGCAGACGAAGCGTCGGTCATGGGTCTCTCCTCAGGCGGCTTCGACGGAGGCGGGCAGCGCCTCGATGCGGGCGAGATCGGCGGGATAGGCACGGGCGCCGAGCGCCAGCACCGCGGCCGAGGCGAGGCAGAACAGCGGCATCACCGCCAGCGCCGCGGCGAGGCCGAAGGCGTCGGACAGCGCGCCGGCGATCAGCGGCCCGGCGGCGAGGCCGAACAGGTTCTGCACCACCGCCACCATGGCGGCGGCCGTGGCGCGCAGGCCGGGATGGATGACGTCGATGGCGACCGACGGCACCGCGCCCGAGGCGGCGGTGACCAGGAAACCGCCGGCCACGACCAGGGCGAACTGCGCCGGGCCGGGCGCCACGAGGCCGAACGCGCCGCTCAGCAGCAGCCCGCCCACGACCAGTGCCGCGGCCGGCACCAGCAGCTTGGCGCGCGGATCGGCGGCGGCGCGGCGATCGGCGAGGTAGCCCCAGAACACGATGCCCACGCTGCCGACCAGCACGACGATCGCCGACCGGATGCCGGCCTGCTCCACCGGGAGATCGTGGTAGCGGTTGAGGTAGCTCGGCAGCCAGACCAGCAGGGTCGACACCGCCATGAGCTGCAGCGCGCCCCCGAAGTAGGCGGCCACCGCCGACCGCGGGCGGAACAGGGCCAGGAACGCCGCGCGCGCGCCCATGCGGCCGGCGTCGCGGTCGACCAGCGGCACGGTGCGGTAGTCGCGCACCCACAGGAAGGCGACGGCCAGGACCAGGCCGGGCACGCCGACGATGCCGAAGGCGACCTGCCAGCCCCAGCGGGCGGTGATCACGCCGCCCATCACGACGCCCAGCACCGAGCCGATCGAGGCGGCGGCGAGGAAGCCCGCGACGACGGTGGCGCGTCGCCGGGCCGGGAACATGCTGGTGAGCAGCGCGCCGCCGGCCGCGCCGTAGCCCGCCTCGCCCAGCCCGATGGCGGCGCGCGCCGCCAGCAGCTGGGCGTAGTTGCGGGTCAGGCCGCAGGCGATGGTGGCGAGGCTCCAGACGCCGGCCATCAGGGCGATGCTCTTCACGCGGCTCCAGCGGTCGGAGATCACGGCGATCGGGAAGGAGAACAGCGCGATGGTGATCGACACGGCGGAGACCAGGGCGCCCAGCTGCTTGTCGCTCAGCTGCCACTCGGCCTTCAGCACCGGGAACATCGACACGACGATCTGGCGATCGACGAAGTCGAGGGTCATCAGCAGGAACGCCATGACGAAGGCGAACCAGGCCTGGCGCCTCGGCACCAGCCAGGCGTCCCGGCCCGCTGCGGCGGGGGCAAGGCTCGACGGCGCGGCAATCACGGACATGGGCATTTCCTCGCGGCTCGGTATTGGGTCCGGCTCTGCTCTGCCTCCTTCCTACCGGCGAGCCCCGGGAGCGGTTTGACAATCCGGGACAGGCATTTGACATTCCGGGACAGGACCCCGGGACCATGACCGACCTGATCCGCAGCGCCTGCCTGACCTCGTACCCCGAGATCGCCCGCGCCTGCGGGCTCGATCCGGCGCGGCTGCTGGCGGCGTGCGGCATCAACCGGCGCTGTCTCGAGGATCCCGACATCCGCCTGCCGGCCGGCGCGCTGCGCAAGCTCCTGGAACGGTCGGCCGAGCAGTCGGGCGCCGAGGATTTCGGCCTGCGCCTCGCCGAGACCCGCACCCTGTCGGTGCTCGGCCCGGTCGGCCTGCTGGTGCAGCAGGAGCCAACGGTGCGCCACGCGCTGCGTTCGCTGATCCGCTACATCCGCCTGCACAACGAGGCGCTCGACCTGCGGCTGGAGGAACGGGACGGCGAGGCCGTGGTCAGCGCCGAGATCAAGGTCGACCGGCCCGTGCCGGTGCGCCAGGGCGTCGACCTGACGGTCGGCGTGCTCTACCGCGTGCTGCGCTCTCTGCTCGGCCCGTCGTGGCGGCCGCTGGTCTGTTTCGCCCACGCCGCGCCGACGCGGCGCGAGACCCATCGCCGCTTCTTCGGCGGCCGCCTCTCGTTCGACCAGGAGTTCAACGGCATCGTCTGCGACTCGCGCGACCTCGACCGCGCGATCCCCGCCTCCGACCCGATGCTGGCGCGCTATGCCCGGCAGCACCTCGACGCCCTGCTCGGCCGGCCGCACGCCAGCACCGCCGACAAGGTCCGCGAACTCGTCCGGCTGCAGCTGGGCAGCGGCCGCTGCACCGTCGACCACGTCGCCGCGCAGCTGTCGGTCGACCGCCGCACGCTGCACCGGCGGCTCGCCGCCGAGAACCTCACCTACTCGCAGATCGTCGACGCCGTGCGCGTCGAGATCGTGACGCGCAGCCTGCCCAGCCGCGAACGACGCCTGTCGACCTTGGCCGACATGCTGGGCTTTTCCTCGCTCAGCGCCTTCTCACGGTGGTTCCGCACTCGCTTCCGCACGACGCCAAGCACCTGGCGAGGGGTGGCGACAATCCAGAGCCACTGACAGCAACGTTATTGCGCATATAGTGCGATTAACTAGGATGAACCCGCTCGATCCGGGCGGATGCCGACACGTCGCGTGTCGTTGGGAGGTCTCTTGGAACTTCGGACCCTACTGTCGGCCGGCGCACGCCTCGCTGCCGCGTTCGCGTTTGGCCTGGGCATCCTGCTCGCGGCCCCCGATGGCCACGCCCAGTCGGACAAGCTGAAAGCGGCCTTCGAGAAGGATCTCAAGGAGTCCGGCCTCAGCTTTCAGAAGACCCCCGACGACAAGCTGTTGATCTACGTGACCTCGATGGTGCGCAAAGAGGGCAAGGTCGATGTCCAGGTGATCCTGGCCGACAGCAACACCGTGGTGTTCCAGACCCGCATCGCCGGCAAGGGCGCGCTCAAGGTCTAGCCCGACCTCATCGAAGCCCTGCTGATGGAGAACGTGAACGCCGACTTCGTGAAAGTGGGCTTTACCCCGAGCGAAGACCTGATCGTACGCTACGATGTTCGCCTGACTGCCATCGACGGCGACGAGGTGAAGTTCATGGTCGACACGGTCGCCGATTTCTCCATCGGCCTTGTTGGACGCCTGAGGGCTTCGAATTTCGTGAAGTAGGAGGATTCCCGCACCGGGTCCTTGGACCAGGGCGGGCACCCATGCGCGGACCCGGAGAAGCACCATGGTCACCGTTCCATTCAAGCACAGCAACAGCATCGTGATCGCCGCGCCGGCGGAGAAGATCTTCGACTACGTCACCAACCCGAAGTCGTGGCCGGAGTGGCTGCCGTCGTCGCACGAGATCGATTGCGAGAACCGGCCGATGGGCTTCGGCGACACCTTCCACGAGCACTGGAGCACGCGTAGCGGCCGCGTCGACCTCGACTGGGTGGTGATCGCCGCCGAGCGGCCGTCGCTGTGGATCGGGCTGACCAACACCAGCTTCATCGGCCCGGTCGTCGTGCACTACAGCCTCGAGCCGGTCGAGGGCGGTACGCGCTTCACGCGCATCGTGCGCAACCCGCAGCGGCCGCGCGCCGCCACCGAGGACCAGGTCCGGCGGATCGACGAGGAGGCGACGCTCGGCCTCGCCAACATCAAGAAGAACGTCGAGGGTCGCTGAACCTCACCAGGCCAGCGGGTACTTGGGCTGGAGCGCGCTGTTGAACAGGCCCCAGGCACTTTCGAAGGGACCCGGCACGGGCGGCTTGTTCGCCTCGTCGTACATCTCGAACAGGTAGGAGGTGACCGCCCGGCCGGGGCGGCGCGGTGTGCCGCGGCGGCTGCGGCTGTGCTCGATCAGGCCCTGGTTGAACAGGCGGGCATTGGCGACCGTCGCCGCCGCCGCACCCTCGGTCGGCCAGCCGGTCTCGCCGACCACGATCTCGAGGTCGGGAAAGCCGACGCGGCCGAGCGCCACCGCCAGCGCATCGTGCATGGCGTCGAGCAGGTTGCCGTAGCGGTAGGCGCCGTCCACCACCGCGCGCTCCGGCGGCGCCGTGAACAGGCAGTAGTCGAGCGGGATGTCGGCCGGTGCCGACAGGTAGGCGAGGAACGGGTACAGCGTCACCAGGAACGGCGCCTCGGTCGCCTGGGCGACCGCGCAGGTCGCACGCACCAGCTCCTGCCGCGCCGCGACGAGCGCGCCGGCCGACGGGGGATAGGACGCGGCCATGATGCCGTAGCTGTGCACGCAGGTGACGCCGATCTTCAGTCCCGCCTGCCGCAGCGCCACCTGCACGGCCTGCATCGCCGGTACGAGGCGGGCGTCGTGCGCGCCGCCGTACATCGGGTCGAGCGGCTCATTTCCGACCGACAGGAAGTCGATGGCGCCAGCCGAGGGCGCGATCGCGTCCACGAGATCGCTCGTGTCACCGCGGGTCAGCCGCTCCAGTTGGTCGTTGGGGACCCCGACCACCAGCCTCAGGCCGGCCGCGGCAGCCGCACGAATGAAGGCCAGGTCGTCGCCGCGATACGAAAAGGTCTTGGCCCGCTGCACCGGCAGCGCCGCGATCTGGCGCGCCGCAACATCCGGCGGCACCGGCGGCGCCATGAACAGGCTGCCGAAGTTGACGCCGAGAGTGGCTGCGGCGTTGCTCAAGTGATCAGACCGGCCGGTCGCCCTTCACCGTGACGCGGTGACCGCTGCGGGTGTGGGGCCAGTAGTCCCACAGGGCGCGGTGCTGGGCGCAGCGGTTGTCCCAGAACGCCACCGAGTTGTCGCGCCAGCGGAAGCGGCACTGGAACAGCGGGTTCTCCATGTGCTGGTAAAGGTAGCGCAGCACCGCGTCGCCCTCGTCGCGCGGCACGCCGACCAGCGCGCTGGTGAAGCCCTGGTTGACGTACAGGCACTTGCGGCCGGTCACCGGGTGGGTGCGCACGACGGGGTGCTCGGCGCGCGGGTAGACCGGCCGGTCGGCGACGCCATGGTTCTTGTAGAGGCCGCGGTAGACATGCTCGCCGTCGTGGATCGCGGTCATGCCCTCGAGGTACCTCTTCATGCGGTCCGACAGCGCCTCGTAGGCGGCGTACATGTTGGCGAACAGCGTGTCGCCGCCGCGCGGCGGGCACTTCCCGATGTGCAGGATGCTGCCCATCGGAGGCTCCTCCTCGCAGCTCACGTCGGAATGCCAGCCCTCGCCGTTGGCACGCGGGCTGTCCTTGTCGGCGTGGATGATCATCAGTTCCGGCAGGCCCGGCTCGTGCGGCGCGGCCGGGTGGACGTGCAGGTCGCCGAACAGCCGGCCGAACGCCAGGTGCTGCTGCGGCGTCAGCGCCTGGTCGCGAAAGAAGATCACCAGGTTCTCGGCCAGCGCGCGGTGGATCTCGTCCTGCTGGCGGTTCGACAGCGGCCGCGTGAGATCGACGCCGGCGATCTCGGCGCCGATGATCGGCGTCACCTTGTCGACGGTGATCGTCTCGTAGGGGGCGCCCTCCTCGACCGTGTGGCGGTAGCGGGGGCCGCCGTTGCCGCGCAGCGAACCTTGCATGGATTCCTCCTGGTCCCCGAGCGTCGCGCCGAAGCCGGGCGCCCGTCAACGCGCCGGTTTCGCGGTTCAGCCGCCGAGCTGGACCGGTTCGTAGCCGACGGGGGCGTCGTCCGCTGCCGCCGGGGCCGCGGCCACGACATCGGCCGGCCGGTCCGCGGCCGCGCGGCCGTCGAAGGCGAGGCCCTCGAACGCGCCGCTCTTCCGCCAGCCGTCGATGTAGGTGAAGTAGGCCGAGGCGCCGGCCGGGTAGCCGACCGCGAGGCGGCCGGCCAGCCCGGTGTCCTGGCCCTCGTTGTTGTAATAGCCGGGCGTGCAGTCGGCGCCGCCGGTCATCCGGCCGGCCGCGGTCAGCATCAGCTCGACCCAGGCGTCCTCGGCCTCCCGCGTCACCTCGACCTCGCGCGCCCCGCGATCGAGCGCCGCCCGGACGATCACCGCGATGGTCCGGCCGGCCTCGACGAGGTTGTGCGGCACGTTGGAGATCAGGTTGGCGCCCTGCGTCGGTTGCACGATGAAGGCGTTGGGAAAGCCGTGCACGTGCATGCCGTGCTTGGTGCGCATGCCGCCCTTCCAGTGATCGGACAGGCGATGGCCGTCGCGGCCGACCAGGTCGAAGCCGGAGCGCCGGCGGTACTCGGTGCCGACCTCGAAGCCCGAGGCATAGATGAGGCAGTCGAGCGGGACCTCGACACCGGCCACGACCGCACCGTTCGGCGTGATCCGCTCGACGCCCTTGCCGTCGGTGTCGACGAGGTGGACGTTGGGCTGGTTGAAGGCCTGCAGGTAGGTATCGTGGAAGCACGGCCGCTTGCACAGCTGGCGGTACCACGCCTTCAGCTTCCGCGCGGTCTCGCCGTCGCCGACGATGCTGTCGACGCGGCTGCGGATCTCTTCCATCTTCTCGTGGTCGGCTTCCTCGAACGCGGCCAGCATCGCCTCGCGCGTGCGCTCGCCCTTGGGGATCGTGAGGATGCGCTCGCGGATGCGGCGGGCGAGGTCCGTCCAGCCGTCCTGCACGAGGTCCTCGGTGGCGTTGCCGCCGGCCTGGTTGGCGGTGAAGTTCTCCAGCCAGCGCTGCTGCCAGCCCGGCGTGGCGATCGAGGCGAACCACTGCGGATCGATCGACGCGTTGGCGCGTACGTCGACCGAGGACGGCGTCCGCTGGAAGACGTAGAGTTCCTTCGCGGTCTTCGCGAGGTGCGGCACGCACTGCACCGCCGTGGCGCCGGTGCCGATGATGCCGACCCGCTTGTCGGCCAGCTTCGTCATCGGCGCGCCCAGCGGGTCGCCGCCGGTATAGGCATAGTCCCAGCGGCTGGTGTGGAAGGCATGGCCGGCGAAGCTGTCGATGCCCGGGATGCCCGGCAGCTTCGGCACGTGCAGCGGGCCGGTGCCGAGGCCGATGAACTGCGCCGTGAAGGCGTCGCCGCGGTTGGTCCGGATGTTCCAGCGCTTGTTGGCGGCATCCCACGACAGGTCCTCGACCTGGGTGTGGAACAGCGCGTTGTCGTACAGGCCGTAGTGGCGGCCGATGCGCTGGCAATGCGCCAGGATCTCCGGGGCGTGCGCGTACTTCTCGGTCGGCCGGTGCCCGGTCTCCTCGAGCAGCGGCATGTAGACCATCGAGGCGGTGTCGCACTGCGCGCCGGGATAGCGGTTCCAGTACCAGGTGCCGCCGAAGTCGCCGGCCTTCTCGATGATGCGCACGTCGCGCACGCCGGCCTCGACCAGGCGTGCCCCCGTCACCAGCCCGGCGAAGCCGCCGCCGATGAAGGCGAAGGTCACGTGGTCGGTCTTCGGCGCCCGCGGCACCACCGGCAGGTAGGGATCGTCGAGGTAGCGGGCGAACCGCCCCGACATCTGCAGGTACTGCGCGTTGCCGTCGGCGCGCAGGCGCTTGTCGCGCTCCTCGGCATACTTGCGGCGCAGCGCCTCGCGATCGATCGGGCGCTTGTGGCCGGGGACGGTGTCGCTGGAAGTCATGTGATCGGGCCTCTCGGGAGGGCTATCCTGTGGCCGACCGATACAGCCACCCGCGCCGCCCGCCCGCAACGGTCAATGCGACGCGCCCCGATGGCACCCTCGACTGGAGCCCGCATGTCGCCCACCCCGCTCGACCGCTTCCGCCTCGACAACCGCACCGCGCTGGTCACCGGCGCGCGGCGCGAGATCGGCCGGGCCATCGCGCTGGCACTGGCTGGAGTCGGCGCGCGATTGGCGATCCACCATGCCGGCACCGCGGAAGAAGCGCGCGATGCCGACGCCGTGGTGCGCGAGATCGGGCAGTCCGGCGGGACCGCCCGCGCCTTCGCCGCGGACTTTGCCGAGGACGACGCGGGACGGCGCCTGGCCGATGCCGTGAGCGCCTGGGCGCCGGTCGACATCCTGGTGCTCAACGCCTCGATCGAGATCCACGAGGCCTGGGACTCCATCCCGCGCGGTCACTTCGACCGCCAGGTCGCGGTCAACCTGCGCAGCCCGCTCGAGCTGATGCAGGCGCTGGTGCCGACGATGGCGGAACGCGGCTGGGGCCGTGTCGTCACCATCGGCAGCGTGCAGCAGGAACGGCCCCACCCGCAGATGCTGGTCTATGCCGGCGCCAAGGCAGCGCAGCTCAACTGGGCCTGGAACCTCGCCCGGCAACTGGGCGGGCGCGGTGTCACGGTCAACAACCTCGCGCCCGGCGCCATCCTGACCGCGCGCAACAAGGCGCAGATGGCGACCGAGGGCGCGGCGCTGGTGCAGCGCATCCCGGCCGGCCGGCTGGGCACGCCCGACGACCTGGTCGGCGCCGCCCTGCTGCTGTGCTCGGACGCGGGCGCCTACATCAACGGCGCCAACCTGTTCGTCGACGGCGGCCGGGTCGTCGCCTAGCGGCGCCGGGCCTTCGCAGTCTCGAGGGCCCGCCATACGCGCTGCGGCGTCGTCGGCATCTCGACGTCGGTCACGCCGTACTCCGACAGCGCGTCGACGATGGCGTTGACCAGCAGGCCCAGCGCCGGGGTCGTGCCGCCCTCGCCGCCCGGCCGGATGCCGAGCGCGTGCGAGCTGGCCGGCACCTCCATGATCTCGGTGACGAACGAGGGCAGCATGTCGGCGCGCGGCAGCGCGTAGTCCTGGAAAGAGGCGCTGAGCAGCTGGGCGCTGGCGGGGTCGTAGCGCACCTCCTCGCACAGCGCCTGGCCGATCCCCTGCGTCGCCGAGCCGTGCGCCTGGCCATGCAGCACCAGCGGGTTGACCGCCAGCCCGACGTCGTCGACGCCGGTCCACGCGACGATCGCGACGCGACCGGTCTCGGGATCGACCTCGACCTCGCAGGCATGGGCGCCGTAGGGAAAGCCGCCGACCTGGTTGAAGACCTCGCCGGCCGCGTCGCAGTCCGGTCCCTCGGCCCGGGGCACCGCCTTGCGCATCGCCCGGACCACCGTCGCGAGATCGACCGACGCGTCGCCGGCGCTGAAGGCGCCGCCGGCGTAGCGCACCGCGTCGGGCTCGGCCTGCAGCAACGACGCGGCGACGGGGGTCGCGGCAGCCAGCAGGTCGTCGACGGCCTGGCGCAGCGCGAGGCTGACCAGCCGCATCGAGCGGCCGGAGTGCGAGCCACCGCCTACCGACACGCGGTCGCTGTCGTTGGCGACGAAGCGGATCCGTTCGAACGGCACCTGCAGCCAGTCGGACGCCAACTGGCAGAAGGTCGTCTCGTGTCCCTGGCCGCTGCTCATCGTGCCGACCACCAGCTCGATGACGTCATCGTCGCAGACCTTCAGCTCGGCGCGCTCGCGGGGAAAGCCGCTGGTCACCTCGATGTAGTTGGCGACGGCAATGCCGCGGCACAGGCCCCTGGCCTTCGAGGCGGCGCGCCGGGCGGCGAACCCCGCCCAGTCGGCGGCGCGGACCGCGCGGTCCATCGCCTGCGCGTAGTCGCCGCTGTCGTAGGTCACGCCGACCCCGTTGGTGTAGGGCAGCGCGTCGGGCGCGATCAGGTTGCGGCGGCGCAGCTCGACGCGATCCATGCCCAGCTGCCGCGCGGCGAGCTCGATCAGGCGCTCGATCACGAACACCGCCTCGGGTCGGCCGGCGCTGCGGTACACCGCGGTCGGCGCGGTGTGCGTCAGCACGGCATGGCCCTCGAAGTGCACGGCCGGGATCGCGTAGACGCTCTGCATCATCGAGAGCCCCTTGCGCAGCGGCCAGAAGTAGACCGTCTGCGCGCCGAGGTTCTGGGTGTTGACGCCACGCAGGCCGAGGAACCGGCCGGAGGCGTCGAGCGCCAGTTCGGCGCGCGAGGCAAGGTCGCGCGCCTGGTAGTCGCTCATGAAGCATTCCAGCCGCGACGCCGTCCAGCGCACCGGGCGACCGAGGCGACGCGCCGCCCACGGCAGCAAGGCGTATTCCGGGTAGAAGGCGTTGCGCGTGCCGAAGTTGCCGCCCATGTCGCCGAACACGCAGCGACACTGCTCCAGCGGGACGCCGAGGATCGATGCCAGCCGTTCACGGGTGCGGATCACGCCCGCCCCCGTCGTGGTGCGCAGCGTGTAGCGTCCGCTGGCCGCATCGTGCTCGCCCAGCACCGAGCGCGGCTCCATCGGCGTGCCGTTGACGCGATGCACCCAGCCCTCGAAGGAAACGACGTGCGCCGCGGCGGCAAAGGCGCGGTCGGTGGCCGCGCGGTCGCCGACCTCGCAGGTGAGCGCCAGGTTGCCCGCGCAGCCGTCCCAGACCGTCGGCGCACCGGGCTTCAACGCGTCGCGGGCATCGACCACCGCGTTGCGCACCACGTAGTCGACCATGACCTGCTCGGCGGCTTCCTCCGCGCGCGCGGCGGTGTCGGCGATCACCATCGCCACCGGTTCGCCGACGAAGCGCACGATGTCGGGGCTGAGCGGCAGGTGGCGGCTGACGAACACGGTGAAGCCCTCGGGCAGGCGCAGCCTGGCGTCGGGCGGCGAGGCGTAGTCGGTGTTGTGCGGGATCGGGCCCAGCCCATCGGCCGCCGCGTCGGCGCCGGTCAGCACGGCCTTCACGCCGGGCATCGCCCGCGCCGCGCCGACATCGATCCCGCGGATCGCGGCATGGGCATGCGGCGACCGCACGAAGGCGGCGAACAGGGCGTCCGGACGATCGAAGTCCGCGGCGTAGGCGCCGCGGCCGGTGAGCAGACGCCGGTCCTCCGACCGCGGCAGCGGCGCGCCGATCCCGGTCGCGCTCACTGGGCGGTGATCCCGAGGTCCTTGATCAGGGCACCGGTCTTGTCGGTCTCCTTGCGGATCAGGGTCCGCAGTTCGTCCGGCCCGTTGGCCACGACCACACCGCCCCGCTCGGCCAGCGCCGCCACGAAGTCGGGCTCGCGGCCGATCTTCGCCAGCGCCTGGGAGAGCTTCGCCGCGACATCGGCCGGCAGGCCGGCAGGCCCGAGCACCGCCCACCAGGTCAGCTCGACGAACCCCGGCACGGTCGCGGCCACGGTGGGCACGTCGGGCAGCACGGGTGACCGCTCGGCGCCGGTGACCGCCAGGGCGCGCAGCTTGCCCGCCTTCACCAGCGGGAAGGCGCTCGGCAGGTTGTCGAACATCATCTCGACCTGGCCCGCCACGAGGTCCTGCAGCGCCGGCGCCGATCCCTTGTAGGTGATGTTGACGATGTCGATGCCGGTCGCCCGCTTGAACATCTCCGCCTGCAGGTGCGTGCTCGAGCCCATGCCGACGCTGGCATAGTTCACCGACCCCGGCTTGCGCCGGGCGATGTCGATCAGGTCCTGCACGGATTTCGCCGGGAAGCCGGGCGTGACCATCAGCACGTTCGGGAATTCGAGCATGCGCGACAGCGGCGTGAAGTCCTTGATCGGGTCGTAGCCCAGGCTCTTCATGATCCACGGGTTGGTGGTCAGCGTGCTGGCCGGCATGCAGAGCAGCGTGTGGCCGTCGGGCTTCGCGCCGGCCACCACGGCGGCGCCGATCGCGCCGTTGGCCCCCGGCTTGTTCTCGACCAGCGTCGAGACGCCCAGCGTCTCCGACAGCTTCTTCGCAATCAGCCGGGCGAGGAAGTCGCCGATCCCACCGGGGGGATAGGGCATCACGATGGTGATCGGAGCGCCGGCCTGGGCGAAGCCGCGCGACGTCCAGGCCATCGCGCCAAAACCGCCAAGGCCGCCCAGCAAGCCGCGTCGAAGCATGTACCCTCCCGGCCGGGTCGATCGCCCGGTTCCGGAAGGAGGGTGGCAGCGCCCCGGCCCGCGTGGCAAGGAGCGACCGCTGCCGGCGTCCGCTCTACGGACCCGAGATCGCCGCGGCGTACTCGCCGCGTTCGTGGATGATGTTGGCCCGGCCGACCAGCAGGTCGTCGATCCGGCCGATCCGCTCGACGTCCTTGCCCTTGTAGGGCAGCGCGTGCAGCACGTAGCGCATGGCGTTGATGCGCGCCCGCTTCTTGTCGTCGGACTTGATCACCGTCCACGGCGAATCGGCCGTGTCGGTCGCGAAGAACATGCCTTCCTTGGCGCGCGTGTAGTCGTCCCACTTGTCGAGGCTGGCGAGGTCGACCGGCGACAGCTTCCACTGCTTCAGCGGGTGGATCTTGCGCTCCTTGAAGCGGCGACGCTGCTCGGCGCGGCTGACCGAGAACCAGAACTTGATGAGGTGGACGCCGCTGCGCACGAGGTTGCGCTCGAACCCGGGGACCTGCAGCAGGAACTCCTGGTACTCGGCGTCGCTGCAGAAGCCCATCACCCGCTCGACGCCGGCACGGTTGTACCAGCTGCGATCGAACAGCACGATCTCGCCGGTCGACGGCAGGTGGCTGATGTAGCGCTGGAAGTACCACTGGCCGCGTTCGACATCGCTCGGCTTCTCGAGCGCCACGACGCGCGCACCACGCGGGTTGAGATGCTCCATGAAGCGCTTGATGGCGCCGCCCTTGCCGGCCGCGTCGCGGCCCTCGAACAGGATCACGACCTTCTGCCGCGCGTCCTTCACCCAGCCCTGCAGCTTCAGGAGCTCGGTCTGGAGCAGGAACTTCTGCTGCTCGTAGTCCCGGCGCAGCATCTTGTACTTGTAGGGATAGCCGCCGGTCCGCCAGTCGTCGGCCAGCTCGTCGCTCGGCTTGGCCGGCTGGCCCGGCGGCTTGGGCAGGCCGAACGACTTCTGCAGTCGCGCGGCGTCGTCGGGCGCGGCGCCGGCGATGATCGCGTCGACACCTTCCCGGGACTCGGGCTTGACCAGGATGTCGGCCAGCGCGGCGATCTCCGCCTGCTGCACGGCCTCGACCCGCTCCGAGGCCAGCGTCTTCTCCAGGCGCTGGGTCGCCGTCGACGGGTCCTGAACGTCCGGTGCCGGCCCCTTGCCTTCCGTCATGCTGTCCACTCTTCCGTCACGACGCCGGGCCCGATTGCCCGCGACGACCGCAGACTAGGACCTCGGCCTCGCGGCCGGCTTGATGCAGGTCAAGGAGGCTCAGCGAACCAGGAACGCGGTCAGCTTCTTGCCCCGCTTGAGCTCCGCCTTCAGCCAACGCGGCTGGTTGCCGCGACCCGCCCAGGTCTGCGTCCGGTCGGCCGGGTTGCGGTACTTGGGCTTGAGCTTGCGGCCCTTGAGGGGATGGGCCTCGCCCGCCGCCACGGACGCGCCCGCGCGGCGGCCCGCGCGCAGCGCCTCGATCATGCGGACCAGGTCGCGACGCGCCTTCTCTTCCCGGCGGCGGATCACCTGCTCGACCTTTGTCTTCAAGGCCAACAGTTCGCGGCTGGTCATCTGCTTCAAGGCTTTCATGTCGCTCACCGGTTGGCGGGCGTCACGAGGCCGACCCGCAGATGGAGTGACTCCGGGTTCGCGCCCGGGTCGCGCATGGCAGTGCGTTAAACGCCGCCCGGGGTCAAGCGCTTTGGCCGTGACCTTTGATTTTCGCGAGATGGTTTTTTCGCAAAAAGTGCGCCCTAAGGGCTTTCGGCGACAATTTCTTCAGCAAGGCTGTTGTCGACCGCGATCTCGAACGGCGTACCGGGATCCACGTATCGTGCAGAGACCATGCTGTCACGCAGCCGGTCGTAGCCGGCGCGGGACAGCACCGGGACGGTGTTCCAGATGCCCTGCGCCTTGTAGCGGCGGTAGGCGCGCTCGAGGATCGTCTCCGGCAGGTCGGGAAAGTAGCGCGCGACGGTGCGCGCGATGGTGGCCGCATCGACGCCGGCGATCCAGCGCTGGGTCTTGGCGATCGCCCGCACCATGGCGCGCAGTTCGTCGCGACGGGCCGTCATGAGGTCGCGGCGGGTGTAGAAGCTGGTGTACGAGGTCGGCCCGCGGCGCGCCGCCTCGTACCAGACGTGTCCCGCGCCCTCGGCCTCGAGCAGGCTGGGGAACGGTTCGAACGCCTGGATGACATCGACCGTCCCGACCTTCAGCGCCGCGGCGTTCTCGGCCATCGTGCGGTCGGCGATCCGGCGCAGGGACGCGGGATCGATGCCCGCCTCGCGCAGGTCGTGCTGCAGGCAGAGCCACGGCGTCGGCACCTCGCTGACCGAGGCCAGGGTCAGGTCGCGCAGGTCGGCGAGAGCGAAGCCGGGACGCGGTTCGCGGCCGATCAGCATGAAGGGATCGCGCGTCACGACCTCGGCGAAGCTCACGATGTCGCAACCGGGGATCTGCGCGTAGGTCTCCATCACCCGCATCGGGCCGCCCCAGCAGACATCGACCACGCCATCGACCAGCCGGCGTGCCGCCTCCTGCGGACGCGGTGAACTCACGAACTCGATCTCCACGCCCTCCTCGGCGAAGGCGTTGCGCGCCATGGTGGCGTAGAACGGTGCGTAGAACACCCCGCGCAAGGTTTCCTGGAGCTTGATGGCCATCGCGTATCTGCCGGCGGCTAGAACGCCAGCCCTCTCGTGAATCTGCGGAAATCGCCGATCGACTCGACCGCGCCGAGACCCTCGAGCAGCGCCCCCGTGGTCGCCGCGCCCCAGATTGGCTCGCCGAGCTCGCGGAACTTGGCCCCCAGCTCGGCCTCGGTGTGTGGGCGGGTCGGCTCGCCCTTGGTCACCGTGCAGGCGCCCTCGTGGACCGTACCGTCGCGCAGCGTCGCACTTAGCACGACCGGTTGCTCGGCCGGGTAGCGCGCGGTGAACGACGGCTCCTCGTGCATCTCGACACGCTGCGCCAGCGCCTGGATCTGGGGATCGGCCACCGCCGCGTCGTCGAAGCTGGCGAGACCCGAGCGGCCGCGCACGACGATGCTGGCCAGCGCGAACGGCACCGAGAAGCGGGCGCCGAAGCTGGTACGCACCGCCTTCTCGCGCAGCATCGCCGCCAGCGCGTAGGCGCGCACGTCGAGCCGCTCGATCGAGTCCGGCGCGAGGCGCCCGCCGGGCAGCTTCGCCAGCAGGTCCTCGAGGGCGTCGATCGCGGAGTGCACGTAGCGGCCGGTCGGGTGAAGCTTGAAGTAGCTCTTCGTGATCAGCCACTCGCTGCCGAGCCCGGCCACCACGCGCTCCGGCTCGAAGGTGTCGGACAGGACCTTGCCGTAGATCGCCGCGACGCTGTCGACCTCGCCGGTGAAGCCGCTGGCGACGAGGCGCGCCGCCATTATGCCCATGTATCCCGAGTGCCCGGTGTAGATGTTGCGGACCGTCGCGCCGTCGAGCAGCGTCTGCCGGCTGGTCGCCATGCCCATCGTCGCCGAGACGTTGACCAGTTCCAGCAACTGCGCGCGGTCGAAGCCGCGCAGCAGGCCGACCGCCAGCGCGGCGCCGATCACGCCGTAGGTGCCATGCGGGTGGACCGCCAGCTTGACGTTGGCCGCGCGGTGGATGCGCGACGACACCTCGTAGCCCAGCGCCACCGCGCGCAGCAGGTCGCGGCCGGACGCGCCGGTCTCCTGGGCCACCGCCACGGCGGCCGGCACGACCTGGATGCCGGGATGGCCCTTGGCGAACAGGTTGCCCTCGTCGAGTTCGAGCCAGGTCCCGGCCGTGCCGTTGAGCAGCGCGGCATCGAGCGAAGAGGCGCGCCGGCCGGCGCCGAACACCGTCGCCTCGCCCGCCTCGTTGCCCGCGAGGTGCGCCGCGACCAGCGCCTTCATTTCCGGCACCTGCATGCCGGCGGCGATCACCGGCAGGCAATCCGCGAGGATCCAGCGTGCCCGCGCGACCACGTCCGGCGGCAGCGCGGCGAACGAGGTGTCGGCGCAGAAGGTCGCCAGGGCCTCGAGGTAGGCCGGTCGTCGCGGCGCCGACATCCTTCAGTGGATCGTGTAGCCGCCGTCCACGACGAGGTCGTGTCCGGTCAGGTACGACGCGGGCGTGGTCAGCAGCCAGTGCACGACCTCGCCGATCTCCTCGGGCTGGCCGAAGCGGCGCATCGGCACGTACTCCTGGCGGCGTGCCGATTCCTCCGGCTCGTCGCGCTGGCGGTCGAGGATCGGCTGCGTCGCGATCGGGCCGGGCGACACGGTGTTGACCTGGATGTTGTCGGTCGCCAGTTCGAGCGCCATCGACTTGGCGAGGTGGATCAGCGCCGCCTTGGTCATGCCGTAGACGGTGCGGGTCTGGTAGGCGACGGAGCCGAGCTGGCTGGCGACGTGCACGATGCGGCCGCCGCCGCGCCGCCGCATCGAGGGCAGCACCGCCTGGCTGGCGAGGAACGGCGCGCGCAGGTTGATCGCCACGCCCCTGTCGAACTCGGCGGCGGTGAACTCGCCGAACTTGCGGTTGATCCGGATCGCGGCGTTGTTGACCAGCAGGTCGATGCCGCCGAACCGCACCTCCGCTTCGCGGACCATGCGCTCGGCCGCCGCCGGATCGGCGAGGTCGACGGTCAGCGGCACGACCCCGGCGGGATCGCCCAGCAGGCCGGCGCACTCGGCCGCGACCGCGTCGGGCGCCACGTCGGCGACCAGCAGGAGGCGCGCGCCGGAGCCCGCGAGGCGGCGCGCCACCGCGGCGCCGATGCCGACCGGCGACGACGCGCCCGTGACGATGGCGACCTTTCCCTGCAACGGCTTCACGATGACGTCTCCGCGATGAAGGAAGCTGGGTTCAGGCCGCCGCGGCGACGTGCCGGGCCATCTGCTCGGCATGGCATTCGCGGTAGCGCGCGTAGGCCCGCTCGTGCGCCGCGACGCGTTCGCTGTCGTCCAGGGTGCGCGGATCGGCCTCGAGGTCGAAGTGACCGTGGCGATCCTGGCCGCGCACCAGCATCGCCGACATCCGCTTGCTGCCGGTATGGCGGCAGTGCGCCGGGATGTAGCTGATGCCGAAGCCGATGCGACGGTCGTTGCTGCGGTTGGGCGGCGAGTTGTGAACCACCAGCGTGTGGTGCAGCGAGACCTGCCCGGTGCCGATCGGGGCGAAGATCGCGCTCTGCGTGTCGAGCGGGTGGCTGATCGAGCGGGCGCCGGCGTTGATCGCGCCAGGGGCGCTTTCCTTCATGTGCTGCAGCTGGCCGAGCTTGTGGCTGCCGGGAATGAACTCCATGCAGCCGGCCTCGACCGATGCCTCGGACAGCGCGACCCAGGCGGTGACGTGCTCGAACGGCGTCAGGCCGAAGTACGTCGCGTCCTGGTGCCACACGGTGACCGCGTCGGTCTGCGGCTCCTTGATGAAGAAGGTGCTGGTGAAGACCAGGATGTCGGGGCCGAGGATCGACTCCATGACGTCGAGCAGGCGCGGGTCCTCGACGAGGTCGCGGGCCCACGGCAGGCGGACGTGCAGCTTGCGGCGGTTGCCGGCCGAGACCGGGCCGGGCGGCAGCGTGCGTTCGAACGCCTCCAGGTCGGCGCGCCAGCGGCGTGCTTCGTCGGCGCCGAACACGTCGACCGGCGCGTAGTAGCCGTCGCGGTGAAACGCCTCGACCTGTGCCTGCGTCAGCCCTGCCATCCGCTTCCTCCGCTCAGCCCGTGCCCGTCGCCTTGGCCAGCGGGCCCCACTTCGCCGCCTCGACCGCGAGGAAGGCGGCGAGCGCCTCGGGACCGACCTTGCGCGGCATCTGGTAGCCCAGCTCGAAGTAGCGGTTCTGGATCGCCGGGTCGGCGAACGCAGCCTCGATCGACTTCACGAGCCGGTCGACGACCGGCCGCGGTGTCCGGGCCGGCGCCAGCATCGCCTGCCAGCTGCCGGCATCGAAGCCCTTGAGGCCCAGCTCGTCCAGCGTCGGCAGGTCGGGCACGAGGCGCGAGCGCTCGAGCGAGCTCACGGCAATGCCGCGCAGCGCGCCGCTCTTGACGTGCGGCACCAGCACGTTCTGCGAGTCCATCATGAAGGCGACGCGGCCCGCGACCAGGTCGGCCATCGCCGCCGGCGTCGAGCGGTAGGGCACGCGGACGAACTCGACGCCCGCCATCTTGGCCAGCAGCATCTGGCCGAGGTCGGCCGAGCTGCCCGGACCGGCCGAGCCGCAGTTCACCTTGCCGGGATTGGCCTTGAGGTAAGCGATGAACGACGCGAAGTCGGTCGCCGGCACCGACGGGTGGATCGCCAGCACGAACGGCATCAGGCCGAGATGGCTGATCGGCTGGAAATCCTTGACCGGGTCGAACGTGACCTGCGGGAACAGCTCGGGGATCACCGAGTGGGCCATGCCGGTGACCAGCAGGTTGTAGCCGTCCGGTGCCGCGCGCGCGATCAGGTCGGCGGCGATGGTCGAGCCGGCGCCGGGCTTGTTGTCGACCAGGACCGGCTTGCCCAGCGTCCCCGTCATGTGCTCGGCGAGGATGCGCGCCACGACGTCGATGGCGCCACCGGGGCCGTAAGACACGGTGACCTTCACCGGCTTGTCGGGATAGGCGCCCTGGGCGCGGGCCGCGCCGGCCGCGGTCGCCGACACGGCGAGCGCCGCACCGCCCGCCACCAGCGTGCGACGATTGAGGACGGTCGGTCGGCGGGACGGGGTGCTGCAGTTCATTGCCTCTCCTTGCTCAATGTCCTGCCGGAACTCGCAATTACCATTCCAGCTTGGAGGCCACCGATCCAAAGTCAAGAATACCGGCACGGTCGTGCCGAAAAGCGAGACAGGCAGCGGCATCTGCCATCGCCCTGTGGTACTCGACGCTCGTGACGACGCCCTCGCCCGACGCCCGGTACCTCGCGGCCTGGAAGCCGACCGCGCGACGCGGGCTGCGCCAGGCGGTGGTGGCCGGCGGCGTGGCCGGCGCGCTGGTGATCGCCCAGGCCTGGCTGCTCGCCTCGATCCTGGCCGGAGGCCTCGTCGACAAGCGGCCGCTCGATTCCCTGCTCGGCCTGTTCGTGGGCCTCGCGGCGGTGATCGTCGGCCGTGCCGTGGCCGGCCGCGCCGCCGAGCGCGCGGCCTTCGAGGCCGCGATGACCGTCGTGCGGGCGGTCCGCCGCGCGCTGCTCGACAAGCTCGATCGCGTCGGCCCGGTCGGACTGGCGGCGCGCGCAACCGGCGACGTCGTCGCCGCCCTGTCGGACGCGTCGCGCGGACTCGAACCGTTCTTCGCGCGCTACCTGCCGGCGGTCGCGCAGGCCGCGCTGCTGCCGGTCGGCATCCTCGTCGTCGTCGCGCCGCTCGACTGGATCTCGGCGACGATCCTGCTGGTCACCGCGCCGCTGATCCCGGTCTTCATGGTGCTGATCGGCCGCGGCGCGGAGGCGCGCAACCATCGCCAGTGGCAACACCTGCAGCGCATGTCGGGCCAGTTCCTCGACGCCGTGCAGGGCCTGCTGCCGATCAAGCTGCTGGGCGCCGGCCCGCGCATGGTCGCCGCGGTCGGCGAGGCCGCCGAACTCTATCGCCGCGACACCATGCGGGTGCTGCGGCTGGCCTTCCTCTCGGCCTTCGCCCTGGAATTCTTCGCCACCGTGGCGATCGCCCTCGTCGCGGTACTGATCGGCTTCCGCCTGATGTGGGGCCAGATGGACTACTTCAGCGGCCTGTTCATCCTGCTGCTGGCCCCCGAGTTCTACCTGCCGCTGCGCGCCATGGGTGTCGCCTACCACGCCCGTATGGAAGCGCTGGGCGCGGCGCAGCGGCTGGCCGAGTTCGAGGCCCTGCCCGATCTCGCGGTGACCGCCGACGCGCCTGCCCCACCCGCACCGATCGGCGCGCCACCGCCGACCGTGTCGTTCCGCGACGTCGTGCTGGTCCATGCCGATGGCCGCCAGGCCCTCGCCGGTGCGAGCTTCACCGTCGCCGCCGGCGAAACCGTCGCGCTGGTCGGTCCCTCGGGCGCGGGCAAGTCGAGCCTGCTCGCGCTGGCGATGGGCTTCGTCCGGCCGACGGCCGGCACGGTGCTGGTCGACGGCGCGCCGGTGGACGAACGCACCGTCGCGGCGCTGCGCCGGCGCATCGCCTACGTGCCGCAGCGGCCGACGCTGTTCGCCGGCACGGTGGCGCAGAACATCGCGCTGGGCGTCGAGACGCCGGACCGCGACCGGCTGGCCTGGGCCGCCGCTCAGGCCGCGATCGCCGACCGGATCGCCGCCCTGCCGCAAGGCTTCGACACGCGCATCGGCGACGGTGGCCTGCGGCTGTCGGGCGGCGAGGCGCAGCGCATCGGGCTGGCGCGCGCCTTCTACCGCGACGCCGCCCTGGTCCTGCTCGACGAGCCGACCGCCCATCTCGACGGCGACAACGAGGCGCTGGTCCAGCAGGCGATCGGCCGGCTGCGGGTCGGCCGCACCGTGCTGGTCGTCGCCCATCGCCTGGCCACCGTCGCCCAGGCCGACCGTGTCGTCGTGCTCGACAAGGGCCGCGTGCGCGAGGAGCGGCCCGCGCCATGAGTCCGCTGCGCCGCCTCCTCCGGCTGATGCGGCCGCAGGCGCGCTGGATGGCGCTGGCCGCCACCCTGTCGGCGCTGGCGACGCTCGCCCATGCCGCGCTGCTCGCGACCTCCGGCTGGTTCATCACCGCGATGGCGCTGGCCGGCCTGGCCGGCGTCCTGATCAACTACTTCGCCCCGGCGGCGATGATCCGCGCCTTCGCGATCGTGCGCATCCTCGGCCGCTACGCCGAGCGGCTGGTCGGCCACGAGGCGACGCTGCGCTTCGTCGCCAGCCTGCGGCCGTGGCTGTACGACCGGCTCGAGCGCGGCGCGCCGGCGGCCAGCGATGTCCTGCGCCGGGGCGACGTGCTGACCCGCCTGCGCGGCGACATCGACCGTCTGGAACAGGCCTTCCTGCGCGTCGTGTCCCCGGTCGCGGCGGCCGTGCTGGTCCTCGTTCCGGTGCTGCTGTTCCTGTGGCACCACGACGGCCGCATGGCGCTGGTGACCGGCCTGTTCGCCGTGCTGGCCGGCGCGGCATTGCCGGCCGCCCTGCATCGCCGCAACGGCGCCACGGCGCGGCGGCTGGTCGACCGCACCGCCGGCCTCAATGCCGCGCTGGTCGAGGAGGTCGAAGGCCTCGCCGAGCTGGCGATCTACGATCCCGGGCGTCGTCACCGCGCGGCCGTCCTCGCGACCAGCGACGCGCTGGTCGACGACGAGCGGCGGCTGGCCACGGATGCCGCCTCGACCAACGCGGCGGTGCAGCTGGCCGCCAACGCCAGCGTGCTGGCCATCGCCGCGCTGGGCCTGCCGCTGGTGGCGGCGGGGACCCTCGCCGCGCCCGACGTCCCGATGCTGGCGCTGCTGGCGCTCGGCGCCTTCGAGGCGATCGCACCCCTGCCGCTGGTCTTTCCCGCGCTGACGGCGGTGCTGGCCTCGGCGCGGCGCGTCTTCAACCTCGCCGACCGGCCGGCCCCGGTGATCGATCCGCCGGTGTCGAGCCCGCTGCCCGCGGCCGGGGGGCTCGCGATGCACCAGCTCGGCTTTCGCTATCCCGACGCCGCCGCGGCGACCGTCGAGGACGTGTCGCTCGACCTGGCGCCGGGCCGCCGGGTCGCGATCATCGGTGCCAGCGGCTCGGGCAAGTCCACCCTCGCCGACCTGGCCGCGAAGCTGCGCGCGCCCGGCCGTGGCGAGATCGCGCTGGCCGGTGTCTCCTACGCCGCCCTGGCCGGAGACGACGTGCGCCGGCGCGTGTCGCTGCTGACCCAGCACGACCACCTGTTCAGCACCACCATCCGCGACAACCTGCTGCTGGCCCGCCCCGGGGCCTCGGAGGACGACCTGCGCGAGGCCTGCCGCGCGGCGCAGATCCTGGACTTCATCGAGACCCAGCCCGACGGCTTCGGCACGCAGGTCGGCGCGCTCGGCCGCCAGCTGTCCGGCGGCGAGGCGCGACGCCTGCTGCTGGCCCGTACCCTGTTGCTCGACCGTCCCATCGTGGTGCTCGACGAGCCGACCGAAGGGCTCGACGGGCCGACCGAAGCGCGGCTGCTCGATGCCCTGTTCGAGCGACAGGGCGAGCGCGCGCTGCTGCTGCTGACCCACCGCGCCACGCGGCTGGAAAAGATGGACGAGATCCTGTTGCTCGAGCAGGGCCGCGTGGTGCGGCGCGGTCCGCCGGCGGCGATGGCCGACGCGCTGCAGCGCCTGTCGGCGCTCGAGTAACGCCTCGCTCCGAACAACGGGCTCCGAAGAACGGGAGCCGCTCCCTATCGCTTCGCCAGCTTCTCGACGTGCTCGGTCAGGTGCCGGTGGAAATGCCCGATCGCCTGCTCGTACTGGCCGAAGGTGAAGTGCGTGTTGGCCCGTGCCGCGAGCCCTTCCTGGATGGCGCGCGCGGCCTGGCGGTCCTCGGTGAGGCCGGCATCCTGCACGAAGTTGGCGTCGCGCCGCGCCTGCTCGAGATCGAGGGGCTGGCCGTTCTTGATCCGCGGCGCCAGCTGGTAGACCACCCAGTGCGTGTCGGCCGGCGTCACCGGCTCGAGGATCACCAGCATGGCGTGGCTCGACAGGAAGCTGACATGGCTGTTGGGAAACAGCTGGTGCACGTCGGTCAGCCGGCCCTGCACGTTCCACTGCTCGCGCGGCAAGGCGCGCAGCTTCTCGAGCCGCCGGAACGGGAAGACGATGCGCGAGTTACGGCCGTGCAGCTCGACGACGTTCAGGTTGTCGTAGCCGTAGGGATAGAAGGACTGATTGTGCAGCGCCTTGATGTGGTAGCCCTCCATCGAGGTCTCGCCGATCAGCTTCCAGTTGGCCCTGTCGTCGAACTCCAGCTTGTTGAACAGGACGTAGTCGTCGGGCAGCAGGTCCGGCACGTCCGCCAGCGGCCCGTCCGATAGCGGTTCGTCCTGGGTCACGAACACGATGCCGCCCTTCTCGTGCACCGCCGCCACCGGCACCAGCCCGTGCGCCGCCTTGTCGAGTCCGGGGAAACCCTCCTCGCCCGGCACGTGGCGCAAGCTGCCGTCGAGACCGTAGGTCCAGGCATGGTAGGGGCACGAGAAGGCGCGCTTGCAGCCCTCGCCCTCCTCGATCTTCATGCCGCGGTGCCGGCAGGCGTTGCGGAAGCCGCGCACCACGCCATCGTTGCCGCGGACCACCAGCAGCGGCGTGCCGACCGTGGTGCGCGCGATGTACGAGCCGGGCTCGGCCAGCGCCGCCGAGGGGCAGAAGGCCATCGGCACCCGCCGCATCACCTCCAGCTCGGCGGCGAAGCGCTCCGGCGAGGCATAGTTCTCGGCCGGCTCGCGCCACACCGTCGTTCCCTTGTCGGTCGACTGGCCGTCGATGTGCGCGAAGATGCGATCGACCAGCTCGGCATCGGTGAGAAGCGCGCTCATGGGGTCCTTCCGCAGGGCAGACTGGGTCAACGGGGCGGCCGCGCCCGGTGTCCTAGCAGACAACGCCGCGTGCGCCCAAGCGTTCGGCGTGCGACTCTCGCGGGTCGATGGGAGCCGGGAGAACGAGACCGCCATGCGCGTGATCGACAGCCATACCGAGGGTGAACCGACGCGGGTGATCGTCGAGGGCGGGCCGCCGCTGGGCGATGGCCCGCTGGCCGACCGCCGGGCGCGCTTCGCCGAGGCCTTCGACCGCTATCGAAGCTTCGCGGTCAACGAGCCGCGCGGCACCGACGCGCTGGTCGGCGCGCTGCTGGTGCCGCCGCAGGACCCGGCCTGCGCGGCCGGCGTCATCTTCTTCAACAACGTCGGCTACCTCGGCATGTGCGGCCATGGCGCGATCGGGGTCGCGGTGACGCTGGCCCACCTCGGCCGGATCGGGCCGGGCACGCACCGGCTGGAAACGCCGGTCGGTGTCGTGCAGGTCGAGCTCGCCGCCGGCAACGAGGTGACGATCGAGAACGTGGCGAGCTTTCGCCACCGCGCGGCGGTGAGCGTCGAGGTCCCGGGGCTGGGACGCGTGGTCGGCGACGTCGCCTGGGGCGGCAACTGGTTCTTCTGCGTTCACGAGACGCCGGTCGCGCTGGCGATGGCGAACGTGCCCGAACTGACGCGGCAGGCCGAGGCCGTGATGGCGGCGCTGCGGGCGCAGGGCATCACCGGCCGCGACGGCGCCCCGATCGATCACATCGAGTTCTACGGACCGCCCAGCCGGCCGGGAATCGACAGCCGCAACTTCGTGCTCTGCCCCGGCGGCGCCTACGACCGCTCGCCGTGCGGCACCGGCACCAGCGCCAAGGTCGCCTGCCTCGCCGCGGCGGGGAAACTCGCGCCCGGCCAGCCGTGGGTGCAGGAGAGCATCGTCGGCAGCACCTTCACGGCGCGCTACCGGCTCGCGGCCGACGGCGCCGTCATCCCGAGCATCACCGGCCGCGCCTTCGTGACCGGCGAGGCGACGCTGTTGCGCCATCCCGACGACCCGTTCGGCGACGGGATGCCGCCCGCCCGGTGACAGAAGGCGCGGCGCCGACCAGACTGGCCGCCCATCCAACCCGGAGACCCGCAGCATGACCGACCCCGCCGACCACGTGCGCTACATGCGGATGGCGCTGGAGATCGCCGAGCAAGCCGGGCTGCAGGGCAATCTCGGCATCGGCTCGGTGATCGTGCGCGACGGCCGGGTGATCGGGCGCGGCAGCAACAAGATGCGCACCGCGAAGAGCCCGCTGGTCCATGCCGAGACCGACGCCATCGCCGACGCCTGCCGCTCGCTCGACACCGATACGCTGGCCGGCAGCACGCTCTACACCACCATGGAACCCTGCGCGATGTGCGCCGGCGCGATGCTCAACGCCAACATCCGGACGTGGGTGATGGGCGGTCGCCTCAAGGCGGTCGGGCGCACCGATCTCGGCCAGTACTCGGCCGAGACCTTCGTCGACTTCATGGCGGCCGACGTCGAGATCGTGACCGGCATCCTGCCGGAGGAATGCCAGGCGATGCGCAACCGCTTCTACAGGCCGTCCTAGGCCGTCCGCGGCCGCGCCCGCGCTAGCCGCGGCGACCGGGCGGGCGCGCCAGGCCGAGGTGGTCGCGCAGCGTTGTGCCGCCGTACTCCGTCCGGAACAGGCCGCGCCGCTGCAGTTCCGGTACGACCAGCCGCACGAACCGCTCGAGGCTGCCCGGCACGGTCGGCAGGCGCACCATGAAGCCGTCGGCCGCGCCGTTCGTGAACCACTCCTCCATCCGGTCGGCGATCGTCTTCGGCGAGCCGACCACGGCGTTCATGCCGCCGCGCGAGGCGGCGTTGGCCTCGTAGAGCTCGCGCAGCGTCATCGGACGCTCGCCCATCGCCTCGACCATCTTGTCGAAGTACGACTTGGTCGCGTTGGTCCCCGGCGGCAGGACGCTGGCCGGGATCGGCTCGTCGACCGGCAGCCCGCGCAGGTCGACATCGAGGTCGACCGACAGGATGGCGCGACCGACGTCCGGATGGATGCGTGCCTGCAGGGCGCCCAGCAGGTCGTGCGCCTCCTGGTCGGTCTCGCCGATGAACGGGTTCAGCGCGGCCATGACCTTGAGGTCGTCCGGCGCGCGGCCGTGGCGCGCCATGCGGGCCTTGAGGTCCTTGTAGTAGGCCTGCGCCCGCGCGAGGTCGCGATCGACGGCGAACACGACTTCCGACACCCGCGCCGCCAGCTCGCGCCCGGGGTCGGAGCCGCCGGCGCTGATCGCGACGGGACGGCCCTGCGGCGAGCGCGGCACGTTGAGCGGGCCGCGCACCGCGAGGAATTCGCCGCGGTGGTTCAGCAGGTGCATCTTGGCCGGATCGAAGTGGATGCCCGAGGCGCGGTCGCGCACGAAGGCGTCGTCCTCCCAGCTGTCCCACAGGCCATTCAGGACGTCAGCGAACTCGTTGCCGCGCCGGTAGCGCACGGCGTGGTCCTCGTGGATGTCGCGGCCGAAGTTCCCGGCGGCGTCGGCATTGGCCGTCGTCACCAGATTGTAGGCCGCCCGGCCGCCGCTGATGTGGTCGAGCGAGGCGAACATCCGCGCGACGTTGAACGGCTCCGAGTAGGTCGTCGAGATGGTCGCGGCCAGCCCGATGCGCGTCGTGCCCGACGCCAGCGCCGCCATCAGGGTGATCGGCTCGAAATGCGCCATGTAGGTGCACTGGCGCATGATCCCGGCCATGTTGCCGGTGCGCGAGGCGAGGCTGTCGGCCATGAAGAAGAAGTCGAGCTTGCCCGCCTCGGCGAGCCGCGCCAGCTCGAGGTAGAACGGGAAGCTGATCTCGCCGCCCAGCGGGGTCTCGGGGTCCAGCCAGGCCGCGGGATGCACCCCGACGTCGCTGATCATGGCCCCGAGGCTGAGCTGCCTGCCGTTGCTCATCCGCCGTCTCAGGGTCGCAGGTCGTACCGGATGACGCTGGCGATCCAGGTGGCGATCAGCCCGTAGCTCTTCTCGCCGGTCTCCGCCGTCGCCAGCTGGGGATCGCCGGTGATGCCGTCGACCATGCCGTCGAACTCGTCGCGGTCGTAGCGGTAGCGGCCGATCGCCCCGCCGAGGTACGGCAGCGCGTCGCCGTGGACGGGCGGATCGACCGGCAGCTTCGGATGGTAGGGCCGCGCCTCCTCCATGCGGACGAGGTGCGGCGCGGTGGCGAGCATGCGCGCCGTCTCGCCCTCGCCGCCATGGCCCTGCGGCTTGTCGGACTTCAGCAGCGCCTTGTAGCCGGGCCGCGCGCCGACCAGCCAGTTGAGCGTGACGATGTTGGCCTTGGTCTTCTCGGTCAGCTCCTTGGCCACGATGTGCATGGCGTACTCGCTCTCGACGTTGGCGAGCAGCAGGTAGATCCGGCGAAAGCCGTGCACCACCAGCGACTCGCAGACGTCGTGGAGCAGGGCGCGCAGCGTGTCGTTCGACACGTTGATCGTCCCGGCCATCGCCCTGGGCGATTCGCTGAGGAACGGCGGCGGGCCGAACGGGATGGCCGGCCCGACGACCAGCGGGATCCCCTCCTTGGCCAGCAATGCCGCGGCGCGTCGGCTCATGTCGAGGCCCTGGTAGGTGTCGGTGCCGAGCGGCAGGTGCGCGCCGTGCTGCTCGGTGGCACCGAGCGGCACGATGACCGGCGCGTTGGCCGCGACGGCGGCGGCGATGTCCGGCGACGTGCGCTCCTCGAACAGGGGCACGCGCCGGGGATCGGTTTCCAGCTTGAGGGTCATGGTCTGTCGCCCGGGCTCAGGAAATCGCTTCGAGGTACTGGTTCAGCACCGTGGCGCTGTTGGTCGCGTACCACTCCGGGTCGGCCGGGATCTGCAGCTTGTAGTTCTCGGGGCTGCCCGGATCGAGCGCCTTCATGTCGGCCGGCACCATCGCGGCGGCGGCCGGGTTGACCGGACCGTTGCCCAGCAGCTTGAACAGCTCGACCTGGCCGTTCGGCTCCTGCGTCGAGGCCATGAACCTGAAGGAGTCCGCACCGCCCGGGTTGCCCTTGGGCGCCAGCCACGCACCGACCCAGGCGCTGGCCTGGTTGAAGTGGAAGTCGACCTTGCCGTTGGTCTCGCGTCGCGTGACCATCGCGCGGGTGTTGAACACGCTGCCCATCACCACTTCCTTGTCGCGGAACACCTGCTGGCTTTCCGCGCCGGTCGCCCAGAAGATCACGTCCTTCTTGATCGACTTGATCTTGTCGAGCGCGCGCTTGACGTCGAGCGGGTAGAGCTTGTCGGGCGCCACGCCGTCGGCCAGCAGCGCCGTTTCGAGCTGGCCGTCGATGTGCTTGCGCATGGTGCGCTTACCCGGGAAGTCCTTGAGGTTGTAGAAGTCGGCCCAGGTCTTCGGCACCCGGCCGCCGAACGCGTCGACCTGGTAGGCCAGGACGTTGGAGTAGATGTAGCTGCCGATGCCCCACTCGCCGGCATGCTCCGGCCGGACCTTGCTCTTGTCGACGATGCTGTAGTCGATCTTCTCCAAGAGGTTCTGGCGGCCGAGCTCGAGCGCGGCGATCAGGTTGCGGTCGACCACCGACCAGGTGACCTTGCCGCTCTCGACCATCGCCTTCATCTTGGCCGACGTCGGCACCGCGCCGTCGATCACCGCCTTGATCGCCGAGGTCTTGTTGAACGGGTCGGCCCAGGCCTTGGTCATGGCCGGCACCGCGTCGCCGCCGAAATTGACGACCACGATCTCCTTGGCCTGGGCGTGGGCCGGCGTCAGGCGGAACAGCGCCGGCGACACGCCGAGCACGGCCAGCGCCGAGAGGAACGAACGCCGGTGCACCGGGCGGCCCTCGGTGCGCTCGCGCAGCAGGTCGATGCAGTCTTCCTGGAACGTCTGGATCGATGACTTGGTCATGTTGCCTATCCCCGTGTTGAAAGGTTGGTCCGACGAATGAACAGCAGGCGCGCGACCATGGCCGCGACGGTGAGCACGATCAGGATCGAGGCCACGGCGGCGATCGCCGGGTTGATGTTGTCCTGGATGCCGTCCCAGATCTTGCGCGGCAGCGTGTAGACGTTGCGGCTGGTGATGAAGAGCGTCACGACCAGCTCGTCCCACGACAGCGCGAAGGCGAAGACCGAGCCGGCGAGGATGCCGGGCCGGGCCGCCGGCACGATCACCCGCCACAGCGCCTGGATCGAGGTGGCGCCGAGGCTGCGCGCCGCCTGTTCGAGCTTGAGCTCGACGTTGGCCAGCGCGGCCGAGACGCTGATCACCACGAACGGCGTGCCCTTCATGCCGTGCGCCAGGACCAGGCCGAGGTAGCTGTCGAGCAGGCCGAACTGCGCCCACACTTGGTAGAAGCCGAGCGCGTGGACGATGGTCGGCACGATCATCGGCGCCAGCATCAGCATGCGCACCGCCTCGGACAGCCGGCTGGAGATCCGCCAGCAGGCGAGTGCGGTCATCGTCCCGAGGACGATCGCCAGCAGGGTCGAGCCGGTTGCCACGACGAGGCTGTCGCCGATGCTGCGCAGCCAGGTCGGGTCCTCGACCAGGGTGCGGTAGTGGCGCAGCGACCAGTCCGGCCCCGGCAGCGACAGGTAGCGGTTGGGTGTCAGCGAGACCGGGAACACCACCACGAAGGGCAGCGTCAGGAACAGGATCGCGAGCCACGCGCCGAACGTCGTGACGCGGAAGGAACGGGAGGGCGCGAGGTCCATCACTTGACCCCGAAGACCTTGCGCAGGTCGACGAAGAACGCCATCAGCGCCAGCAGGACGAAGATCGCCAGCAGGAGCGTCGTCGCCAGCATCGAGCCGAGGCCCCAGTTCAGCGTGTCGTTGATCTGCACCGCGATGTACTCGGCGATCATGATGGTCTTGCCGCCGCCCAGCAGGGCCGGCGTGACGTAGAAGCCGAGCGAGAAGATGAAGGTCAGGATGCCGGCGCTGATCAGGCCGGGCAGGCTCATCGGCAGGTAGACCCGAAGGAAGGCGCGCACCGGGCCGGCGCCCAGCCCGCGCGCCGCCGGCACCAGCCGGGGGTCGATGCCCCGCATGTTCGCGTAGAGCGGCAGCGCGGCGTAGGGGATCATGTAGTGCACCATGCCGAGCACCACGCCGAACTCGTTGCGGATCAAGGGCAGCGGCGCGTCGATCGCGCCCAGTTGCATCAGCGCGGTGTTCACCAGGCCGCGGCTCTGCAGCAGGGTCAGCCAGGCGAAGGCGCGGACCAGCACCGACAGCCAGAACGACAGCAGCACGAAGAACAGGAACAGCTCGCCGCGCCAGCCCGGCAGGTGCACGGCGGCATAGGCGATCGCGTAGCCGATCAGCAGCGCCAGCGCGGTGGTCAGCACGCAGAGCTTGCCGGTGGTCCACAGGATGCGCTGCACCGCGTCGCTGGTGAACAGGCGCTCGAAGTTGCCGAAGCCGGGCGTCGGCACCGTCACCGACAGCCAGAGCACGCGCGACAGCGGGTAGAGGTAGAGGCCCGCCAGCAGCACCAGCGGCGCCACCAGCAGCACCAGGTAGACGGCGCGGGTCCGCGGATCGAGATCAGCGATCATCGGCCAGCACCACGGCGGCGTCCTCGCCCCACGCCAGGGTCAGCCTGTCGCCGCGTGCCGGCACCGGCGTGCCGTTGCCCGACGCGACGATGGCCTGCAGCGGCCCGAGCGGGGTCGTCGCCCGCACGTGGTAGTCGGCGCCCTCGTAGGTCACGAGGTCGATCGTCCCCGGGACGCTGTTGGCCGCGCCGCCGGCCGCCTCGCCCAGCCGCAGCGTCTCCGGCCGCAGGCCGATCAGCACCGGCTGGCCGACCGCGACGGCAGGCGCGTCGTCGCGCGCGCGCTGGCGGAACGACAGGCCGCCGGCGCTGTAGACCAGCGTCTCGCCGTCGCGCGCCGTCACGGTGCCGTCGACGAAGTTGGTGCGCCCGAGGAAGCCCGCGACGAAGCGCGTCCGCGGCCGGTCGTACAGCGCCTTGGGCGAGCCGCTCTGCACGATACGTCCCTTGTTGACGATGAAGATCTCGTCGGACATCGACAGCGCTTCTTCCTGGTCGTGCGTCACGAACACGAAGGTCGTACCCAGACGCGCGTGCAGGTCGCGCAGTTCCTCCTGCAGGCCGGCGCGCAGGTTCTTGTCGAGCGCGCTCAGCGACTCGTCGAGCAGGAGGACGCGCGGGTTGAAGATCAGCGCCCGCGCCAGCGCGACCCGCTGCTGCTGGCCGCCCGACAGTTCCCTTGGATAGCGGCCGCCCAGCCCGGACAGGTGCACGATGTCGAGCATGCGCGCGACGTCCTGGGCGATCGCCGCCTTCGACCGGCCGCGCAGCGTCAGCGGGAAGGCGAGGTTCTCCGCCACGGTCATGTTGGGAAACAGCGCGTAACCCTGGAACACCATGCCGAAGGCGCGGCGTTCCGGCGGCTCCGCGGTGATGTCGCGGCCGTCGGCCAGGATGCGTCCCGCGGTCGGCCGGACGAAGCCCGCGATCATCATCAGCAGCGTCGTCTTGCCCGAACCCGACGGCCCCAGCAGCGTCACGAACCGCCCTGCCCCGATCTCCAGCGACACGTCGTCGACGGCGGGTGCTCCGCCATAGGTCTTGGTGACGCGATCGAGGACGATGGAGGCGGTCATGCCGGCCGGCGCGCCGCCACGGACAGGGCCAGCAGGCTGAAGATCGTGAACAGGACCTGCCCGCCCAGCTGCACCGTGTTGGTCGTCGTGTCGTACTGCGGCGCGATCTCGACGACGTCGCCGCCGACCAGGTGAAGGCCGCGCAGGCCGCGCAGGATCGACAGGCCTTCCAGCGAACTCAGGCCGCCGACCTCGGGCGTGCCGGTGCCCGGCGCGAAGGCGGGATCGATGCCGTCGATGTCGAAGCTGATGTAGGTCGGCCCCTCGCCCACCACGCGACGCGCCTCGGCGATCACCGCGTCGACGCCGCGCCGCGCCACGTCCTCGGCATGGATCACGGTCATCCCCGAATCGAGCGAGAACTCCCAGAGGTACTCGGCGCCGCCGCGGATGCCGATCTGCACCGTGCGCCGCGGATCGAGCACGCCGTCGAGCACGGCCTGCCGGAACGGCCCGCCGTGGTGGAAGCGCGAGCCCTCGTAGGGCCCGCTGGTGTCGCAATGCGCGTCGATGTGGACCAGCCCGACCGGCCGCTCGCGGCCCAGCGCCCGCAGGATCGACTGGGTGATCGAATGATCGCCGCCGACCGACAGCGGCAGGACTCCCGCGGCGACGATCTTGTCGAAGTATTCCTCGATGTCGGCGTGGCTCTTCTCGAGGTCGAACCGGCTGCGGAACGGCACGTCGCCGATGTCGGCCGCCTTCACGATGTTGGTCGGCGCGACGCCGAGCACGTGCTCGTAGGGGCCGATCCGCTCGATCTGGCGCACGCCGCGCGGGCCGAACCGGCAGCCCGGCCGGTTGGTCACGCCGAGGTCCATCGGCACGCCCAGGACGGCTACGTCGAGATCGGCGAAGCCGGGGGCAGCGACACCATCCGCGAGGTGCGGCAGGCCCATGAAGGTCGCGACGCCGGAATAGGGCTTGCTGCGGTGATCGCCGTGAAACTGGCCCTCGACCACCTTCTTGAAGGCCGGGTCGTGGACGTCCGCGCCCTGCGCATCGCCGTACTTCCGGCGCAGTCGCTCCAGTTCGCTTGCCGAATCCACCACGGTCGCTCCTGACGGCTGGCGTGCCGGCTCGCCCGCGACGACCGGGTCGTGGCACACTGATTGCACAATACCTGTCACGATGTTCGCGCCGGGCCGCGCCCTTGGCGAGTCACATTGTGGAAACCGAACTTTCGCGGGGGATCAACTTGGCACAGCCCGTCGGAACGACCCCTCTCACGGATTTCGACCTGCGCCTGCTGCGCGTCTTCAAGACGATCGTCGAGGAAGGCGGGCTTAAGTCGGCGCAGGCGGCGCTGAACGTCGGCCTGCCGACGATCAGCAAGCAGCTGGCCGACCTCGAGGCCCGCTTCGGCGTCCGGCTGTGCCAGCGCGGCCCGCGCCAGTTCGAACTGACGCCCCAGGGCAAGCTCATCTACGAGGCCGCGGTCCAGCTGTTCGCCGGGGTCGAGCAGTTCCAGCGCGAGGCCGACCAGGTGCGCGGCGGACAGCGCGGCGAACTGCGCATCGGGATCATGGACAACACGATCTCCGACCCCAAGTGCCCGCTGGTCGGCGCCCTGCAGGGGCTGAAGGGGAGCGACCTGCACGTCCGGTTGTCGGTGCTCGATCCCGACACGGTCCAGCAGCGCGTGTCGGACGGCCGCCTCGATGTCGGGATCGTGCCGCTCTACAAGAAGTGGCCGGGCCTCGAGTACCGCACGCTCTACGCCGAGCGGCTCCACCTCTACTGCGGCGTCACCCACCCGCTGTTCGACCGGGTCGGCGAACCGACGGAGAGCGAACTGGCAAACCATGCCTTCGTCGAGCACGGCTACGTCGACAGCCAGGAACTCGAGGGCTTCTCCGCCCCCGCCAAGACCGGCGCCACGGCGTGGCAGGTCGAGGCGGTCGCGCTGCTGGTCATGAGCGGGCACTTCCTCGGCTACCTCCCGGTCCACTACGCCGCGCCGCTGGAGTGCCAAGGCAAGCTGCGGCGGCTGCACCGGCGCGCCGCCTACGAGTCGAGCGTCGCCGTGGTGTACAAGGGCGGCGTCCCGCCCTCCCGGGTGCTGAAGGGCTTCCTGTCGGCGCTCGCGGCGTCGCCCGTCGTGCAGCCGTCGGCCGTTGAGGCTATCATCCCGGCGACCATGCGCCCCCGGAAGGCGCAGGCGGGAGGATCGCGAGATGATCGGCGAGCAGGAAGTTCGCGCCTACAGGCGTGACGGCGTCATCGTTGTTCCGGACGTGCTCGGGCCCGACGTGCTGGCCCGCATGCGCCAGGTGCTGGCCCAGCTGGTCGCCGAATCGGCCGGCGTGCAGGAGCACACCGCCGTCTACGATCTTGAGCCCGGCCACTCGGCCGCCGATCCGCGGGTGCGCCGCATCAAGGCGCCGCACAAGGTCCATTCCGTGTTCGACGAGGTGGTGCGCAGCCCGCGGGTGATCGCCATCCTGCAGGCCCTGCTCGGCCCCGGTATCCGGCTGCACAACTCCAAGCTCAATCTCAAGTCGGCGCGCTACGGCTCGCCGGTCGAATGGCACCAGGACTGGGCCTTCTACCCGCACACCAACGACGACGTGCTGGCGGTCGGCGTCATGCTGGACGACATGGACCTGTCGAACGGCCCGATGCTGGTGACGCCGGGCTCGCACACCGGCCCGGTGTTCGACCACCACGATCGCGAGGGCCGGTTCGCCGGCATGGTCGATCCCGACACGATCCGGCCCGAGATCGCCCGCGCGGTGCCCTGCCTCGGCCGCGCCGGCAGCATCTCCTTCCACCACGTGCGCGCCCTGCATGGCTCGGCGCTCAACACCTCCGACCGGCCGCGCAGCTTCCTGCTCTACGAGGTGTCCGCCGCCGACGCCTGGCCGCTGCTCGGCCTGCGCACCGACTGGGCCGACTTCGAACGCGAGATGCTGGCCGGCGAGCCGGTGCTGCAGCCGCGCATGAAGGACCTGCCGGTCCGCCTGCCCTACCCGCCGCCGCTCAAGGGCGGCTCGATCTACGAGACGCAGTCGACCTCGGCCAAGCCCTACTTCACCCGCGCCGCGTGACAGCCGTCAGGCGCGCGCCTTCCGGAACGTGTCCTTGCGGGCGATCAGCCCGTCGCGGAAGGTGAACAGGTCGACGCCGCGAACCTCGGTACGCACGCCGTCCGCCGACGTGCCGCGGAACGTCCACTCGCTGAAGCCGCGATCACCCGCCACGACGTGCGTCGCCTCCTCCCAGCGCGCGTCCGGCCAAGCCTGCCAGGCCCACGGCAGCGCGAGGCGCAGCGCTGCCTTGCCGGCATGCCGGGCGCCCCACGATTCCGGACCGGCCGACATTTCGAACACGCAGTCGTCGGTCACCATGCCGAGTAGCGCCTCGAGGTCGTGACGATTGTAGGCGGCGCAGAAGGCGTCGAGCAGCGAGCGCGACATCAGGCGCCCGTCCATCGGCGCAAGGCGTCGCGCAGCACGGCCTCCACCGCCGGCCCGTCGGCGGTCGCGGCCTCGGCGGCGTACCAGTGGTCGCGCCCCGGGATCGACACGTGCCGCACGTCGCAGCCGCGGGCGCGCATAGCGGCGACCATCGAGGCGGCGCCATCGCGGATGTAGCCGATGTCGTGCTCGGCGCTGAACAGCAGCAGCGGCGGATGCGCCATTCCCGCGGGCAGGTAGGTCGCGATGTCGGCCTCCGCCATCGCGCCGGAGAGCGCGATCACGCCGGCGCAGGGCACGCGTTCGGCGTAGGCGGCGAACAGCGCGCAGCGCGCGCCGGCCGACCAGCCGCCCAGCACGACCCGCGTCGGATCGACCCCGAACTCGCCGGCGCGGGCCACGACGGCCCGGGCGGCGGCGGTGACGTCGTCGATCGCCGCCTCGACGATCCCGGCCATCGCCTGCGGCGTGATCGGCGGCAGGCGCATGATCTCGCGCACCTGCGCGACGCGGTCGAGCGGCACCGCCTTCTGGGTCAGCACCGGCGTGGTGCCGGGATCCGGATCGTCGGGCGCGAGGCGGTAGGCCACCGAGAAGCAGGCGAAGCCGGCGCGCGCAAAGCGGCGGCAGTACTCGGCCACCGCCGTGTTCGGCCCGTAGGCGCCGGCATCGGGGAAGCAGTCGTTCTCCTTGCTGCCACGGTGGAAGGCGCCGCCGAAGGCCAGCACGAGGGCCGGCACGGCCTGCGCCGGACGCGGCTGCGGCAGGTAGGCGTCCATCGCCAGCACCCGCTCGGTCATCGGCCCGGCGCTGCCATTGTAGCCGACCCGGGCGGTTCCATAGGCAATGTCGCGCAGGATGCGGATGTCGTCGTCGCTCATCGGGCTACTCCACTTGGACATTGGCGGCGCGGGCAACCTCGCCCCACGCTCCGACCTCGCGGCGGAAGCGCGCCGTCCAGGCCTTGAAATCGAGCGGCGGGGTCACCGGCAGCGACCCGGCCGCGCGGATGCTCTCCTGCACCTGCGGCAGGGCCAGCGCCGCGACGAAGGCGGCGTTGAGCCTCGCAACGATCGCTTCCGGCGTGGCGGCCGGCGCGAAGGCGGCATGCCAGCCGACGGCGTCGAACGGCACGCCGGCCTCGCGCAGGGTCGGCACGTCGGGAAAGGTCGGCGAGCGCTGCGTGCCGTTGATCGCCAGCGCGCGCAGCCGGTTGGTCGCGATGTAGGGCGAGGCCGAGACCGCGTCGAGCACGGCGAAGTCGAGGGTTCCGGCCAACAGGTCCGGCATGGTCTGCGCGACGCCGCGGTACGGCACGTGCGTCATGCGTTGGCCGGCCTCGACGCTCAGGCGCTCGCCGATCAGGTGCGGCGGCGAGGCGATGCCGGACGTCGCGTAGGTCACCGCGCCGCCACGCTGGCGCGCCGCCGCCATCAGGTCGGCCATGCTCTTGAACGGGCTCTCCGGGCGGACGATGACGAACAGCGGCACCACCGCGACGAGCGCCACGCCCACCAGGTCGCGCACCGGGTCCCACGTCAGGTCGCGGCGTACCGAGGGGGCCACCGCCAGCGCGCCGGCCGTAAGCAGCAGCGTGTAGCCGTCGGGCGCGGCGCGGGCGACCATCTCGGACCCCATCATGCTGCCGCCGCCCGGCCGGTTGTCGATCATGATCGGCTGCCCGAGGTCCTTCTGCATCGGCTCGGCGAGCAGCCTGCCGATCACGTCCGGACCGCCGCCCGACGCCCAGGGGACGACGATGCGGATCGGGCGCGTGGGATAGCCGCCCTGCGCCCGCGCGCCCGAAGCGGGAAGGGCGAAGCCGGCGGCGGCGCCGAGAACGGTGCGGCGGGACAGGCAACGGACACGAGGCAGGACGACGGTCATCTCGAATCTCCTGCCGCGACGATGCCGCGTCGCGGCCGGTCGGCGCCAATGCCGCGTCCGGCGGTTGTCCATGCCGAATCGGCATGGACCTGCTATCGTCGCCGACCATGGGACCTCTCGACATCAACGATCTCGTGCGGATCACCGCCGTCGCCGATCACGGCGGCTTCACCCGCGCGGCGCGGGCGCTCGGCATGACGCAACCCGCGCTGACCCGCAGCATCGCCGCGGCCGAACGAACGGTGGGCGGCCCCCTGTTCCTGCGTCGACGGCCACGCGCCGAGCCCACGGCGCTCTGCCGCATGATCCTGGCCGAGGCACCGGAGATCATCGCACGGATGCAGGATCTGCATCGTCGCGTGGTCCACGTTCGCGGCGGCTCCGGCGAGGAACTGGCGGTGGCGAGCGGCCCCTTCCCGCTGGAGAGCCTGGTGCTGCCGGCCGTCGCCGCCCTACGCCGCGCCCATCCGCGCGTGCGCGTGCGGCTCGAGACGCTGCCGTGGCCGGAGGCACTGGCCCAGTTGCGGGCGCAACGGTTCGACCTCGCGATCCTGACCGCCGGTGCGGTGCTCGGGGCCAAGGACCTGGTCGTCGAACCGCTGCAGCCACTTCCGCTGGTCTTCGCCCACCGGCGCGACCACCCGCTGTCGCGGCTCGCGCGCCCGTCGCTGGCTCGCATCCTGTCCTACCCGCTGGTCACGACCGCGCAGCTGCTGCCGACCCTGCACCGCGCGCTGGCGGAGGCGCGCGGCGAAGCGTCGGCGCGTCCGAGGGCCGACATCCCGTTCCCGGCGGTGACGGTGGAATCGACCTCGGCGTGGCTCGGCCTCGCAAGCATCAGCGACAGCATTGCCCTCACCACCGTTGCCCCGGTCCAGCGCTACGTCGCGAGCGGCGAGCTGACGGTCCTGGCGGTCGACCGGCCGTGGCTGACGGCACGGCACGCCATCGTGCACGCCACGGGACGCCCGCTTTCGCCGGCCGCCCGCGATTTCCTGGCCGAGATGCGAACCGCGAGCGCCGGGACCGGGCAGGCGCGGTCCGGCGCCCATGCTAGGCTTTCGCCATGAAGCCCTACGTCCTCTGCCACATGGTCACCAGCATCGACGGCCGCATCTGGGGCAGCCGCTGGCGGCCGAAGGCCAATGTCGTGCCCAACCTGTTCGAGACGCTGCACGACCGGCTGGTCGAGGAAGGCGGCGCCGGCGGCTCGTGGCTGTGCGGCCGCGTCACCGCGCAGGAGTTCGCGCGCGGCAAGGGCAAGGTCTACCCGCCGACGTCGGAAACCCTTCCCCGGCAGAACTGGTACGCGCTCGACGAGACGGCGCGGCGCGCCGTCAAGGCGTGGGGCATCTTCCTCGACGCCCACGGCAAGGCGGTGTGGGAGCGCAGCGACATCGGCGGCGACCCGATCCTGGTGATCCTCACCGAGCAGGTCCCCGACAGCCACCTCGCCGGCCTGCGCCGCGAGGGCATTTCCTACATCTTCGCCGGCCGCGACTCGGTCGATCTCGCCGCCGCGCTGGAAACCTTGAACCGCGAGCTCGGCCTCACCCGGCTGCTGCTCGAGGGCGGCGGCGGCGCCAACGGCGCCCTGCTGCGCGCCGGGCTGGTCGACGAGATCAGCCTGGTGATCTCGCCCGTGGTCGATGGCAGCACCGGCGGCCCCATCGTGTTCAACTCGGGCGACAGCGATCTCGGTCCCGCCCCGATCGAGCGCATGACGCTGGCCAGTCACACGATCCTCGACGGCGGCACGGTGTGGCTGCGTTACCGGCTGACGAACGGCTAGGGAAAGCGACGTGCGACTTCTGAAGGACATTGCCTACGGCGAGGCGTTCGCCGGCTACAACGGCGGCGCGGGACCGATGCGTCGCGTGACCCTGGCCATGGATGCCTACCTGCCGGATCCGGCGCCAGCCGGTCCGGCGCCCGCGGTCGTGCTGGCCTTCGGCGGCGCCTTCCATCGCGGCTCCCGGGACAACGATTCCTTTCCCGGTGCCGGCGCGTACGGTCCGAACACGGCGATCGCCGACTACTGCCGGCGCTTCGCCGCCGAGGGCTTCGCCTGCTTCTCGGTCTCCTACCGGCTGGCGCCCGACGATCCTTACCCCGGGGACACGCCGGTCCTGACGCGGCCCGAGACGCTGCGCCTGTCGCGGGTGGCCCAGGTCCGCGAGATCATGGGGCTGCCGCCGATCGAGCCCGCCGCGATGGCCGGGATCGTCGAGGCGGCGATCGACGACGTGAGCGCCGCGGCGCGCGCGGTGATCGCCCGCGCCGCGGAGTTCGACGTCGACCCGGCGCGGCTGGTGCTGGGCGGCTGGTCCGCCGGTGCGACCTGTGCGCTTTACGCCGCCTTTGCCGAGCGCGTGCCCTGCGTCGGCGTGCTGGCGCTGTCCGGATCGATCGCCCCGCACGACATCGACGCCTACCTGGCGCCCTCGCGAGCGCACCCGCCGCTGTTGCTGGTCACCGCCGAGCACGACCTCGACTACCTGCGCGAGGGCGCGGCGCCGATGGTCGCGGCCCTGCGCGCGCACGGCTGCGACGCACGCCGGGTGACGGTGCCGGGGCGCGACCACTGGTACGCGGCGGAGGCCGTCACCAGCGATGGCGGCACGGTGCAGCAGGTCCTGCGCGCGTCCCTGCGGCAGTGGACGGGCGTTTGAAGGCGGCCCTCAGGTGTAGTTCAGCCTGAGCCCCGGCGTCGGCCACCGCGCCACGCCCAGCCGGCCGGTGTCGGACAGGGTGATGAAGGCGGTGCGCATGTCGGCGCCGCCGAAGCACAGGTTGGTCGGGTAGATGTCGGGCACGGCGACCTCGCGCACGATCGCGCCCTGCGGCGAGAACTCGGTGATCCGGCCGGTCGAGAGCGTCGCCACCGCGATGTTGCCGTTGGCCAGCACCGCGAGGCTGTCGAAGCCGGCGGGGCCCGGCGGGGCACCGCCGACGACGCGGCCGGAATGCGCCCACGAACTGCCGGACTTCGCCAGCACGCCCGGCGCCTCGATGTCGAAGGCATAGAGCCGCGCGCTCACCGTGTCGGCGACGTACAGCACCTTGCCGTCCGGCGACAGGCCGCAGCCGTTGGGACTGAGGAACGGGTAATTGAGGCAGGTGATCCTCGAGCCGTCCGGCAACGCGTAGTAGATGCCGCCGTGATCGCGGTGACGGGCGTAGCGCTTGCCGAGGTCGGTGAAATAGAAGCCGCCGGCGGTGTCGAACACCAGGTCGTTGGGCGCCGACAGCTTGTGACCGTCGCATCCGACGTAGAGCGTCGTCACGGCGCCGGTCTCGCGGTCGAGCCGCTGGATCGAGCCGTGCTTGTAGTCGGGGTGCGGCCCGACGCCCATCGAGCGGCCCTCGACGTACAGGCTGCCGCCGTTGTTGCACAGGTAGAGCGCCCCGTCCGGCCCGACCGCCAGCCCGTTGGGCCCGCCGCCGGTCGCCGAGAACAGCGACACCGTGCCGTCGGGCGCGACGCGCGAGCAGCGGTTGTTGCGGATCTCGGTGAGGATCACCGAGCCGTCGGGCATCGCCACCGGCCCTTCCGGGAAACCGAGCCCGCTCGCCAGGATCCTGATGTCCATCGCGCCTCCCCTTCCTCGCCCGGGACGAGTGAACTTTTCTCTCGCCTCTGCCCGGCGTGCTGGTCATTATTTGCCGAGGCGATGCAACGTCATCATGCCAGAAAATGAACAGGGAAAGGGAGCGCACATGGGTTGGCTGACCAAGGCCGCGACACTGGGTGTCGCCGTGGCGTCGGTGATGGTGGCGGGTTCGCTGCAGGCGCAGACGGCCGCGCCGCGCGCCAACGGCGAGACGCTGAACATCCAGAACTACGCCGGCACGACCGGCAACATGCATGCCGTCGTCGCGCAGAAGAAGGGCTTCTGCGAGAAGTACAACTTCAAGTGCGAGCTCAAGACGCTGAACTCGGGCACGCTCGGCCTGCAGGCGCTGGTCGGCAAGACCATCGACATTGCCCAGACCGGCACCGAGCTGACCGCCGCCACCGGCGACAGTGGCCTCGTGCTGGTCGGTCTCAGCCTGCCGGCCGTCGTCCTCTCCGTCAGCGTCCGCTCGGACGTGCCGCTGCCCAACAAGGACAAGGGCTACCCGGCGATGATGAAGGACTTCAAGGGCCTGAAGATCGGCACGACGGCCCGCGGCTCGGGCGGCGAGACGATCTTCAACGCCATGCTGAAGGACGCCGGCATGCAGCCGTCCGACGTGACCTACGTCGCGGTCGGCGGCCCGGCCACGGCCTATACCTCGATGGTGGTCGGCAAGCAGGTCGACGTCGCGGTGCTGTTCCAGCCGCTCACCCAGCTGTGCGCCGCCAGCAAGGCCTGCGCGACGGTGATCGACATGACGGTCGGCGAGGGGCCGAAGTCGGTCAAGGACATGACCGGCGCCTCGGTGATCTTCGCCGCGCGCCGCGACTTCGCCGACGGCAACCAGAAGCTGATGGACGCGATGTACGCGGCGTTCCGCGACGCCGCGACCTGGTTCAACGACCCGGCCAATTTCGAGGAACTGGTGAAGATCTACACGCCGCTGATCAGCTTCGGCGACATGCCGGGCGCCGACCAGCTGCGCCGCGACTGGATCAAGAGCGTGATCCCGGCCTACAGCAAGGACCTCAAGATCGACCGCGCCGCGGTCAAGGCGATCCTCGACTTCTACGTCGAGAACAAGATGCTCGACAAGCCGGTCGACCCCGCGAAGCTGGTGTGGAGCAAGGCGCCTTGAACAGTACGGCGGGGATCGTCCTCGATCGCGTCTCGGTCAGGTTCAGCCAGCAGGTCATCGCCGTCGACAACGTCTCGCTGACCGTCCGGCCGGGCGAGTTCGTGTCGATCGTCGGCCCGTCGGGTTGCGGCAAGACCACCCTCCTGAACTTCGCGGCGGGGCTGCTGCCGGCCGGCGTCGGCAGCGGCACCTTCACGGTCGGCGGCAAGCCGCCGAGCGAGGGCAACCGCGAGATCGCCTACATGCTGGCGCGCGACGCGCTGGCGCCGTGGCGCACCGCGATCGAGAACGCCGAGCTGGGGTGCGAGATCCGCGGCGTGCCGAAGGCCGAGCGGCGCGAGCGGGTGCTCGACCTGCTCGACAAGGTCGGGCTGAAGGGCTTCGAGAACGCCCATCCCAAGCAGCTGTCGCAGGGCATGCGCCAGCGCGTGGCACTCGCCCGGACCTTCGCGCTCGACTCGCCGATCCTGCTGATGGACGAGCCGTTCGGGGCGCTCGACGCCCAGACCAAGCTGCAGCTGGAGGACGTGCTCTTGTCGCTGTGGCAGCGTGACGGCCGCACCGTGCTGTTCATCACCCACGACCTCAGCGAGGCGGTCACCATGTCGGACCGCGTCATCGTCATGAGCGCCCGTCCCGGCCGCATCGTCGCCGACGTGCCGATCGACCTGCCGCGGCCGCGCTCGGTGCGCGCCCTGCAGAAGGACCCGGCGTTCCACGAACTCTACGCCCACGTCTGGGAAAAGCTCGAGGAGGGCATCGAGGGCATGAAGGAAACGGGCGCATGAATGGCGAAGCGCTGCCGCGCGGCCCGATGATCTGGCTGGGCCGCCTGCTGATCCTGGCGGCCTTCTTCTTCGCCTGGGAGAAGGTCTCCGACCTCAAGCTGATCGATCCCATCCTGATCGGCCAGCCGACCGGCATCGCGCGCTTCCTGTGGGAAGGCATCTTCGTCAACGGCGCGCTGGTCAACGACCTCGGCTGGACGATGCTGGGCACCCTGCTCGCCTTCGGGCTGGGCAGCGCCGCCGGCATCCTGGTCGGCATGCTGTTCATCATCAGCCCGACCACCGAGTCGCTGCTCA
>Ga0102832_1000680_pt1 | contig 41971 bp, 39 predicted proteins | sample EBPBio282013_DNA_FD_88942 | JGI IMG/M metagenome (GOLD analysis project Ga0102832, IMG submission 88942) | Wastewater treatment Type I Accumulibacter community from EBPR Bioreactor in Madison, WI, USA - Reactor 2_5/28/2013_ DNA (Illumina Assembly) | ecosystem: Engineered > Bioreactor > EBPR >... | reverse complement strand
GGTCGGCAACGACCGCCGCAAGACCATCGACGGCAACGAGACCAATGTCGTCCACAAGAACCGGACCGAGACGGTCGGCATCAACGAGAGCGTGACGATCGGCGCCAACCGCAGCGTGAACATCGGCGGCAGCAAGACCGAGACCGTCGGCGGGGCGAAGGCCGAGACCATCGCCGCGGCCAAGGCGCTGACCATCGGCGCGGCCTACCAGGTGACGGTGGGCGCGGCGATGAACGAGACCATCGGCGCCGCCAAGTTCACCGAGGTGGGCGCCGCCAGCGCCGAGATCGTCGGCGCGGACAAGAGCATTGCGGTGCGCGGCACGTTCGCGACCGATGCCGGCGACGCGGTGACCGTGCAGACCGGCGCCTCGGTACTGTCGATGAAGAGCGACGGCACGGTCGACCTCGGCGCCAAGGAAATCAAGCTGCACACCAGCGGCGGCTACCTCCTCATCAAGGACGGCGGCAGCATCGAGATCAGCGGCACCGACATCACGATCAAGACCGCCGCCGGCCAAGTGCACATCGACAGCGCCGGCATCATCAAGGCCGCCGGCACCGACGTGACGATGACGGCCGGCATCGGCAAGGTCAACGTCGACCCCGGCGGCATCGTCGACATCAAGGGCCCGATGGTCAAGATCAACACCTGACGCGCATCATGAGCGGACAACCGGCTGCCCGCGTGGGCGACATGCACGTGTGCCCGATGGTGACCCCCGGCACGCCGCCGGTGCCGCACGTCGGCGGCCCGGTGTTGCCGCCGGGCGGCGTGACGGTGCTGATCGGCGCGCTGCCCGCTGCCCGCATGGGCGACCTGGCGGTCTGTGTGGGCCCGCCGGACAGCATCGTCAAAGGCGCGTTCCCGGTGCCGATCAGCCGCAACCCCGCGGCGCGCATGGGCGACCAGACGGCGCATGGCGGCACCGTGGCGATGGGCTGCCCGACGGTGCTGATCGGCCTGTCGGGCACGGCCGGCAACGTGCGCGTGGGCACCGCGATGTGCAATGCCGCGGCCGGCGGCCGCACGTCGGGCGCCACCCAGCAGACCTATAACAACTGCGGCGTCGAGTCGTCGCGCCAGGTCATCAACCGCGCCAACGGCAGCAACCTGAGCGAGAACCAGGTGCTGCAGAACGCCATCAACAACGGCTGGGCCAACGGCACGCCGGGCTCGCCGCCGGTGTTCGCCGACGGCGGCACCGGCGCCGGCAGCCGGCAATCCATCCTGGCCAATGCCGGCGTGCCGTCCACCGTGCAGGCCAGCAACCTGGACAACCTGGGGCTGGCGATGTCGCGCGGGCAGGGCACCATCGCCAACCTGGACGCCGCGCAGCTCTGGGGCGGCACCACGCCGCCGGGCTCGCTGCACGCGGTGACGGTCACCGGCGTGCAGTACGACGACGCCGGCCAGGTCACCAACGTCATCATCAACGACACCGGCGCGGGGCAGTGCGGGCAGTCGGTGCCGATCGCGACCTGGAACGCCGCGGTCGGCGCGCACCCGAGCCCGAGGCTGAATGTCACCAACAACTCCATCCTGTGACGGGCGCCGGCGGCTGCTGCTGGCGCTGTTGGCGGGATGGGCTGGCGTGGGCCCGGCGGGCGCCGCGCGGAGAGCCGCCATGTCCGATGCCGCGATGAGTTTTTCGCAACTGATGAAGCTGGGCCGCACCCAGGCCGGCGAGCAGGTGAGCGAGCAGTCGCGCCAGTCGCTGCCGGTGCCGGTGCCGGCGCGCGAAGACCGGCCGCTGCGCATCGCCTTCATGTACTGCCCGTCGCAGGCGCTGCCCGGCGTCAACCGACTGGCGCCGCCCAGCCAGGTGGTGTGGCTGGACCCGAAGAGCGGCGCACTGATCGCGGTGCGCGCGGTGACGCCGCAGTCGTTCGGCCGGCAGGATCCGCCGCGCGAAGTGCTGGGCGAGTTCCGCCTTCCGCCGGGCATGACGGCCGACCAGTACCTCGCGCTGCGCGAGCGGCTGTTCCAGTTGTACGACCTGCTGTTCCCGGTCTGGGTGCAGCCTTCGTCGCAGCAGGACAAGGTGCTGCTGCAGGCCTCGGCGCGCGAGTTCCTGCAGATCTTCGGGCAGATCAGCGAGCCGCCGCTGATCCCCTACTACCACAGCCTCGGCCGCGTCTACTTCGACTGGGTGCGCGCGCTGGCCCGCTAGGCGCGCGCGGCGGCCGTCCCCCAACGGCCGCAGGTTCGGCCGCCACCCGCGGCGGACGCTATGCTCAAGGCCCGGTGACATCGTTATGCTTCGCCGATCGGGCTTGCGCTGCGCGGCGGCAGTGGCCGCCTGATCCCCCGGAGACCCCCGCTGCATGATCGTGCTGGCTGTCAAGACCTACAACGGCGCCGCCACCGAGCCGATCGAAGCCAGCTTCGACGCGTTGGGCGGCACCATCGGCCGCGCCGACAGCAACCGGCTGGTCCTGCCCGACCCCGACCGCACGATCTCGCGGGTGCACGCCACGGTGGCGCAGCGCAGCGGCGTCTTCGTGATCGAGGACCGCGGCAGCAACCCCATCGTCGTCAACGGCAGTGCGCTCGGCAAAGGCGCCGCCGTGCCGCTGGCCGCCGGCGACGTGGTGCAGATCGGCGGCTACCTGCTCGAAGTGCGCGCCGCTGCCGTGGCGCCGCCGGCGGCGGCGACGCGCATGCCCGCCAGCCCGGTGCCGGCCGCCGGCGGGGTGATCCCGGCCAACTGGGACCCGCTGCACACCGGCTCGGCGGCGCTGCCGACCAGCGCGCCGGCGGTCCCGGCTCCGGCCCCGGCCACGCCGATGCCGGCAGCGCCCGGCGGCACGCCGTCGATCGACGACCTCTTCGGCCTCGACGACCAACTGCCCCGCACCGACCCGCTGCCGCGGCGGATGCTGCCCGACGACCTGGGCCCGCTGCTGGCCGCGGCGCCGGCGCCGCTGTCGCGACCTTCCGCGCTGCCGTCGACGCTGCCGCCGTCATCGCCGTCATCGCCGTCATCGGCGCCGCCGCCGGCCACCGCCGGCGACACGCGGCGGACGCCGGTGGTGTCCTGGGACGGCAGCCCGCGCCAGGCCACCATCGTCGCGGCGCCGGTGTCGGCCGCCGACGGCCGCCGCGCGGTGCCTACGGCCACCGGCGGCAGCGCCCGCCCGGGCTTGCGCTCGGCGGGGCCGGTGTCGGCCGCGGCGCCCGCGCACGCGGCGGCGCCGTCCAGCGGCGCGTCGCCGGCCGGCGCGCCGGCGGCGGACGGCCTGCTGCAAGCCTTTCTCGACGGCCTGGGCAACGGGCGCGCGCCGCAATTGGGCGCGCTGACGCCCGAGCTGATGCACCTGCTCGGCAGCCTGCTGGCCGAGTCGGTGCGCGGCACCATCGACCTGCTGCATGCACGCGCGGTGGTCAAGAACGAGATGCGCGCCGACGTCACCGCGATCCGCCCGCGCCAGAACAATCCCTTGAAGTTCTCGCCCACCGCCGAGGTGGCGCTGCAGCACCTGCTGACGCCCACGGTGCCAGGCTTTCTGCCGGCGCAGGCGGCGATGCGCGATGCCTTCCAGGACCTGCGCGCCCACGAACTGGCGGTGATGGCCGGCGTGCGCGCGGCGCTCAGCGGGCTGCTGCAGCGCTTCGACCCGAAGACGCTGGAGACTCACCTCGTGCGCAAGTCGGGCCTGGAGACCCTGCTCGCCGGCGGCCGCCGCGCCCAGCTCTGGCAGGCCTACCAGTCGCTGTTCAGCCAGTTGTCGGCCGAGGCCGAGGACGACTTCCACACCTTGTTCGGCCGTGCCTTCCTCGAAGCCTATGAAGACCACCTGGGCGAGTTGAAGGCCGCCGACCGCCAGCCGGCGCCGACCGGCGGCCGCCGGCCGGGAGGGGGAGGCGGCTGATGCTGGGCATGGAGATCGCCATCCTGTCCGACCCCGGCGGCCGCTCGCACAACGAGGACGCCTGCGGCCACTGGCATTCCGACCGCCACCTGTGCTGCGTGCTGGCCGACGGCGCCGGCGGCCACGGCGGCGGCGACGTGGCCTCGCGCCTGGCGGTGCAGACGCTGCTGGAAACCTTTGCCGACCAGCCCACCGCCGGCGGCCCGGCGCTGACCGAACTGGTCGTGGCCACCAACCACCGCTTGCTGGGCCAGCGCGGCACCGACCCGCGTTTGCGCGACATGCACACCACCGTGGTGGCGCTGGTGATCGACTTCGTCGACCGCACGGCGCACTGGTCGCACGCCGGCGACTCGCGCCTCTACTGGTTCCGCGACGGCCGGCTGCGCCAGCGCACGCTGGACCACAGCCTCGTGCAAAGCCTGATCAGCGCCGGCGTGCTGACGCCCGAGCAGGCGCGCGGCCACCCGCGCCGCAGCGAGCTGCAGTCGGCGCTGGGCACCAAGCCCGAAGACCTGCAGATCAGCACCAGCGACGAACTGGTGCCGGTGGCGCCGGGCGATGCCTTCCTGCTGTGTTCCGACGGGCTGTGGGAGTTCGTCGGCGACGAGGCGATGGAACACGCGCTGGGCAGCGCCGCCACGCCCAGCGCCTGGCTGGAATCGCTGGAGCGGCTGGTGCGCGAAGCCGTGCGCGGGCGCAGCAGCCACGACAACTTCAGCGCCGTGGCGGTGTGGCTGGTCGAGCCGCCGCCCGACGAGGCGGCTTGAGGGCTTAGGCGCTGCTCTCGCACTGCCAGCCGGCCGCGCCGGCATCCACCGCCAGCGTCTCGGCCAGCCAGGGCAGCGCCTGGCGCAGCGCCGGCGCCAGCGTGTGCGGCGGGTTGGCCACGAAGACCCAGCTGCCCAGCATGCCGAAGCCGCGCTCGCGTGGGCGTTCCACCGTCAGCCGCGCCAGCAGCCAGCCCTTGGGCGCGGTGCCGGTGGCCGCCGCCTTCAGGCGCTGCGGTAGCCGCGCCGCGTCGAGCAACTGCAGCTGCGGCAGCCAGACCAGCACCACGCATTCGGCAAAGCGGCTCAAGGCCTCGCGCAACGCCGCCAGCACGCGCACGTAATCGGTCTTGATCTCGTAGCTGGGGTCGATCAGCAGCAGCGCGCGGCGGCTGGGCGGCGGCAGCAGCGCCTTCAGCGTGCCGAAGCCGTCGGCCGGCCGCACCTCCACCCGCGAGTCACCGCGCATGCGGCCGGCCAGCTGGGCGTGGTCGGTGGCGTGCAGCTCGAACAGGCGAAGCTGGTCGTGCTCGCGCAGCAGCGCGCGCGCCAGCTCGGGCGAGCCCGGGTAGCGCCGCAGCGCCGGCCCGGCGTTGAAGGCGCGCACCTGCTCGACGTAGGCCTGCACCAGCGGCGGCAGGTCGTCGCGCGTCCACAGCTGGCCGATGCCGCCGTCCGACTCGCGGTGCAGGCGCGCCTGGCGGCTGCCCAGCTCGTAGGCGCCGGCGCCGGCGTGGGTGTCGATCACCCGATAGGCCTTGTCCTTGAGGTTCAGGTGCTGCAGCAGCGCCACCAGCGTGCAGTGCTTGAGCACGTCGGCATGGTTGCCGGCGTGGAAGGCGTGGCGGTAGGCGAGCATGGCCGGACTGTGCCATGTGACGACCCGAAACCGGCCGGCCGTGGCAGGCATCACGCCATACCGGATTTGCATACTGCCATCCGGGCGGGTGGTTACCACCCGATTACATTGGGTCGACAATCCCCGTCCCCCTGCGGCGTTGCCCGGTGTTTCGGCGGCGGTGTTGCAGGCGGTATTGGGCGAGTCCCGCGGCGCGGTGTTCGCCCAATCCCGTCTACTGCCATCACCCCTTGGAGCATCCGATGAACCGTCCCGTGCTGGAAGGCTTGCGCCTGAACACGCCTGCCTACGTCAAACACGACCGCCTGATCGCCTGGGTCGCCGACATCGCCGCGCTGACCGAAGCCGCCGATGTCTACTGGTGCGACGGCAGCGACGAGGAATACCGGCGGCTGACCGAGCAGCTCGTGGCCGCCGGCACGCTGCTCAAGCTCAACCCCGAGCTGCGCCCGAGCAGCTTCCTGGCGCGCAGCGACCCCAGCGACGTGGCGCGCGTCGAAGACCGCACCTTCATCTGCAGCGCCAAGCAGGAAGACGCCGGCCCCACCAACAACTGGATGGCGCCGGCCGAGATGCGCGCGCTGCTGCAGACCGGCGACCAGGCCTTGTTCAAGGGCGCGATGCGCGGCCGCACGCTGTACGTGGTGCCGTTCTCGATGGGCCCGCTGGGCTCGCACATCGCCCACGTCGGCATCGAGCTGACCGACAGCCCCTACGTCGCCGTCAGCATGCGCGTGATGACGCGCATGGGCCGCCAGGTCTTCGACGTGCTGGGCAGCGACGGCGCCTTCGTGCCCTGCGTGCACACCGTGGGCGCGCCGCTGCAGGCCGGACAGGCCGACGTGGCCTGGCCCTGCAACAAGACCAAGTACATCGTCCACTACCCCGAGACGCGCGAGATCTGGTCGTACGGCTCGGGCTACGGCGGCAACGCGCTGCTCGGCAAGAAGTGCTTCGCGCTGCGCATCGCCAGCACCATGGGGCGCGAGCAGGGCTGGCTGGCCGAGCACATGCTGATCCTCGGCGTCACCAACCCGCAGGGCCGCAAGTACCACGTCGCCGCCGCCTTCCCCAGCGCCTGCGGCAAGACCAACTTCAGCATGCTGGTGCCGCCCGCCGGCTTCAAGGGCTGGAAGGTCACGACCATCGGCGACGACATCGCCTGGATCAAGCCCGGCGCCGACGGCCGGCTCTACGCGATCAACCCCGAGGCCGGCTACTTCGGCGTGGCGCCGGGCACCAACGATCACACCAACCCCAACTGCATGGCGTCGTTGAAGCGCGACGTGATCTTCACCAACGTGGCCCTCACCGACGACGGCGACGTGTGGTGGGAAGGCATGACCGACACGCCGCCGGCGCACCTGATCGACTGGCAAGGCCGCGACTGGACGCCGGCGCTCGCCAAGGAGACCGGCAGCAAGGCCGCGCATCCGAACGCCCGCTTCACGGTGGCCGCCACCAACAACCCGGTGCTCGACGGCGACTGGGACAACGCCGACGGCGTGGCGATCGACGCCTTCATCTTCGGCGGCCGCCGCAGCACCACGGTGCCGCTGGTGACCGAGGCGCGCAACTGGACCGAAGGCGTCTACATGGCCGCCACCATGGGCAGCGAGACCACCGCCGCCGCCGCCGGCCAGCAAGGCGTGGTGCGCCGCGACCCGTTCGCGATGCTGCCCTTCATGGGCTACAACATGGCCGACTACTTCCAGCACTGGCTGCAACTGGGCGCCAAGCTGCAGGGCCAGGGTGCCGCGCTGCCGCGCATCTACTGCGTCAACTGGTTCCGCAAGGGGGCCGACGGCAAGTTCGTCTGGCCGGGCTACGGCGACAACATGCGCGTGCTGGAGTGGATGCTGGGCCGCATCGAAGGCCGCTCGCAGGGCGCCGACAACGTCTTCGGCGTCTCGCCGCGCTACGAAGACCTGCGCTGGGACGGCCTGGCCTTCACGCGCGAGCAGTTCGCCACCGTGATCGGCATCGACAAGGCCGCCTGGCAGCAGGAGCTGAAGCTGCACGCCGAGCTGTTCAAGCAGCTCGAGCACGGCCTGCCGGCTGAGTTGCCGGCGACGATGCAGCGCATCGACGCCAGGCTGGCCGCCGGCTGACGGCGCGCCGGCTCTCCGGCAATCCAAGGGGCGGCCGCGGCCGCCCCTTGTTCATTTCCGCACCCCCCGAATCGGGTGCCGTTGCGCCTGCCCGGCGGCGGCGCCGCCCGGGGGTCACGTTGCAGTCACGCCCCCATTCCTAGGCTGGTGCGTTGTGGGCCGGCTTGGTGCCGGCCCGCGTCTTCATCAACCTCGACGACAAGGAATGGCAATGCGTTTCGGATCTCGGCAGCTCATCGGCGGCGTGTTGGCCGCGGCGGCGGCGATGACGGCCTCGGCGGCGCCGGTCAGCGGGCAGGGCACCTGGGAAAGCACGCTGAAGGCGCGCGACATCGACGGCCACGCGGTGGCGCTCAACGACGCCTCGGCGGTGTTCTTCTACGACACGGCGCTGAACATCACCTGGGCCCGCAACATGGAGCCCAACGGCGCCGCCAACTGGGCCATCTCCAACCAATGGGCAGCCGACCTCGTGCTGGGCGGCTACAGCGACTGGCGGCTGCCGCACGCCTTCGACAGCGGCGCCGCGGGCTGCGACTACAGCTACGCCGGCGGCACCGATTGCGGCTACAACGTGGCGTTGCAAAGCGGCGGCGTGACCAATGAACTGGCGCACCTGTTCTACGTCACGCTCGGCAACCTGGCCGCCTATGCACCGGGAACCGGCTTTTACCGTGGCGGCACGCAGGGCGTGGCCTGGGGGCTGGTGAACACCGCGTACTTCCTGGGCAACTTCGCCGACGGCTATTGGACGGACCTGCTGGTGCAGGCCGGGCCATCGCCGGATGCGGTCTTCTTTCGATTCTTCGACGGCGAAACCCACCCCGGCGGCAACGGCATCCAAGACATGCTGGCCGTGCGCGACGGCGACGTGCTCGCCGGCGGCAGCACCGGCCCGGGCAACGGTGCGCCGGAGCCCGGCAGCCTGGTGCTGAGCCTCGCCGCGCTGAGCGGCTTGGGCGCGCTCGTCCGGCGCCGCCGACGCTGAGTCGCTTCGGCACGGCCCTGCGTCGCCAGGCGCAGACACAACACAAATCTTGAACCGAGGGAATCTACCGTGAGCAACCGCATCGACGACTCATCCAACTCGCGCCCGTCCGCCAGCGGGCGCCCCGGCGCCAAGTGCGCCGCCATCCTGGCCCTCCTCGGGCTGGCGGCGTGTGGCGGCGGAGGCGGCGGGGGAGACGGCGGCTCCACCACGGGTGCCGGCAGCGGCACCGCCGGCACCGCGGCGGGCAATGGATGCATGGACTTCGCGCTCGCCACCACCGCCGGCACACGGACCGTGGCGGTATTGGAAGGCACGAGTTCGGGCCACTCGGGTCAGGTCCGCAACACCTACGACTGGACCGTGCTCGGCCCCGCCAGCTTCGAAGGCCAGGCCGCCACGGCGACGCGCAGCATCGTCACCGCCAGGATCCTAAGCAGCGGCGCCGAGACCACGCAGACGACGACCGACTACGCCAAACTCGACGCCGCCACGCAGATCATCACGCCATACGGTTGGGACACCAGCACCCAGGTGGGCAACACGACGATCAGCACCAAGTTCGTGGCCAGCCCGCCGACCGTGCTGCAGAAATGGACGCTGCAACCCGGCCAGTCGACGTCCTACACCTGGCAAGGCAGCAGCACCACCGGCGGCAGCAGCGGCGCGCTGAGCGGCGGCGCCACCGACCGCTTCGTGGGCACCGAGACCATCACCGTCGCCGCCGGCACCTACGAAACCTGCCGCTACGAAGCGGTGATGTCGGCCCAGCCCAATCTGACCATGACCTACTGGTATGTCAAGGGCAGCGTCGCGGCCTTCGTGCGCCTGGACAGCGTGACGCCGACCTCGAGCACCCGGCTGGAGGCGACTTCGCTCACCGTGAACGGCAAGAAGCTGTGACGCGGGCCGCCACCTCTCGCGCGGCCACGGGCCCGCGACCGCTGCCGGGCGCGCGTTTCCGGGCTCGCGCGGGCATGAGGGCGGCTGCGCTGGCAGGCCCGCTGCTGCTGGCCGGTTGCCTGGCCACCCAGCCCACCCAGCCAACACGGGCGCCCCAGACGCAGCCGCGAAAGCCGCCCTCCACCGTCGTGACGCGGCCGCCGCCTGACCGCGCCGCTGCCATCGGGGCGGACGAAAGCGCCGCCCCGCTCACCGCCGGCGGCGGCGTGTCGGGAGCGCCGCGGTTCAGCCCGACCGACGAGATGCTCATCGCGATGGGTCAGCACCCGCGCGATCTACCGCTGCGCAGCCTGTTGCAGCCGGGCCGCAACCCGCAGCGGCTGCTGAAGGCCCAGCCCACCGCCCAGGACTACCAGCCTTCGAGCGTGCGAAGCGCCACCTATGCGGGCCCCGACGGTCGGCATGTCGAGGTCGCGCAGGCACAGATTGCCGAATGCGCGTACGAGCGAGAAATCGTGTCCTTCTGGTTTCGCATGCGCCCCGATCTGCCGCCCGCCGTCTTGAAGGGCGTCAGCGACGCCCGGCAAAGCCTGTTCGATGCGGCGGTGACCCGCTGTCCGGCCACCATCGGCGCGGCGCTCCAGGCCGGCCTGGGCGATGGCGTGGATCAGCGCATCGAGCAGGCTCGAAGCGCATTCAAGGAAAAGTGGGACCGGCTGGACGCCCAGTCGCAAGCCAGGCGAGATGCTGAAGTCAACGCCCGCACTCGCTGGAAGGACGGCGCCGTGGTGCTGCAACCGGCGCGCGTGGCCGAGCTGCAGCGACGCATCGACAACGGGCTCAAACCGCTGGCAGCGGGCACGCCGGTGCTGAACGAACAGCCGGCCTCGCGCAACACGCCGCCGGCCGAGGCGTTGAAGACCAGGGTTAGCCGTGAACTGCATCCGCTCTTGCTGGAACTGGCGAAGTCGGCATGGGCCGAAGCCCGGGCGCTTCCCGCCGGAGAGGCGGGCCGGGCCGCGTTCGATGCCTGGGATCGCGGCGCGGCGGGGGCGGTGATGTCGTCCATCGGGCGCTTGCAGCGCCTGTGGCCCGATGGCTGGTGGAGCCTGGACCTGGTGGGGGCGATCGAGGCCGACCTCAGCCGCCTGTACGAAGCGCAACTGGCCGACAAGCCCGTGCTGGACGGCCGCGCGCGGCAGCAGGTGGCGCAGTCCCTGGCCCAGCGCCGGGTCGCGGCGGACTCTGCGCGCGCCGAGCCGCCGCAGGCGCTGGCAACGGCGCCCGCCGGCGTGAAGCGCGTGGTGTTCCTGACGCCGGGTGAGCTGGCGGCCTACCGGATCGGCCAGGACATCGGGCGCGGGATGAAGGACGCGCTGCAAGCCCGGGCCAAGGCCCAGCAAGCGGTGGAGGACCTGGATCGCAACCTGAAGCAATCGCGCGGCGCGTTCTGGTCGTGCTGGCAGCGCCGCTGCCCCGAGATCGCCGATCGCTATCTCGACTACAGCCGTTGGCTGAAAGAGAAGGATTGGTACCAGTTGACGCGCTATGCCCTCGAGGCGGCGGTGGCGACGTACTCGTCGCCCAAGGATCCTGGCATGGCACAGATGCTGAGCGCCTTCATGGGCCTGCGCACCGTCGATCGGGGCCCGCAGCCATCGTGCCAGCAGGCGTTCGACCGCTGGATCGCGCCGGTCGGCACCTTCGTGCAGACCACCTTGCGCCGCAACCCATTCGACATCGCCGGGATCCAGGCCTTCAGCGACCGCCTCCTCGGCGGCCCTGAGCACCTGGCCTACCAGTCCTGCCGAGACGCGATGGAGTTCGTCTACCGACCGCGCCAGTCGCCCGCGTGAATCAAGCCGGCCCGCCAGCACCGCCTGGTTGACGCGGTTGCGCGCCATGTAGCCGGTGCGCCAGACGGCGTCGACGTCGTCGCGCAGCCGTTCGTCGATCCAGTCGGTGCTCCTGCTGCGCGGTGGCGATGGCGATCGTGCGTTCGGTGTACTCGATGGCTTCGTTCAGGCGCCCGACGCGGTCCAGCAGATGGCCGCGCAGCGACAAGGACGTGAGCTGCTGCAGCGGCGCCACCGGCCGCGGCGTCGGCGCAGGCGGCGAACTGGCCGGTCAGCAACCGCTTGTGCGCCCGGGTGGCCTGGGCCTGGGCGCGCTGCGACGCCGTGCCCAGCAGTTCACCGCGCGCGGCACCGGCGTCGGCGTGCAGCGCGGCCTCCAGCCGCTGCAGGTCGACGCTGACACCGGCCTGCAGCGCCAGCCCGGTCGTGCCGTCGAGCCTCTGCAAGCCCTGGCGGCAGTGGTTCTGCATCCGCGAGATGCGCTGCCGCAGGTTGGCGCGCGGGCCTTCGGACTCCGCCAGCGGCCACAGCCAGGCGGCCAGTTGCGCCCGGGACTGGCCGCTTTCGAGCGCCAGCCGGGCCAGCAGCGCGCCGTCCTTGAAGCGCAGGCGCAGCGGCGGCCGGCTGGCGATGCGCAGCTCCGGGGTGTCGAGCAGGCGCAGTTCGATCGACAGCAGGCAATGTGCTGGGAAGGCGGATTCATTGCGGCGTCGGCGGGCGGGGTCGGGGGATGTCGTTCGATGCTGGCGAAGCCGCCGTGATCATCGCGTGACCTGACACAGACAATGCAGCCGATGAAGCTGCAATTGCTGTCCGACCTGCACCTCGAAACCGAGGCCTTCGACCCCGTGCCCGCGCCCGGGGCCGAGTTGCTGGTGCTGGCCGGCGACATCGACGCCACCTGGGCCGGACTGCAGCGCTTTGCCGGCTGGCCGGTGCCGGTGATCTTCGTGCCCGGCAACCACGAGTTCGACGGCCGCGACGTGGAACAGGTGCTGCCGGCCTTGCGCGAGCGTTGCGCGGCGCTCGGGCTGCGGCTGCTCAACCGCGAAAGCCTGGTCGTCGACGCCGCCGACGGCGAGCGCGTGCGCTTCGTCTGCGTGCTGCGCTGGAGTGATTTCGACGTCTTCGGCGCCGCGCAGCGCGAACGCGCGATGCGCGCCGCCAGCTATTTCCAACGCGTGATGAACGCCACCCGCAGCGGCGCGCCGTTCGACGCCGATGCCGTGCGCCGCGAAGGCCTGGCCGACCGCGCCTGGCTCGAAGCCGAACTGTCCCAGGCCGCCGGCGGCCGCTGGGACCGCACCGTCGTCGTCACGCATTTCGCGCCCAGCCTGCGCAGCGCCGACCCGCGCTTCGGCCGCCAGCCCGGCACGGCCAGCTTCTGCAACGCCGACGACGACCTGATCCCGCGCGCCGACCTCTGGCTGCACGGCCACCTGCACTGCCGCCACGACTACCGGGTGCAGCGGCCCGGCCGCGCGCCGACGCGCGTGGTCTGCCAGGCGCGCGGGCTGGCGTCGAAGGGCGAAGCTGCAGGCTTCGACCCCTTGCGCCTGATCGACCTTTGACGGCCTGGGTGCATGCCACACTCGCTGCCAAGGGCCGAGCGGTTTCGGCCCGCTGACGAGGAGGCCCGATGAAGATCCTGGTCGCTGCCGACGGCAGCCCCTACACCAAGCACATGCTCGCCTATCTGGCGGCACACGACGAATGGCTGGGCGGCGCCCACGAGTACACCGTCATCCACACCGTCACGGCGGTGCCGGCGCGCGCCGCCTCGGTGCTGGACAAGCAGGTGCTGAAGGACTACTACGAGTCGGAAGGCGAGAAGGTCTTCAAGCCCATCCGCCAGTTCTTCGAGAAGCAGGGCATCCAGGCGAACTACGTCGCCAAAGTCGGCCCGGCGGCGGAAACCATCGCGGCGACGGCCGACAAGGGCAAGTTCGACCTGCTGATGATGGGCTCGCACGGCCACGGTACGCTGACCAACCTGGTCATGGGCTCGGTGGCCACCAAGGTGCTGGCCAACTGCAGCACGCCGGTGCTGCTGGTTCGTTGATGGGCTTTAGCTGCCGCTCCACTGCGTGAGGCGGCGCCACCAGCCGGTGCCGCCGGGGGCGCCGGTCGGCTGCGTGGCCGAGGGCTCGTCGTCGGGCAGCATGCTCAGTTCCAGCCCGAAGGCGGTGCCCACGTCGTCGGGCTCGGCGGCGTGGCTCGGGTCCGTGCGGCGACGCCACAGGTCGAGCAGCCGGTTGGGTTTGCTGGATTCGCTCATGGTGGGTGCCTCTCGTTCGCGCAGTGTGCGGCCCGTCGGGGAATCGTGATCGCCCGAATTGCCTAACGCGCGTGCCCCAGTTCACGGCGACACGCGAAGCGGCGACAAGCACCCCTAGAATCCGCGCCCCCCTTGATCGAGTGCCCTTGCCGGCCGCCCGCCCATGCCAGCACCCGGTTTCGCCGCCATCGACTTCGGCACCTCCAACTCGGCGATCGCGCTGCCCGGCGACGGGCCCGACGGCGCGCCCGGCGTGGCCCTGGTCGAGCTGGAGCCGGGCTTTCGCACCATGCCCACGGCGGTGTTCTATCGCGCCGACGAACCCGGGCGTTATTTCGGCCGCGCCGCCATCGCCGCCTACGTCGACGGGCTGGACGGCCGGCTGATGCGCTCGATGAAAAGCGTGCTCGGCTCGGCGCTGATCGAGCAGAGCACCGAGGTCGGCGGCGGCCAGAGCGTGAAGTTCACCGACGTCATCGCCGGCTACCTGCTGCACCTGAAACGTTGCGCCGAAGCCAGCGCCGGCGCCGAGCTGCGCCGCGTGGTGCTGGGGCGGCCGGTGTTCTTCGTCGACGACGACCCGGCGCGCGACGCCCGTGCCCAGGCCGCGCTGGAGGCGGCGGCGCGCAGCATCGGCTTTGCCGAGGTGCTGTTCCAGTACGAGCCGATCGCCGCCGCGCTGGACCACGAGCGCCGCGTCGAACGCGAGCAGCTCGTGCTGGTGGCCGACATCGGCGGCGGCACTTCCGACTTCTCGCTGCTGCGCCTGGGCCCCGCGCGGCGCGGCCGGCTGGACCGCCGCGACGACATCCTGGCCAACCACGGCGTGCACATCGCCGGCACCGATTTCGATCGCCACGTCGAGCTGGCCGCCGTGCTGCCGCTGATGGGCTACCGCACGCTGCGCCCGAGCGCGCGCCCCGGCGACGCACCGCGCGAGCTGCCCAGCAGCCTTTACTTCGACCTCGCCACCTGGCACTTGATCAACACCTGCTACGCGCCGGCGCGCGTGGCCGAGCTGCGCCGCATGCATGGCTGGTACGCCGACCCGGCCCACCATCGCCGGCTGCTGGCCGTGCTGCAGCAGCGCCTGGGCCATGCGCTGGCGGCCGCGGCCGAGCAGGCCAAGATCGACGTGGCCAACCTCGGCGCGGGCGGCCAGGCGCTGATCGACCTCGGCGACGTGGAGCCCGGCCTGCAGGCCGGCCTGGCCGAGCCGGCCGCGGCGGCGGCGATCGAGGCCGATCTGGAGCGCATCGTCGACGCGGCGCGCCAGACCGCGCGGCTGGCCGGCGTGGCGCCGGCGGCGGTGGACACGCTGTACTTCACCGGCGGCTCCACCGGGCTGCAGCCGCTGGTGGCGCGCATCGGCGCCGCGTTCGCCGGCGCTAGCGCCGTGCGCGGCGACCGCTTCGCGAGCGTGGCCCAGGGCCTGGGCGTGCATGCCCGGGCGGTGTTCGGCGCCGCGGCTGCGTGACGTCGGCGATCAGCATCACGCTGCGCACCAGGTCCTGCACCGCCTCGGCCAGGTCGTCGGGCGGCTCCAGCGTGTCGATCACGGCCAGCAGCGCGTCGGCGTCTTCGAGGTCGTCGCGCTCGAAGTGCAGGTACAGCAGCGCCAGCGGCTCCACCAGCGCCGGGTCGTCGCTGGCCATCAGCCCCGGAAAGCGGTCCTGCGCCGCGGCGAAGCCGGCGACCCACGGGAGGACGGCTTCAGAAGGCATGGCTTCCTCGTCGAGCTGGAAGACCCAGGGGTCGAACCAGTCGCGCCGGGCGATGGCCTGCGCCAGCTCGGCGTGGCGGCGCTGCACCAGCGCTTGCAGCTCGGCGGCGTCGAAGCCGGCCGGCAGCGGCCGCGCATCGACGTCGACCACGCCCGGCCACCACTGCGCCGGCAGCACCGGCTGCGGTTGCAGCAGCACGCCGCACAGGTAGCCGTCGAGCGCGCTCACGTCCAGCGGCTCCAGCGGCGCGGGCACGCCGTCGAGCAGCGCCTGCAGACGCTGGATGTCGTCTTCGGTCAGTGGGGGCGGCGTGGCGGTCGGCGGGGTCATCGGCGCGATCATGCCGCGGATGCCGCCCCCGGTGCAGGCCCGATACCGGCCCGATTGGGGACCCTGGGAAAGCCCCGCAGCCCCGGGATGGCTGCCGGCGCCGCCGGCGCGTACAGTCGGAGCCGACTCCAGGCGCCGTGGGACGCGCCACGTTGACCTTCCGATGTCCTCGTCGAAGGACTTCACCGGCCCCCCGCTTCGTTGGGAGGGCCGGTTTTTTCGTCGGCCGCGGCTCGGCCGGCGTCAGGGGCCGGGCAGTTCCAGTTCCGGCTCGTCGGTCGCCAGCCCGGCCTGCTGCTTGAAGGCCAGGTTCATGCGGCTGCGCGCCGGCGCGGTGCAGCGGCGCACCGCGGCCTGTTGGCCGTCCTTCAGCACCATCACCCCGGCCTTGCGGCCCCAGCCGCGGCCGCTGGCGCTGTAGACCACGTAGTCGAAAGGCGGCGCGGCAAAGCGCAGGTAGGCGCCGCCGCCGCCGGCATACATCACCTGGCCGGCCTTGACGCCGGCGCGCCAGTCCGCGGCGGGGGCGGCGGAAGCCGGCGGCCATTGCAGTTCGACCTTGCCCGGCCGGCCGAAGCGGTACTGCAGCGTGCCGGCGCTGGCCGACAAGTCGGCGCTGGCGCACACCGCGGCGCGCCGGCCACCGGCCAGCGGGCAGTCGAAGACCGTGGTCTCGGCGGCGCTGCACAGGCTTGGCGCCGCGGGCGCCGCGGGCGCCGCGTCGGCGCGGGCCGGGCCGGCGGCCGCCAGCCCCATCAGCGCCAAGCCGGCCCAGGCCGGCGCGAGGCGTGGCCGCCTCATGGCAGCGGCATCGTCTTCACCGCCGGCGCGGCGGTCTTGGCCGCTGGCGCCACCGCTGGCTTGGGCACCGGCTTCGCCGCGGCCTTGGCCTTGACCGTCTGCCGCGCCTTGGACGCCACCACCAAGCCCAGGTAGCGCCGGCCGGCGGCGAACGCTTCGCGGAATGCCGGCAGCCCGTGGCTGCCGCCGTTGACCAGCTTGCGCGCGCGCGCCAGGTCGTTGTGCTTCAGCGCCTGGCGGATCGCCGGCTCCTTGTTCTTGAGGAACTGCGCCAGCACCGCGGCGGCCACCGCCGGCTCGTTGGCGCGGTCGGGGTCGGCCAGCAGGTCCACGCCCACCTGGCCGCCCACGGTCTGGTAGTTGTCGTGCCCGGTCAGCTGCACGAAGCCGCGGCCCTTGTACAGCGCGCCGTCGCCGTCGCCGGCGTTGCCCAGGTCGCTGCGGTCGTCGTACAGGTCGAAGGCATGGCGGCCTTCGGTGCCCTTGGGGCTGGTGTTGTACTTGGAGATGCCTTCGTCGATGGGCTGGAAGGCCGCCGACTCGGCGCGCACCGTGCCCAGCGCCATCATCAGCATGTCGGTGTCGTTGAGGCCGCGTTGCGTCAGTGCCTGCAGGATGAAGGGCAGGTGGCTGCGGATGTTGCCGCTGACCTTCTCGACCTTGACCTCGCGCTTCATCACCATCTTGCCGTTGACGAGCTGCGGCGTCTGCACCGTGCTGCGCTTGGTGCGGTCGACGCCGCCGGGCACCATCGCCGCGGCCAGGCCGTAGGTCTCGCTCGACAGGCTGGCCGCCAGGCGCTGGCTGTCTTCCCCGCTTTGCACGAGAAACTGGAACAGCGTGTCGTTCGTCTCCAGCTTGTTGTCGGGGTCGGCCTCGCCGAAGAAGTACTGGTTCTCCACCGCCTGCAGCGCGGCGGCCACCGTGGCGTCCCAGCCGCCTTCGGCCGCCAGCGTGATCGGCGGCTGCAGGAAGCCGCGGTTGCTGAAGTCGATGAGCGCCTGGCGCAGCAGACGCAGGTCGTCGGGCCGATTGGGCTGGCCCGGGCCGACCGGGGCGCTGAGGGTGGGGGTGGTGGCCATGGCGTACGGTCGTTGATCAACGGGCCATGCTAGCGCGCAGGCTTGGCAGCCTGCCATCCCGAGCCCAGGCGCCGCGCCAACGCCGCGATGCGCCGGCAGCCTTCGGCCAGCGCCTCGTCGGGCACCGTCAGGCTCAGGCGCAGCATGCCGGCGGCCGTTGGCCCGAAGGCCGCGCCGGGCATCACGGCCACGCGCTCCTCGTCGAGCAGGCGCAGCGCGAAGGCTTCGCCGTCGAGGCCAAGATCGCCCACCGACAGCATCACGAACATCCCGGCCTGCGGCGCGTGCACCTGCAGCCCGGGCACGCCGGCCAGCGCCTGGGCCACGAGGCGGGCGCGCGCGGCGTAGTTGTCGCGCATCTGCGCGGTGATCGCGAACTCGTGCGACAGCGCTTGCGCCGCCATGTCGGCGATGAAGGGCTGGGCGCCGAAGAGCATGGTCTCGGCCAGCGGCAGCAGCCGGCTGATGAAGCCCGGCGGCCCGGCGCACCAGCCGGCGCGAAAGCCCGGCGCGGCGTGCGACTTCGACAGCGACGAGGCGACCACCGTGCGCTCCGCGAGCTCGGCTTCGTCGAAGGGCGAGGCGAAGCGGCTGCCGTCGCCGTTGTCGAACACCAGCGACTCGTAGACCTCGTCGCTGAGGATCCACAGGTCGTGCGCGCGCGCCACCTCGCCGATGGCGCGCACGTCGTCGCGCGTCAGCACCGCGCCGGTGGGGTTGTGCGGCGAGTTGAGGAAGACCAGCCGCGTGCGCGGCGTGACGGCGCGCGCCAGGTCGTCGGCCGCCAGCCGGAAGCCGCGCGCCGGGCGCAGCGCCACCGGCACCGCGCGCGCGCCGGTGGCCTGCACCAGGCCGTGGTAGGTGGCGTAGCAGGGGTCGGCCAGCAGCACCTCGTCGCCCGCTTCGACCAGCGCCATCAGCAGCAGGAACAGCGCGCTCTGCGTGCCCGGCACCCAGATGAACTGGTCGGTGCCGACCGCGCGTCCGCTGCGCGCCGTGTACTTGGCGGCCAGCGCGCGCAGCACCACGCCTTCGCCGCGGCCGTTGGAGTAGCCGGTGCGGCCGGCGCGCAGCGCACGCGCCGTGGCCTCGATCAGCTCCGGCGGCGTCGGCCGGTCGGGCTCGCCGATGGTCAGCAGGATCACGGCCTCGCCCTGGGCCATCAACTGCCGCGCGCGCACGTGCACGCGCCATTTGTCCGAGCCGAGGCCGGCCACGCGGTCGAGAATGCTGGCGGTTTGCATGGGGCGATCGTAGCCAGCCCTTAGACTGCGCCGACTCGGCCTTCAAGCACATCGATGAGCGATTCCGGCGACGTGGCCCAACCATTGGCGCGCTATGCGGCCTGGCGGCGGGCGGGTGACCTGGTCTTCCTGTCCGGCGTGATCGCCGTCGACCCGGCGCGCAAGCTGATCGTGCGCGGCTACGACGACATCCCGGCCGACGCGCGCCGGCTGCTGGGCGCGACCGGCGAGTTCAGCACCGACTTCCGCGAAGGCCCGATCCTGGCGCAGAGCTGGTTCGTGCTGGACCGCATCCGCGCGACGGTGGAAGCCGCCGGCGGCCGCATGAGCGATGTCTTCAAGCTGGTGCAGTACTTCAAGCAGCTCGACCACTTCCCGCACTACAGCCGCGTGCGCCGGCTGTTCTTTCCCGGCGAGCCGCCGGCCAGCACGGTGGTGGAGGTGAGCGGCATGCTGCCCAGCGCCGACATCCTGGTCGAAGTGGAAGCCACGGCCTTGATTCCGCTGCATGGCTAGCGGCCTCATCCTGGGCGCGCAGGCGCTGTGGACCGGCCGCCCCGGCGCCGCGATGCGCAGCACCGACGGCTGCGACCTGCGCTACCGCGACGGCGTGATCACGGCGGTCGGCCGCCTGCAGCCCGAGCCCGGCGAGGCCGTGCTGCGCGCCGACGGCTGCGTGGTCTACCCCGGCTGGGTCAACACCCACCACCATCTGTTCCAGAGCCTGCTCAAAGGCGTGCCGGCCGGCCTCGACATGCCGCTGCTGCCTTGGCTGGCGGCGGTGCCGATGCGCTACCGCCGCCGCTTCGACCACGAGGCCGCGCTGCGCCTGGCGGCGCGCATCGGCCTGGTGGAGCTGGCGCTGTCGGGCTGCAGCACCGTGGCCGACCACCAGTACCACGACGGCGAAGGCATGCCCTTCGACGCCTCGGCCGCCGTCTTCGACGAAGCCGAAAAGCTCGGCTTGCGCTGCGTGCTGTGCTGCGGCGGCCAGACGCAAGCGCGCCCCAGCAGCGAGCCGCTGCCGCGCTGGGCGCTGCCGGAATCGCTGGACCACTTCATGGCCCGCGTCGAGCGCGACGTGCGCCGCTTCCACGACCCCGGGCCGATGGCGATGCGCCGCGTGGCCAGCGCCATCACCACGCCCAACTGGAGCTGCGCAAGCGATCACCTGAAGCCGCTGGCCGAGCAGGCGCGCCAACTCGGCATCCGCTTGCACAGCCACCTGAGCGAGACCCACGACTACGTGCGCTGGGCGCGCGAGCAGCACGGCTGCACGCCGCTGCAGTTCGTCGCCGAGCGCGGCTGGGTCGGCCCCGACGTCTGGTACGCGCACATGGTGCATCTGTCCGACGACGAGCTGCGCCTGTGCGCCCAGACGCAGACCGGCATCGCCCACTGCCCGCAAAGCAACGCGCGGCTGGGCAGCGGCATCGCGCGCATCCCCGAGGCGCTGGCCCTGGGCGTGCCGGTGGGGCTGGCGGTGGACGGTGCGGCCAGCAACGAAGCCGCCGACATGGCCAGCGAAGCGCACGCCGCCTGGCTGCTGCACCGCGCCGACCCGCGTGCTGGCGAACGCGCGGGCCAACCCGGCGGCGATGCGGGCGCGATCACCGTGGAAGACGTGGTCCACATCGGCACCGCCGGCGGCGCGCGGCTGCTGGGGCTTTCCGGCATCGGCACGCTGGCGCCGGGCATGGCGGCCGATGTCGCGGTGTACGACCTCGACCAGCCGCGCCACTTCGGCTTGCTGGACCCCGCCATCGCGCCGGTGGCCAGCGGTGGCCGGCCGACCTTGCGCGCGCTGCTGGTGCAAGGCCGCATGGTGGTCGAGCACGACCGCATCCCCGGGCTGGACCTCGCGGCGCTGCGCCGCGAGGCGGCGGATTTCGTCGGCTCGCTAGGCTAACCAACAAACCATGCATATTGCCGTCGTCGGCACCGGCATCGTGGGCGTGTGCACTGCCGCCTGGTTGCAGCGCGACGGCCACCGCGTCAGCTTCGTCGACCCGCGCGACGCCGGCGAGGCCTGCTCGTTCGGCAACGCCGGCTCGCTGTCGCCCAGCGCCTGCCTGCCGGTGGGCATGCCGGGCATGTGGAAGCAGGTGCCGAAGTGGCTGGCCGACCCGCTGGGGCCGCTCACCGTGCGTTGGGCCTACCTGCCGCGCGCGCTGCCCTGGCTGCTGCGCTTCCTGCGCCACAGCTCGCGCGACGAGGTGGTGCGCATCGCCACCGCGATGCGGCAGTTGCTGGTGCCCATCTTCGACAGCTATGGCCCGCTGGTCGAGCACGCCGGCGCGGCGCACCTGGTGCGGCGCAGCGGCTGCCTCTACGTCTATTCTTCGCAGCAGGCGGCGGCGCGCTGGGCCTGGGGCATGAAGCTGCGCCGCAGCCTGGGCGTCGAATTGCGCGAAGTCGGCCAGGACGAGCTGGAAGCGATGGAGCCCGACCTGCGCGGCGCTTTCCGCTTCGGCCTGCTGGCGCCGGAGAACGGCAGCACGCCCGACCCTTCGGCGTTGGTCAAAGCGCTGCACGCGCAATGCCTGCGCGACGGCGCCGAGCATGTGCGCGCAACCGTGCAGGGCTTCGACCGCCAGGGCCGCCGCGTGCGCGCGCTGCGGCTCGCCGGCGGCGAGCCACTGGCGGTCGACGGCGTGGTGGTCGCGGCCGGCGCCTGGTCGGGCCCGCTGGCGCGCCAGCTCGGCGCGCGCGTGCCGCTGGAAACGCAGCGCGGCTACCACGTCACCGTCGGCAGCTCGAACCTCGGCTTGCGCCACACGGTGATGGCGCTGGAGCACAACCTGATGGTCAACCCGATGGCGATGGGGCTGCGGCTCGCCGGCTCGGTGGAGTTCGCCGGGCTGCGCGCGCCGCCGCAATACGCGCGCGCCGACGTGCTGCTGCACAAGGGGCGCCAGCTGTTTCCGCACCTGGACACCTCGCGCACCACGCAGTGGATGGGCCACCGCCCCTGCCTGCCCGACAGCCTGCCGGTGATCGGCGCCGCGCCGGCGGTGGACAACGCCTGGCTCGGCTTCGGCCACGGCCACGTCGGCATGTGCGGCGGCGCCAGCACCGGGCGCGAGCTGGCGGCGCTGGTCGCCGGCCGCGCGCCGCAGGTCGACCTGCAGCCCTTCCGGCCCCAACGTTTCAGCGGACTTTTCTGATGCAAGCGGAGGCGCTGGCACTGGTCACCAACCGCGGCATGGCCGACGTGCTGCTGCTGGGCCGCCAGAACCGCCGTGAGCTGTACCGCGCGCAGCCGCGGCTGGACGGCGTGCTGCCCGTGCTGCCGGCGCTCCGGCTGGAAGCGGCCGGCCGCATCGACGCCCAGGGCCGCGAGGCGGAGCCGCTGGACGAGGCCGAGCTGCAAGGCCTCGCCGAACGCATCGCCGCCGCCGGCGTTCGCGCGGTGGCCGTCTGCGGCCTGTTCGCGCATCGGAACCCGGCGCACGAGCAGCGCATCGCCGCCGTGCTGGCGGCGCGCGTGCCGGGGCTGCGCCTCTTGCAGTCGCACGAGGTCGTGGCGCCGTCGCCCGACGCGCTGCCGCCGCGCGAGTACGAGCGCTTCCGCGCCACCGTGCAGCAACTGCTGGGCGACGATGCCGCGGCGCCCGCGGCCGCGCCGCCGCCGGCCGACGCGCCGGCCGATGCGCCGGCCGACGCGTCGGCCGATGACGTGGCCGCCTTGGGTCAGACGTTGGCCGAGATCACCGACCGCCAACAAGCGCTGCTGATGCGCGAGGCGCGGTCGAGCATCGCCCGCGAGGCCGGCGACTGCGCCGCGGCGCTGTTCCTGCCCGACGGCCGCCTGCTGGCGCAAGCGCGCTGGCTGCCGCTGCTGCTGGGCTCGCTGATCGGCGCGGTGCAGGCGGTGCTGAAGCATTTCGCGGTCGAGCGCATGCAGCCCGGCGACGGCTTCCTGCTCAACGACCCCTGGGACGGCGGCACCCATTTGCCCGACCTGACGCTGGTGGTGCCGCTGTTCGACGCTGGCGGCGGCCGCGTGCAGGCGCTGGCCGCCTGCAGCCTGCACCACCAGGACGTGGGCGGCATCGCGCCCGGCTCGGTGCCGCCCGACGCGCGCAGCATCTTCGAAGAAGGCCTGCGCGTGCCGCCGCTGCAATCGCACCGCAACGGCTGGCTCGACCCCGTGCTGCGCGCGCTCCTGGCCGCCAACAGCCGCACGCCCGACCACCTGCTGGCCGACCTGCAGGCGCAGTGGCATGCCGCCGCGCTGGCCGCCGCCGAACTGCAGCCGCTGTGGGCGGGCGCTGGCGCCGTCGAAGCCTTTGCCCGCCGCGCACAAGCGCTGCTGGCGCGCACCGAGGCACTCACGCGCCAGGCGCTGGCCGCCGCGCCCGACGGCCGCTGGACCGTGCGCGACCAGCTCGACGGCGACGGCGTCGACGACCGCCCCGTGCCGCTGCAGGTGACGCTCGCCAAGCAAGGCGACGCGCTAACGATCGACTTCGACGGCTCGTCGGCGCAGACCCGCGGCCCGGCCAACGCCTCGCCGGCCTGCCTGCTGGCGGCGCTGCTGTACTTCGTGCGCACGCTGGCGCCCGACGCGCCCGACAACGGCGGCGGCCTGGCCGCCGTCACGCTGCGCCTGCCCGAAGGCAGCGTCGTCAACCCGCGCTTCCCCGCCGCGGTGAACGCGCGCACCGCCACGGTGAAGCTGGCGGCCAACGCGCTGCTGGCGGCCTGGGGGCAGCAGGCGGCGGCCGTTTCGGCGGCGGCCAACGGCGGCGTTGCGGTGGTGCTGTCGCTGGGCGGGCAGGACGACGCGGGCCGCGCCTTCGCCTACACCGAGATCATCGCCAGCGGCGCCGGCGCCAGTGCCTTGGGTGATGGCGAGAGCGCTGTCTCCACCGACGTCGGCAACGCCCGCAACACGCCGGTGGAAGTGATCGAGGCCCAGGCCCCGGTGCGCGTGGAAGCCTGCGAGCGCCGCCGCGGCTCGGGCGGCGCCGGCCGCCACCGCGGCGGCGACGGCGTGCGCCGCGTCTACCGGCTGCTGCAAGGCCAGGCGCAGCTGTCGTACCGCGGCGAGCGCCACCGCAGCCAGGCGGCCGGCGCGGCCGGCGGCGCGCCCGGCGCCGGCAGCGCGGCCCGCGTCTTGCGTGCCGACGGGCGCGTCGAAACGCTCGATGCCCGCGCCCGGGTGTTGCTGCGCGCCGGCGACCGTTGGATCATCGAAACCGCGGGCGGCGGCGGCTGGGGGCCGGTCGACGCTGCACCCGACGATGCAGGAACTGCACCATGATGAAGAACGACAACCGCCGCCAGGCCATCGCTCGAAGCCTGGCACTGGCGTTGGCAGCGACCGCCGCGCCGGCGTTCGCGCAGGCGCCGGGCTTTCCGAGCCGGCCGCTGCGCCTGGTGGTGCCCTTCCCGCCCGGCGGCAGCACCGATTTGCTGGCGCGCCGCATCGGCGACAAGCTGGCCGCCGCCTTCGGCCAGCCGGTGGTGGTGGACAACCGCCCCGGCGCCGGCGGCGCCACCGGCAGCGTGGAGGTGGCGCGCGCCGCGCCGGATGGCTACACGCTGCTGTTCGGCGTGACCGGCACGCACGCCATCAGCCCGGCCATCAACCCCAAGCTGGGCTACGACCCGCGGGCCGACTTCGCGCCGGTGTCCATCGTCGTCAGCGCGCCGCTGGTGCTGGTGGTGCGCGCCGACTCGCCGCAGCGCACGATGGCCGAGTTGGTCGCCTGGGGCCGCAAGAACCCCGAGCGGTTGACCCACGGCTCGCCGGGCAACGGCACCACCATGCACCTGAGCGGCGAGATGTGGGGCCTGGCCACGCAGGTGAAAGTGACGCACGTGCCTTACAAGGGCAGCGCGCCGGCGCTGCAGGATCTGCTGGGCGGGCAGATCGAAGCGATGTTCGGCGACCTGCTGGTCGTGTTGCCGCAGATCACGGCCGGCAAGCTGCGCGCGCTGGCCGTCAGCTCGCGCCAACGCCACCCGCTGCTGCCGGCGGTGCCGACGATGATCGAGGAAGGCCTGCCCGACTTCGAGGCCTTGTCGTGGCAGGGCCTGTTCGTGCCGGCCGGCACGCCGCCGGCGGTGCTGGAGCGCTTGAATGCCGAGGTCGTGAAAGCCGTGCGCGCCCCCGAGCTGAAAGACTTCTTCGCCGAGCGCGGCTTCGTGGTCGAGGCGAAGTCGGTCGACGAATCGCGCCGCTTCATCGACGGCGAGGTCGCCAAGTGGGCGCGCATCGTCAAGATCGTCAACCCGCAGACCAACTGACGAGCCGACTGGGCCCATGCGCGTGCTGCTGATCTACTGCCATCCGCGTGCCGACAGCTACAACGCCGCGGTGCACCGCGAGGCGCTACGCGCGCTGCGCGAAGCCGGCCACGAGGTGGACGACTGCGACCTGCACGCCGAAGGCTTCAACCCGGTGCTCGGTGCCGCCGATCTGGGGCTGTACCCGCAAAGCCCCGCCAACCGCGCGCCGGTGCAGGCCTACGTCGACCGGCTGCTCAACGCGCAGGCGCTGGTGTTCGTGTTCCCGGTCTGGAACTTCGGCCTGCCGGCCATGCTGAAGGGCTGGTTCGACCGCGTGCTGCTGCCCGGCGTGTCGTTCGACATGAGCGACCCGCGGCACATCCAGCCGGGCTTGACGCATCTGCGCCACGTGGTCGCCCTCACCACCTACGGCACGCCGCGCTGGCGCGCCTGGTACCTGGGCGACGCGCCGCGCACCTTGATGCGGCGCTTCATGCGCCGCCTGACCGACGGCCGCGCGAGCATCCGCTACCTGCCGCTGCACGGCATGAACACCGCCACGCCGGCGATGCGCGAGGCGCACCTGCAGCGCGCCGCCGCCGCCATGCGCAAAATCACCTGACCGGGCTTCCGACGCACCATGCTCCACGGCTACACCCCCGCCCCGCGCTACCTGCCCTACTTGAGCTGGACCGAGATCGCGGCGCTGCCCGACCGCGAGAACACCGTTGTCGTGCTGCCCGCCGGCGCTACCGAGCAGCATGGCCCGCACCTGCCGATCGCGGTCGACACGGTGATCTGCGCCGGCGTCATCGGCCATGCGCTGGCGCGGCTGCCGGCCGCGGTGCCGGCCTTCGCGCTGCCGCCCATCACCTACGGCAAGAGCGAAGAGCACCTGCACTTCCCCGGCACCTTCACGCTGACGGGCAAGACGCTGCTGGACACCGTCACCGAGGTCGGCGAATCGGTCTACCGCTCGGGCTTTCGCAAGCTGCTCATCGTCAACGGCCATGGCGGCCAGCCGCAGGTGATGGAGATGGCCGCGCGCGAGCTGCGCCTGCGCCATGGCGACTACGTGGTGGTGCCGCACTCGGTGTGGCGCATGCCCAATGCGGCGTCCAAGTTCACCAGCGAGCGCGAAAAGCAGCTGGCGATGCACGCCGGCCACGGCGAGACGGCGCTGATGCTGGCGCTGCTGCCCGACAGCGTGCGCATGGACCGCGCGGTGGCCAACTACCCGCCGCCGTTTCCATCGAAGCTGCTGTCGCCCGACGGCCGCCCGGCCTGCGCGTGGACGACGCGCGACTTTGGCAAGAGCGGCGTGATCGGCGACCCCACCGGCGCCACGCGCGAGCAGGGGCTGGAGATCCTGGCCACGCTGGCCGACAGCTGGGCGCGCGCGATCACCGAGCTGCACGCGCTGCGCTGGGTGGTGCGCGACGAAGTCACCTGGGGCCGCGGCGCCGAGCGCGGCCACATCGAAGAGCCCGATTCCTGAACCCCCCTCTCACACACCGGAGCGCCTGCATGAAACCGCAAACCATTGCCGTGATCTCGTCGCTGCTGCTGGCCGGCGCCGCGCACGCGCAGGAGAAGTTCGTCTACCAGACCAACTGGTACGCGCAGGCCGAGCACGGCGGCTTCTACCAGGCGCTGGCCGAAGGCCTGTACAAGAAGCAGGGGCTCGACGTCACCATCAAGGCCGGCGGCCCGCAGCTCAACGGCCTGCAGATCCTGGCCGCCGGCCAGGCCGACTGCATGATGAGCACCGACATGGCGATGCTGATCGCGCGCAACACCGGCGTGCCGGTGGTCACCGTGGCCTCGGTGTTCCAGAAGGATCCGCAGGTGCTGATCGCGCACGAGGACGTCAAGTCCTTCGCCGAGCTGAAGGGCAAGACCATCTTCATCGGCGCCGCCTCGCACCGCACCTTCTGGCCTTGGCTGAAGGCCAAGTACGGCCTCACCGACGCCCAGGTGCGGCCCTACACCTTCAACGTGCAGCCCTTCGTCGGCGACGCCAATTCGGCGATGCAGGGCTTCCTGACCAGCGAGCCCTTCGCGCTGCAGAAGGCCGGCGTGAAGATCAACGTGCTGATGTTCAGCGACCACGGCTACCCGGCCTACAACACCACGATCTCGTGCATGGAGAAGACCGTCACCGAGCGCAAGGCCGCGCTCGCCGGCTTCGTGCGCGCCACGATGGAAGGCTGGAAGAGCTACCTCGCCAACCCGGCGCCGGGCAACGCGCTGATCCGCAAAGACAACCCCAACATGACCGAGGAGCAGCTCGCCTACAGCGTGGGCAAGCTGCGCGAGCTGGGCATGGTGACCGGCGGCGATGCGCAGAAGCTCGGCATCGGCGCCATCACGCCCGAACGGCTGAAGGCCAGCTACGAGCTGATGGTCGGCTCCGGCGTGATCGACCCCGCCAAGGTCGAGCTGGCCAAGAGCTATACCACCGAGTTCGTGCGCGACCTCAAGGTGATGCCCTGATGGCCGTGGCGCCGCCCGTCGCCGTCGAAGTCGACGGCGTCGACAAGACCTACCCCGATGGCACGCACGCGCTGCAGCCGGTGCATTTGCGCGTGGCCGAGGGCGAGTTCGTCACGCTGCTGGGCCCCTCGGGCTGCGGCAAGAGCACGCTGCTCAAGCTGATGGCCGGGCTGCTGCCGCTCGATGCCGGGCGCCTGGCGCTGTGGGGCCAGCCGCCGGCGCAGCTCAACGCCGGCGGCCGCCGGCTGGCCTTCGTCTTCCAGTCGCCGACGCTGATGCCCTGGGCCGACGTGCAGACCAACGTTCGGCTGCCGCTCGACCTGGCGCGCCTGCCGGCCGCCGAGGCCGAGGCGCGCGTCGCCGAGGCGCTGGCGCTGGTGGGCCTGCGCGGCTTCGAGCGCGCGCTGCCCAACGCCTTGTCGGGCGGCATGCAGATGCGCGTGTCGATCGCCCGCGCGCTGGTCGTGCGGCCGCAACTGCTGCTGATGGACGAGCCCTTCGGCGCGCTCGACGAGTTCACCCGCCACAAGCTCGACGCCGAGCTGCTGGAGCTGTGGCGCCAGCGCGGGCTGACGGTGGTCTTCGTCACCCACAGCATCGCCGAAGCCGTGTTCCTGTCGCAGCGCGTGGTGATGATGGCGGCGCGGCCGGGCCGCGTCACCGACGAGCTGCGCATCGCCGAGCCCTACCCGCGCCGGCGCGACTTCCTGGTCACGCCGCGCTTCGCCGAACACGCCAAGGCCTTGCAGGACAGCCTCTACCGCGCCAGCGGCGAAGCGCTGGAGAGCGCATGACGGCGGCCGCCGCCGCCGCGTCGCCGCAGCGCCGCCGCATCGAGCGCGTGGCCTACCCGCTGGCGCTGGCGGTGCTGCTGGTGGCGCTGTGGCAGGGGCTGGTCACGGGCCTCAAGCTGCCGCATTACCTGGTGCCATCGCCGCTGCTGATGGTGCAGACGCTGGTCACCCACTTCGGCGCCTTCATGTCGGCGCTGGCGGTCACGCTGCAGGTCACGCTGCTCGCCTTCGTGCTGGCCACCGTGGTCGGCGTGGCGGTGTCGTTCCTGTTCGTGCAGAGCCGGCTGGTCGAGACCACGCTGTTCCCCTACGCCATCTTGCTGCAGGTGACGCCCATCGTCGCGGTGGCGCCGCTGATCATCATCTGGGTGAAGAACCCGACGGCGGCGATGGTGGTCTGCGCCGCGCTGGTGGCGCTGTTCCCCATCATCGCCAACACCACGCTGGGCCTGCGCAGCGTCGACCCCGACCTGCAGGCCTACTTCCGCATGAACGGCGCCACGCGCTGGCAGACGCTGCGGCGGCTGCGCATCCCCAGCGCGCTGCCCTACTTCTTCGGCGGGCTGCGCATCAGCAGCGGGCTGTCGCTGATCGGCGCCGTGGTCGCCGAGTTCGTCGCCGGCACCGGCGGCACCGGCTCGGGCCTGGCCTACCAGGTGCTGCAGGCCGGCTTCATGCTGGACATCCCGCGCATGTTCGCGGCGCTGCTGCTCATCTCGCTGACCGGCGTGCTGCTGTTCGTCGCGATGGCCTGGCTCACCCGCCGCTTCATCGGCCGCTGGCATGCCAGCGAAATGTGAACCCCCCCGAAGCGCCTTCGGCGCCTCCCCCCGAGGGGACGCCGCCAGCGGACCGGCAGAGCCGGATCCGCGGCGGCCGCTTGGTTGCGGTTGATTCATGCGACGCGGGTGCCGCTTGGCGCCATGGAGAACCGATATGAGCCACGACGTGAGCGCCCTGCAGGCCGAACTGCCCGAGCTGGACTGGACCACCGACGGCGAGCGGCTGGCGGTGCTGTCGCGCGACTTCTCGTGGTTCAGCCCCATCCTCAAGCGCGCGCTGGCCGGCGCGGTGGCCGACATCGCGGTGCGCCCGCGCGACGAGGCCGAGCTGACGCACCTGGCCGCCGCCTGCGCCCGCCACGCCGTGCCGCTGACATTGCGCGGCGCCGCCACCGGCAACTACGGCCAGTGCACGCCGGTGCAAGGCGGCGTGCTGGTCGACATGGGCGGCCTCAACCGGCTGCTGTGGCTGCGCGACGGCGCCGCGCGCGCGCAAGCCGGCATCCGCCTGGGCGAGCTGGAACGCCGGCTGCGCGAGCAGGGGCACGAGCTGCGCACCATGCCGTCGACCTTCCGCCTGGCCACGCTGGGCGGGCTGTTCGCCGGCGGCTTCGGCGGCATCGGCTCGATCACCTGGGGCCCGATCGCCGCGCCGGGCAACGTGGCCGGCGCGCGCGTGCTGTCGGTCGAGCCGCAGCCGCAGGCGGTGGAGCTGCGCGGCCCCGACGCGCTGGCGCTGCACCACAACTGGGGCACCACCGGCATCGTGCTGGAGCTGGAACTGGCGCTGGCGCCGGCGCAGGACTGGCACGAAGTGGTGATCGCCTTCGCCGGCTTCGACGCCGCGCTCGACTTCGCCCAGGCGCTGGCCGCCGACCCCGCGCTGCCCAAGCGCAACGTGGCGCTGCTGGCACAGCCGCTGCCGGCTTACATCCAACGTTGGGAGGCGAGCTTCCCCGCGGCGCACGACGCCGTGGTCGCCGTGGTGGCGAGCGCCGCGCTGCCCGCGCTGCAGGCGCTGGCGGCGCGCCACGGCGGCCGCGTCACGCACCAGGCCGACAGTGTCGACGCGCAACGCCGCAACCACTCGGTGCTGGAGCTGTGCTGGAACCACAGCACACTGCACGCGATGAAGACCGACCCCGGGCTGACCTACCTGCAGTGCAGCTTCAGCGCCGGCAGCCACCTGCAGCAGGTGCGCGCCGTGCGCGCGCGCTTCGGCGACGCGCTGCTGCTGCACCTGGAATTCATCCGCAGCAGCGAAGGCGCGCTGATCTGCACCGCGCTGCCGCTGCTGCGCTACGTCGACGAGGCGCACTTGCAAGGCGTGGTCGACGGCATCCGCGGCCTGGGCGTGCGCGTCAACAACCCGCACCACCGCCACGTGGAAGACGGCCGCTTCGGCGGCACGCTGCCGCCCGAGGCCGCGGCGGCCAAGCGCCGCTTCGACCCGCTGGCGCTGCTCAACCCCGGCAAGCTGCGCGTCTGGCCGCTGCCGGGTTGAGGCTCACGCCTCCCATTGGACGAGGCCGAGGAACAGACAGGCCTGCAGGAAGCTCAGCAGGTCGGCGACCTGGATGCGGACGTGGCGGCGCAGCTCCGACGGCGACGCGGGGCCCTGCTGCAGGCGGCGCATCAGCTCCTGGTGGCGGGGCTGGCGCGAATAACGTTCGATCTGGTGCGCGGCGGTGCCGACCAGGCGGGCGTGCCAGTAGTCGGGCGGCGATTGCAGCAGCGGGTAGCGGCCGCAGGCCATGCCCAGGTGCCAGACGATCTCGTCGAGGTCGTGCACGACGGCCTGGTCGGTCAGGCCGACGGCCTCGTTCAGGCGCGGCAGTTCGCGGCGCACGCGCAGGCCTTGCAGCGCCTGCGGGTCCAGCGACACCAGGCGCGCCGCGAAGTCCATGCGCAGCGCCGCCTGCGGGCCGTAGCCGGCCAGCAGCACCTCGGCGCTGTCGTCGTGCAGGCCGCGCAGCACATGCGCCACCAGCGCGCGCGTGTCGGCGTCGGGCGCCTGGGCGCGCAACTGCTCGGCCTGCAGCATGGAGTCGAAGTCGGTGTCGAAGGCCAGGTCGAGCGTGCTGCCGCCGTGCGGGCGCGACGGCTGCGGCGTCGGCAACGGCCGCGCCTGCTCGGCGGCCAGCAGGCGCAGCACCGGCTCGCGGCACGGCGGCAGGTGGCTCAGCTGGCGCAGCAGCTCGCTGCGCAGCAGCCCGGCGCGGTCGGGCAGGCTGTCGTCGGGGCGCTCGAACAGCAGCACCGTGCGATCGCCGGTCAGCGCCTTGACGATGGTGGCCGGCGTGCGGCCGACGTAGTCGATGTCCAGCAGCACGGTGTCGCGCTCGCCGCCGTTGAGGTCGAAGCGCATCTGCAGCTCGTCGCCCAGGCGCTCGAACAGGCCGCGCAGGAGTTGCAGGTCGCGCTGCGCGACGCCGATGGGCTGCAGCACCAGCAGCGGCCGGCGGTCGCGCGCCAGGCCCCGGCGCAGGCGCTGCCACCAGCGCTGGCCGGAGCCGCCGGCCGTGCGGCGGGGATGGCGGCTGGGCGGAACGGAATGGAGGCTGAGGTTCACGATGGGCGCCGAAAGACGGAAGTTGACGCTGTCCACTCTAGGCAAGCGATCCCTCGAACGACATCGGGCCGCGGCGCGGCGTCCGCTCAGGACAAACCTGAAAAACCCTGAACAGAACACGGGATCAGGGGGGTCGGAGCGATCAAATGCGGCGGATGCGGTACACGCCGCGCGAACACCGGTGGCCACCGCGCCTTTAGCATCGCGGCCCGGCGCCGCTTTCAGGCGCTTGCCTCACGATGGACGCCGACACCACCACCGAACTGCGCGCGCTGCTGCAAGACCAACCCATCGCCGCCTTGGGCACGCTGCACGAGGTGCGCGGCACCATCGAGCCCTTCGTCTCGATGGTGCCGGTGGCCTGGGGGCCCGACGGGCAGCCGCTGATCCACGTCAGCGGCCTGGCGCCGCACACCCGCGACCTGCAAGCGCATCCGCAGGTCAGCCTGATGTTCACCGCGCCGCTGGCGCCGGCGGCCAACCCGCAGGCGCTGGCGCGCGTCACGCTGCAGGCCCGCGCCGTCGTCATCGCGCGCGACGATGCCGACTGGCCGGCCGCGCGCGCCGTCTACCAGGGCCGCTTTCCGCGCAGCGAGCAGACCTTCGCCCTGGGCGACTTCCTGCTGGTGCGGCTGCAGCCGCAGTCGGCGCGCTTCGTCGCCGGCTTCGGCCGCGCCTTCGGGCTGACGGCGGCGGCGCTCGCCGCGCTGCTCAAAGACCTGCCGGCGCCGCAGGCCGGCGTTTAAGCTTCGCGTCCTTTGCAACCACCGCCGCTTGCCGCCATGAACCAGCCCGTGTCCCCTCGTCGCCGCCGCCTGCTGCAAGCCGCCGCCGCCACTTCGCTGCTGGCCGGCGCCGGCATCGCGCGCGCGCAGTCGCGCACCATCCACCTGCTGGTGGGCTTTCCGCCGGGCGGCGGCACCGATGCCATCGCGCGCATCCTGGGCGACGCGCTGAAGGACGAACTGGGCGGCGCCACCGTGCTGGTGGAGAACAAGCCCGGCGCCGGCGGCCAGCTGGCGGCGCAGGCGCTGAAGGCCGCGGCGCCCGACGGCAACACGCTGTTCCTGACGCACGACCACACGATCTCGATCCTGCCGCAGGTGGTCAAGACGCCGGGCTTCGACCCCGCGAAGGACTTCGTGCCGGTGGCCGGCTTCGCCACCTTCGTCAATGCCTTCGCGGTCTCGGGCGGCACGCCGGCGAAGAGCTTCAACGAGTACGTGGCCTGGGTGCGCAGCGCCGGCGGCGGCAAGGGCGTGGTCGGCGTGCCGGCGCCGGCGTCGGTGCCCGAGTTCCTGGTCAAGGTGATCGGCGAGAAGAACAAGCTCGACCTGGTGGCCGCGCCCTACCGCGGCAGCGCGCCGCTGATGGCCGACATGCTGGGCAACCAGATCGCCGCCGGCGTGGCCAGCATTCCCGACTTCATCGAGAACCACAAGAGCGGCAAGCTGCGCGTGGTGGCCGTGCTCGGCGGCGCGCGCCAGGCGGTGATGCCCGACGTGCCGACCTTCGCCGAGCTGGGCCTCGCCGGCTTCGAGGACGTGCCCTACTACGGCCTGTTCGCGCCGGCCGGCACGCCGCGCACGGCGATCGACCAGATCGCGGCCGCCGTGGCCAAGGTGATCGCGCGGCCCGCGGTCCACGAGCGGCTCACCGCGATGGGCCTGACCGTCGGCGCCATGTCGCCCGACCAGCTCGGCCAGCGCGAACGCGCCTACACCGCGGTGTGGACGCGCATCATCAAGGCCACCGGCTTCGTGCCGCAGTAGGCGCACGCGGTTTAACCCCGCCGGCACGGCCGGTGCGTATCAGCCTGCACCAACCCTTGCAGGAGCTGCCATGCACCGCGCCGCCGTCCCCGCCACCCTCTCCCGCCGGCTGCTGCTCGGCAGCTTCGCCACGCTGGCGGCCGCCTGGGCGCTGCCCGGCTGCGCGCACCCGGCGGCCGACGGCGGCCCGCCGCTGGCCAGCCTGGAGGTGGTGGACCGCGACAACGGCCAGGTGCTGCCGGTCTACCACCACCAGGGCCGGCGCTACGTGCCGGGCCGGCCGGGCGCGCGCTACGCGCTGCGCCTGCGCAACCAGAGCAGCGGGCGGCTGCTGGTGGTGCTGTCGGTGGACGGCATCAACGTCATCAGCGGCCAGACCGCCGACTGGGGCCAGACCGGCTACGTGCTGGAGCCCGGCCGCTGGCACGACATCACCGGCTGGCGCAAGTCCGACACCCAGGTGGCGGCCTTCGAGTTCGCGCCGATCGAGCAGTCCTACGCCGCGCGCACCGGCCGCGCCGGCGAGGTCGGCGTGATCGGCATGGCGGTGTTCCGCGAGCGGCCTTTGCCGCCACCGCCGCCGGCCGCGCCGCCGGTCGCCATGGAGTCCGCGGCCCCGGCCCCCGCCAGCAACACCGCCCAGGTGCGCCGCGAGGCGCGCGAGCGCACGGCCGACGCCTCGGCCGCCGCGGCGGCGCCGGCGGCCAAGCTGGGCACCGGCCACGGCGCGCGCGAGTGGTCGGCCATCACGCGCACCCAGTTCGAGCGCGCCGCGGCCATGCCCGACCAGTTGCTGCAGATCGAATACGACCGCTTCGAGCGGCTGGTGGCGGCCGGCGTCATCCGCCAGCCGCCGCCGATCGCCCCGCGGCCGCTCGCCTTCCCGGGCAACACGAGCTACGTGCCGGACCCGCCGCGCTGAGCGCGCGGCCGCCCGCCGGCGCTCAGGGCTTGGACGCCGGCGGCACCATGAACGAGCCCGCCAGCGCCACGGCGCCGGCGATGGCCGCCCAGATCGCCAGGAACACCAGCGTGTAGATGGCCAGCGGCGACAGCGCGTCGCCGACGCCGTCGCTCCAGCGCGTGGCCGACGGCTCGAACATCGAGAACACCAGCCCTTCGATCACGATGGTGGCCAGGAAGGCCGGCCACAGCACCGCCAGGATGCGGATGGTGCGGGTCGATGGACTCATGAACGGCTTTCCTTGCGATGAATCAAGCCCGCACTCTGCGGGGGACGGCGGCGGCCGACCATCAGGGCTTGTGCGGACCGCGGCCGCCGCCGCGGCAGGCTGCCCACCGCCGAGCCGATCAGCGCGGCACCACGAAGGTCGACTTCTCGCGCACGCGCACCGGCGCCTCGCCGGCGCCGGCGGCGTCGCGCTGCACCTCGAAGTGGATCTCGTGGGCGCCCGGCCCGCCGCTGCGCGCCGCCTCGGGCGGCAACTGCACGTGCAGCGTCACCCAGCGCGCCTCGGCCGGGCCGAGGTCCAGGCTGGTGGCGTCGGCGATCGCTAGCCCCGGCAGGCCGTCGACCTTGAAGGCATAACGCTGCGGCTGCTCGGCGTTGTTCATCACCTGCAGGCGGTAGACGTTCTCGACGCGGCCGTCGTCGACGATGCGCGCCAGCGACGCGCGGTCGCGCACCACGTCGACGCGGAACGGGTTGCGCACCGCCAGGCTCCAGCCGAACAGCACCAGGATCACGCCCAGGATGGCCGTGTACACCAGCACCCGCGGCCGCAGGATGCGGCGCAGCATGCTGGTCTTGTCCAGGTGCTGGGCCAGGCCGTTCTGCGTGGCGTAGCGCACCAGGCCGCGCGGGTAGCCCATCTTGTCCATCACGCCGTCGCACACGTCCACGCAGGCGGCGCAGCCGATGCACTCGTACTGCAGGCCCTTGCGGATGTCGATGCCGGTCGGGCAGACCTGCACGCACAGCTCGCAGTCGACGCAGGCGCCCAGGCCCATCTGCTTGAAGTCGGCCTTCTTGTTGCGCGCGCCGCGCGGCTCGCCGCGCTCGCTGTCGTAGCTGATGATCAGCGTGTCCTTGTCGAACATCGCGCTCTGGAAGCGCGCGTAAGGGCACATGTACTTGCAGACCTGCTCGCGCATCCAGCCGGCGTTGCCGTAGGTGGCGAAGCCGTAGAACAGGATCCAGAAGGTCTCCCACGGCGACAGCCCGGCCGACAGCACGGCGCCGGCCAGCGTGCGGATGGGCGTGAAGTAGCCGACGAAGGTGAAGCCGGTCCACAGCCCCACCGCGATCCAGGCCGACTGCTTGGCCGTCTTGCGCCACAGCTTGTCGAAGGTCCAGGGGCTGCGGTCGAGCTTCATGCGGCGCTGGCGGTCGCCTTCGAGCTTGCGCTCGATCCACATGTAGATCTCGGTGTACACCGTCTGCGGGCAGGCGTAGCCGCACCACAGCCGCCCGGCCACCGCGGTGAACAAGAACAGCGCGTAGGCCGAGATCATCAGCAGCGCCGACAGGTAGATCAGGTCCTGCGGGTACAGCACCAGCCCGAAGATGTAGAAGCGCCGCGCCACCAGGTCGAACAGCAGCGCCTGGCGGTCGTTCCAGGTCAGCCAGGGCAGCCCGTAGTAGGCGATCTGCGTCAGCCAGACCAGCGCCCAGCGCCAGTTGACGAAGAAGCCGCTGACCGAGCGCGCGTAGATCTTGCTCTGCTTCTGGTACAGCGAGACGACGGTCACCGAGCTGTCGGCGTCAGCAGCGGCGGCGGCCGCGGTCGCTGGCAAGATAGGGGCTGGGGTATCAGGCATGGGTCGGATTGTGCGCCGATGACGGGGCCGGTGCGTGATCTTCGTCAATTCGCACGGGGTCAGCGCTCGCCCTTGCGGTACGGCTTCATCAGCGCCTGCGGATAGGCCGCCCGCCGCGCCACCAGCACTAGCGCGACGATGGCCATCGCATAAGGCAGCATCAGGTACAGCTGGTACGGCAGCTCCAGCCCGAAGGCGCCGCCGCCGGTTTGCTGCAGCCGCAGCTGCAGCGCGTCGAAGAACGCGAACAGCAGCGCGCCCAGCAAGGCCTTGCCGGGCCGCCACGACGCGAACACCACCAGCGCCACGCAGACCCAGCCGCGGCCGTTGACCATGTTGAAGTAGAAGGCGTTGAAGGCCGACAGCGTGAGAAAGGCGCCGGCCACGCCCATCAGCGCCGAGCCCGCCATCACCGCGCCGTAGCGCAGCGCCGCCACGTTCAGGCCTTGGCCTTCGGCGGCGGCCGGGTTCTCGCCGACCATGCGCCAGGCCAGGCCGAGCGGCGTGCGCATCAGCAGCCAGGCGACCAGCGGCACCAGCAACAGCGCCAGCACGGTCAGCGCGGTCTGCGCATTGAGCACCGGGATCGGCCAGCCGGCCAGCGGCGCGAAGGGCTGGATGGTCGGCGGGCTGTCGACCTTGGGAAAGCTCACCCGGTAGGCATAACTGGCCAAACTGGTGGCCAGCAAGGTGATGCCGAGGCCCGAGACATGCTGCGACAGCCCCAGGCTGACCGTCAGCGCCGCGTGCAGCAGCCCGAAGGCCGCGCCGGTCAGCGCCGCGACGCCGACCCCCGCCCACAGCGAGGCGCCCTGGTACACCGCCACCCAGCCGGCGAAGGCGCCGGCGACCATGATGCCTTCGATGCCCAGGTTGAGCACGCCGGCCCGCTCGCACAGCAGCACGCCCAGCGTGCCCAGGATCAGCGGCGTCGCGATGCGCAGCACGGCCACCCAGAACGGCGCCGACGCCAGCAACTCCAGGGTTTCGCTCATCGCCGGATCCGGTACTGCGTCAGCAGCGTCGCCACCAGCATGCCGATCAGCGCGATGGCGACGATCACGTCGGCGATGTAGGTCGGCACCGCGACGGCGCGGCTCATGCTGTCGGCGCCCACCAGCATGCCGGCGACGAAGACGGCGGCCGCCACCACGGCCAGCGGGTTGAGCATCGCCAGCATGGCGATCACCACGCCGCTCATGCCGTAGCCGGGGCTCATGTCCAGCGTCACGTAGCCGGTGCGGCCGGCCACCTCCACCGCGCCGGCCAGCCCGGCCAGCGCGCCCGACAGCAGCGCCACCTTGACGGCGGTGGCCGCCACCGGCATGCCGGCAAAGGCCGCGGCGCGCGCGCCCGAGCCGACGGCGCGGATCTCGAAGCCCAGCGTCGTGAAGCGCAGCAGCGCCCACAGCGCCGCGCTCAAGGCCAGCGCCGCCAGCAGCCCCGTGTGCACGCGGCTGCGCGGCACCAGCTTGTCGAGCTGCAGGCTGTCCTGCAGCGCCACGCTTTGCGGCCAGCCCATCGCGGTGGGGTCCTTCATCGGCCCGTCGAGCAGCGCCGAGACGGCCAGCAGCACGATGAAATTGAGCAGCAGCGTGGTGACGACCTCGTCGACGCCGAAGCGGCTTTTCAGCAGCGCCGGGCCCAGCAGCAGCAGCGCGCCGGCGGCCATCGCGGCGCCGATCATCAGCGCGAACAGCAGCGGCGCGGGCGCCGCGAAGCCGCTGCCGCCGTGCAGCCCGCCGACCGCCACCGCGGCGATGGCGCCGGCGTAGAGCTGGCCCTCGATGCCGATGTTGTAGAGCCGCGCGCGAAAGGCCAGCGCCGCCGACAGGCCGGTCAGGATCAGCGGCGTGGCGCGCGTCAGCGTCTCGGTCAGCGCGAAGCGCGAGCCGAAGCCGCCTTCGATCAGCAGCGCATAGGCGCGGCCCACCGGCGCGCCGGCCCAGGCCACCAGCAGCGAGCTGAGCGCCAGCGTCACCGCCACGGCGGCCAGCGGCGCCGCCAGCAGCGCCAGGCGCGACGGGCGGTCGCGGCGCTCAAGCCGCATGCCGTGGCTCCGCTGGCGCTGCCGTCCCGGCCATCGCCAGCCCGATCTCGGCCAGCGTCCACGCGTCGCGCGGCCGCGCCGCCGTCAGCCGGCCCTGGTGCATCACCGCGATGCGGTCGGCCAGCGCGAAGATCTCGTCGAGGTCTTCGCTGATCAGCAGCAGCGCCCTGCCGGCGGCGCAGGCGTCCAGCAACTGCTGGTGCACGTAGGCCACGGCGCCGATGTCAAGGCCCCAGGTGGGCTGGTTGGCGACGATCAGGCGCGGCGGTGTGTCGCCCGCCGGCCCGAGCGCCGGGCCGCCCCAAGCCGGGCCGGGTCCCCTCGGGGGACCGGCCGCGGTACTCCGCGGCCGAGGGGCCGACATCAACGCGCGCCCCAGAATCAACTTCTGCATGTTGCCGCCGGAGAGGCCGCGGGTGACCGTGTCGACGCCGCCGCCTTCGGTACCGCGCACGTCGAAGCGCTGCACGATCTGCGCCGCATGCGCGCGCGCGACGCGGCGCTTGATCAGCCCGAAGCGCGCGAAGGCCGGCGCCGCATAACGCTCCAGCAGCGCGTTCTCCCACAGCGGCAGGTCGCCGACCACGCCGACGGCCTGGCGGTCTTCGGGGATGCGCGCCACGCCGGCGGCCACCCACTCGCGCGGCCGCGCCGGCAGCGGCCGGCCGTCGAGCTGCAGCGTGCCGCCGTCGAGCGCACGCTCGCCGCTCAGCACTTCGGCCAGCGCCTGCTGGCCGTTGCCGGCCACGCCGGCGATGGCCAGCACCTCGCCGGCGCGCAAGCTCAAGGCCACGCCGTCGAGCAGCGGCCGCGCGCCGTCGCCGCGCAGCACGGCGCCCTGCAGTTGCAGCACGACGTCACCCGCCGCGCGGCGCTGCTTGACGGGCGGCGCCACGCGGCGGCCGACCATCGCTTCGGCGATCAACGCCTTGTCGGCGCCGGCGGCCGGCAGCACGCCGACCAGGCGGCCGCCGCGCAGCACGGCGATGCGGTGGGACACCCGCAGTACCTCGTCGAGCTTGTGGCTGATGAAGATCACCGCCAACCCGGCGGCCACCATCTGGCCGAGCGTGTCGAACAGGCTGGCGCTTTCCTGCGGCGTCAGCACCGCGGTCGGCTCGTCGAGGATGAGGATGCGCGCGCCCTGCTTGCGGCCGAACGAGACCAGCGCCTTGAGGATCTCCACGCGCTGGCGCTCGCCCACCGAGAGCGCGGCGACGCGCGCCTCCGGGTCCACCGCCAGCCCGAAGCGCGCGGCCGTTTGCAGCAGCGCGGCGCGCGCCTCGCGCCGGCGCGAGCGCGGCTGCCACAGCGGCTCGGTGCCGAGCATCACATTGTCCAGTACGCTCAGGTTGTCGGCCAGCGTGAAGTGCTGGTGCACCATGCCGATGCCGGCGGCCAGCGCGGCCGCGGGCTGGCCGGGCGGCAGCGGCCGGCCGTCGACCTCGATGCGGCCGGCGTCGGCCACGTAGTGCCCGAACAGGATGGACACCAGCGTGCTCTTGCCGGCGCCGTTCTCGCCCAGCAAGGCCAGCACCTCGCCGCGTTCGAGGTCCAGCGAGATGCCGTCGTTGGCCAGCAGCGCGCCGAAGCGCTTGGCTATGCCTTGCAGCCGCAGCAGCGGCGCGCTCGTCACCCGGCGGGCGGCCTACTTGGCGCTGCCCTTGGGCTGGCCGTCGTCGACCTTGACGCTGAACTTGCCGTCGGCGATGTCTTTCTCGCGCGCGCGCACCTTCGCCAGCAGCTCGGCCGGCAGCTTCTTCTCGAAGGTGCCCAGCGGCGCCAGCTCGGAGCCCTTGTACTTCATGGTGCTGTACTTGCCGTAGTCCTCGGCCTTGAACTGGCCGGCCTTCACGGCCTTGAGCGCGGCGTCGATCGTCGGCTCCATGTTCCACAGCGCGCTGGCGGCCACGGTGTCGGGGTACTTGTCCTGGGTGTTGATGACGTTGCCGATGGCCAGCACCTTGCGCTCCTTGGCGGCGTCGCTGACGCCGAAGCGCTCGGCATACATCACGTCGGCACCCTTGTCGATCATCGCGAAGGCGGCTTCCTTGGCCTTCGGCGGGTCGAACCAGCTGTTGATGAAGCTGACCGCGAAGGTCACCTTGGGGTTGACCTCGCGGGCGCCGGCCATGAAGGCGTTCATCAGGCGGTTGACCTCGGGGATCGGGAAGCCGCCGACCATGCCGATCTTGCCGCTCTTGCTCAAGCCGCCGGCGATCATGCCGCTGAGGTAGGCCGGCTCCTGGATGTAGTTGTCGAAGACGCTGAAGTTGGGCGCCTGCGGCTTGCCGCTGCTGCCCATCAGGAAGCTGACCTTGGGGTAGTCCTTGGCCACCTTGCGCGCCGCGGCCTCGACGGCGAAGCTCTCGCCGACGATCAGCGTGTTGCCGCCCTCGGCGTACTGGCGCATCACGCGCTCGTAGTCGGCGTTGCTGACGTTCTCGCTGAACACGTACTCGACCTCGCCGCGCGCGACGGCGGCCTTCAGCGCCTTGTCGATGCGGCTGACCCACTGCTGCTCCACCGGCACGGTGTAGATCGCCGCCACCTTCAGCTTGGCTTGCGCGGCGGCAATGGTGGGCAGGCTGGCGGCGGCGGCCAGTGCCATCAACGGCAGGACCAGGGTGTGGCGGCGGTGCAAGGCCATGGGGCGCTCCTCGTGTTGGTGCATCGGGCTGGAAAGACCCCGAGGTTAGCAAGCCGCGCGCCCGTTCCGGCGCGCGCGCGGCGCGCGGCGACGCACTTCTAGAATCCGGGTTTCCCCGGCTACGCGGCATCTCCCATGACGCTTTCCACCCTGGCAGCGCTGTCCCCGCTGGACGGCCGCTACGCCGCCGCGCTGGCGCCGCTGCGCCCGCTGCTGTCCGAACTGGGCCTGATGCACCGCCGCGTGCAGGTCGAGGTGGAGTGGTTCATCGCGCTGTCCGACGCCGGCTTCGCCGAATTCGCGCCGCTGTCGGATGCCGCGCGCGGCCTGCTGCGTTCGCTGGTGCTGCGCTTTTCGGAAGCCGACGCGCGCGCCATCAAGGAGCTGGAGAAGACCACCAACCACGACGTGAAGGCGGTCGAGTACTGGCTGAAGGCGCGCATCAAGGGGCACGACGAGCTGCAGGCGGCCGCCGAGTTCGTGCACTTCGCCTGCACCAGCGAGGACATCAACAACACCAGCCACGCGCTGATGCTGAAGGGCGCGCGCGAGCAGGTGCTGCTGCCGGCGCTGGACCGCATCGCCGCGCAGCTGCAGGCCATGGCGCATGCCTACGCCGCGGTGCCCATGCTCAGCCGCACCCACGGCCAGACGGCCAGCCCCACCACGGTGGGCAAGGAAGCGGCCAACGTGCTGGCGCGCCTGCGCCGTGCGCGCGAAGCCATCGCCGCGGTGCCGCTGCTGGCCAAGATGAACGGCGCGGTCGGCAACTACAACGCCCACCTGTCGGCCTGGCCCGATTTCGACTGGGAGCGCTTCAGCCGCCAGGTGGTCGAGCAGCGCCTGGGCCTGAGCTTCAACGCCTACACCATCCAGATCGAGCCGCACGACTACATGGCCGAGCTATTCGACGCGGTGCAGCGCGCCGACACCATCCTCATCGACTGGTGCCGCGACGTCTGGGGCTACATCTCGCTGGGCTACTTTACGCAGAAGACCAAGGCCGGCGAGGT
>Ga0102832_1000679_pt1 | contig 42012 bp, 31 predicted proteins | sample EBPBio282013_DNA_FD_88942 | JGI IMG/M metagenome (GOLD analysis project Ga0102832, IMG submission 88942) | Wastewater treatment Type I Accumulibacter community from EBPR Bioreactor in Madison, WI, USA - Reactor 2_5/28/2013_ DNA (Illumina Assembly) | ecosystem: Engineered > Bioreactor > EBPR >... | reverse complement strand
AATCGCTTTTAAAAAGGTTGTTTTTTTAATTCTTGTCAAATCTTATTTTTTTGGTAGTGGTTGCGCAACAGCTACCGCTGTTAGCAGTAGACTTTATAATTTAATAATTTTGTGAGTACTTTTTCGATTCGATTCAGATGTAATTATTAAATAATATATTCCTGATGGTAAATTTTCCATATTATAATTACCGTCAATAGGTTTATATGACTTTACTTTATTATATGTTGAATATAATTCTATGTTGGTAATCACTTCATTTTGATTTGAAATAATAGTGAATTTATCATTAACTGGATTTGGTGTAATTTGATATCTATTTTGAAAAAAATCGCTAGTTCCTAGAGGTGTTTGTACTACACTTACTTGATCAATATAGTAGTAAGCAGCTCCTAAAGAACCAATTGGATTTATATTTACTATTTGTGTTGAATTTTCATTGTAAAAATTACCAATAGTAAGAAATTGCTCATTTCCTGACGAGATATAAGTACCAGAAATTAAAGTCCAGCCAGCAATATTTGTTATTGGTGTCGAAAAATTTACATCAGGTGTTATATTTAGTGAATCATAAGACCAATTGCCATATAAAAAATCTTGAGTAAATTTAGCTCCTATGTTATTTGAACTATATCTACTGTTATCTGCACAAGAAACGTAGAAGCTAATATTATAGGATTGACCCGCAATCATTGGCGCTGTTAAATATGTTTGAATATATTCATAGTTTGTAAAACCATAATTATACGTAGTTAAACCTACATACGCATTTCCATCGAATGCAACTTGATTTCCAAATGTATTACTTGGTACACCTACAAATGATGAACCGCAAGAGTTGAAATAATCTGGAGTACCATAATGGCCTTGCATTGGATACCAAGAAGTTAATGATGATAAATCCGCTGGATTAACAGGACACGCACTATGTATTTCAAAACTTGGATTTGAAACTAAATTTTGAGCATTTAGCCCAAACCCGATTAAAAGAGAGAGAATTAACTTCAAATTGTTAATTTTTATAAGTTCTGTTGTCATAAGTTTACTGCTAACTTGTATATATGTGTACTAAAGGTGCACATATATTACCTATTTTGGGTGTATATGTGCACCTTTTGGTGCACTTTATTTAATATTCAAATATAAAAAAAAATCATTATAAATCATCAAACGGGCTTTTTATTTGTTGAATGCTTTTTGTGCTTACGTGTGTATAGATTTCTGTGGTCTTGCTACTGTTATGTCCTAACAATTCCTGAATATATCTTAAATCAGTGCCACTTTCTAATAAATGTGTGGCATAACTATGTCGTAACCAATGTAAGGTTACAGGTTTTAAAATTCGAGCTTTTAATACTGCTGTTTTTAGTATTTTCTGAAGACTTGTTTCAGAATATTGTTCGCCTTTTGTTTGTCCTTCAAACAGCCAAACAGTTGGTTTGTATTCAGCATAGTATTCTCGAAGCATTTTCAATATTTTAGGACTCAATGGCGCTATTCTATCTTTTTTCCCTTTAGCATTTTTTAATAAAACAATATTCCGTTTAGAATCAATATTACTTGGTTTTAAATTTAATAATTCACTGCGCCGTAAACCACAACTATAAATCATGCTCAACATCATTTTGTGTTTCACATTGCTATGCGCTTCGAGTATTGCTTTTACTTCTTCTTTACTCAAAACGTTGGGTAAAACTTTAGCCCGTTTTGGGCGATGCACTTTTTCAATATCTATTTTTCGGTTTTGAACTGTTGCAAAATATAATTTTATTGAATTCACTATCTGGTTCTGATAGGAAGCTGACAAATTGTTTTTTAAAATATACTCATTATTATATATAATGATGTCTTCATTCGTTATTTCAGCAATTGGCTTAGTATTATAAAAGACTAAAAAACTACGCAAAGCTTCACTATATGTGCCTATGGTACTTTCACTATAGCGCTTGGAGCGCAAATGCTGTTTGAATTTTTCAAGTGCTTGTTGTCCTTCAGAATTGGGCTGTGTTGAAGCTAATAAAGGTAATTTAAAATGGATACGATTTTCATCAGTATCTGGCAAATGCCATAGCACCCTTGATTGACTCCATCGCGCTCCTTGAAATTCTTTAATCCTAGCAATTAAGGCAGCATCTTTTTTAAAAATAACAGCTATTCTTTTTTCTCCTTTATATTGAATGATTTTTGCTTCCCATTTCATAAGCCAATGAATTAAGTAGTATAAAAATAACTAAAAAACCATTTAAAAAGCAATTCTACCTCAAGAAAAGTAAGTTTTTCCTCGAGAACAAATTATTTGTTCTGCATTACGAATAATTTGTTCTGCCCGTAAAATTATTTTACTGGCATCACCAATAACTTTTCGGGCAGGAAAAGTAGTTTTTCGGGGAGGTAAAATAGTTTTTTCTACTGGTAAAATCATTTTCTATAAATACAAACTATTTTACGGGCGTTGAAAATCATTTGTTTTGCGTTCCCAGTAATTTTACGAGCAGAACAAATAATTTGTTCTCCTCCACAAATAATTTTACGGGCAGGTAAAATAATTGGGAATGATGGTAAAATTACTTTTCGATAAGGAAAAACTATTTTACCGACGGCAAAAATTAACAGTATAAGAGCGAAAGTTCTCGATACTATTTTGGATTTTAAAAACTGGTATTTTCAAAATCCAAAATCACTCGAACTGACGTAACTGAATAAAATTTGTACACTCTTCGTCACTTCGAGTGTTTTTGACAACGTCAAAAATGTATCGAGAAGCAATTAAATTTTCATCTTAAACAAACTTTTTTTAAACTTAAATGTTAAAATTTCATTTTTTTTGAAAAAATTTTAAAATATTTTTCTGAGCATTTTCAATCGACACAAAATTATTCCTGCAAAATCGACTGTTTACCTCTCTTTTTTCATACAATAAAACACAATAACTTGCGTTATTATAGAAATCGCAAAATAGATTGGGCATGAAAAAACTTTTACTTGAAATTTTAAAAATAGGTTTAATTTAAAACAAGATGCTTATGTATTTCTTAAAAAGAAACAATGAGGAGTTTGCATTACAATTGGCAAATTTTTCAAACAAAATTCCAATCTATCAAACCATGTTTGGTATTACTAATGAAGAAGTTACAAGTGTTCAAAAAGACAGTGCTTATTTTAGCTGGAGTCTTGGTATGTCTAATCAAGTGGCAGAAACCAAAAAAGGATGGACTTCTTATAGAAACATCATCCGTTATGGAGTTCCTTATTTAACTGAAAATCCGGTGCCAGAGCCAGTAGAGGTTTTGCCTGTGCCAGGCGAAGTGTCACCAGGAATTCAGGTGCGGTTTTTAAATTTGGTGAATCGCATCAAGGCTAATCAAAACTACACAGAAGCTATTGGGCAAATTCTGGGTATTGAAAGTAGCGCTCAAAACAGAGCAACTCCAAGCGATGTGCAACCTGCAATCAAAGTAAAAACAGAAGGAAACCAAGTAGTGCTGCAGTGGAAGAAAGGCGAATTTGACGGTATTGTAATTGAAAAAGACAGTGGAAATGGGTTTGTGTTTTTTGACAGAGATATTAATCCTAATTTCATAGACCCAACACCACTACCCGTTGGACACAGTGAAATATGGAAATATCAGGTGATGTATTTTATAAAAGATGCTAAAGTAGGCGATTGGAGCAATGTGGCTACCATCACCGTAGGAAGATAATAGGCTGTTTACTTTTTTTAAAAAACCCTTTCGCATCCGGCAGTGAAAGGGTATTTGATTTAATAGTAAATGCTGTAAACGAGAAAGACATACCTTTCAGTATGTCTTTCCGTTCTATAATTCTGATTCACTATTCTTTTCTTTTTTTAAAAAGAACCGACAAACGTTTTACACACACACCGTTTTGATACATTAACCAGTTTCAAAACATGTACATCATTAGTAAATCAAAATCACTTTAGTAAAAGTACAAAAAATAAATGAATTATAAAAATGAATGGAGCTTAATGTTGTGTTGAAGGTACAAAAACCACTCGAACAGACGTAAATATATACCACTATCGTCACTTCGAGTGATTTTTAAAAGTGCAAACGCTAGTTTGTAGTTTTAAAAATAGACTCGAGGTGCAGCCGAATAGAGCAAAGCTAATCGAGAAGCGTTGTTAAGAAAGAAGTTCTCGATACAATTTTTGCTCCACTACGTTCCACAAAAACCACTCGAACAGACGACGAGGAAAAAACGTTGCGCACTCTACGTCACTTCGAGTGATTTTTAAAAATACAAACGCTAGTTTGTATTTTTAAAAATAGTATCGAGAAGCGTTGTTAAGAAAGAAGTTCTCGATACAATTTTTGCTCCACTACGTTCCACAAAAACCACTCGAACAGACGGCGTGGAAAAACGTTGCGCAAACTACGTCACTTCGAGTGATTTTTAAAAATACAAACGCTAGTTTGTAATTTTAAAAATAGACTCGAGGTGCAGCCGAATAGAGCAAAGCTAATCGAGAAGCGTTGTTAAGAAAGAAGTTCTCGATACACTTTTTGCTCCATTTCATTACGCAAAAACCACTCGAACAGACGGCGTGGAAAAACGTTGCGCACTCTACGTCACTTCGAGTGATTTTTAAAAGTGCAAACGCTAGTTTGTAGTTTTGAAAATAGTATCGAGAAGCAGTAATGAAAAGGGAAAAGTTCTCGATACAATTTTTGCTCCATTTCATTACGCAAAAACCACTCGAACAGACGACGAGGAAAAAACGTTGCGCAAACTACGTCACTTCGAGTGATTTTTAAAAGTGCAAACGCTAGTTTGTAGTTTTAAAAATAGTATCGAGAAGCAATAATTGGAAAAGAAAAAATTATTAATTTAGCGTTATGCAACAATCTTATGTTTATATTTTACTTTGTTCAGACGGTACCTATTATACTGGTGTTACTAGTAAATTAGAACAAAGGCTTTTTCAACATGAAAGCGGATTTTATCAAGAATGTTATACATTTAAAAGAAGACCAGTTCAACTAGTTTTTTATTGTGAGTTTACCGATATAAACTTTGCAATTGATAAAGAAAAACAAATAAAGAAATGGTCAAAAGCAAAGAAATTAGCTTTAATAAATGGTGAATATGATGCTTTGCCAAATCTTGCCAAAAAGAAGTTTAAATAAAAAAGTTCTCGATACACTTTTGAGTTTCAAAAATTAGCATTTTTAAAACCCAAAACCACTCGAACAGACGGCGTGGAAAAACGTTGCGCACTCTACGTCACTTCGAGTGATTTTTAAAAATGCAAACGCTAGTTTGTAATTTTAAAAATAGTATCGAGAAGCTAGAAAAAAAAACTGCTTAAACTAAAGTCTAAGCAGTTTAAATTATCTAAACAGTCTAAGTGGTCTATACTTCAACTATAATTTGATTTTTCAAGATGTCATCCATTGTTTCTCGTTCACGAATTAAGTGACCTTTTCCGTTTTTCCACAATACTTCGGCAGGTTTGAAACGTGAGTTATAGTTTGATGCCATCGAGAAGCAATAGGCACCAGCATTGCGGAAACACAATACATCGCCTTCGTGGATTTCGGCAATTCTGCGGTTGTTGGCAAACGTGTCGGTTTCGCAAATGTAACCAACAACGGTATAAAAACGTTCTTTGCCTTTTGGGTTTGAAATATTGTCTATACCATGTTGCGAACCATAAAACATTGGTCGGATTAAATGGTTGAAACCACTATCAATTCCAGCAAAAACCGTTGAGGTAGTTTGTTTTACCACATTTACTTTTGCAAGGAAATAACCCGCTTCACTTACCAGGTATTTACCCGGTTCGAAAGCTAAGGTCAATTCGCGACCGTATTCTTTTTCGAACGCTAGGAAACGCTTGGTTAGTTTTTTACCCAATTCTTCAATATCGGTTTCGATATCGCCTTTGTGATAAGGCACTTTAAATCCTGAACCAAAATCAAGGAATTCTAAGTTTTTAAAATGTTTGGCAGTGTTAAACAAGATTTCTGCAGCATAGATGAAGACATCAATGTCTAGAATATCCGAACCCGTGTGCATGTGAATACCGTTGATGTTCATTTTGGTGTTTTCAACAATACGCAATAAATGCGGCAACTGATGTACCGAAATACCAAACTTACTATCAATATGACCTACCGAAATATTACTGTTTCCGCCCGCCATAACGTGTGGATTGATACGAATACAAACAGGCGTTTTTGGATGATTGGTGCCAAAATGTTCCAAGACCGAAAGGTTGTCAATATTGATTTGAACACCCAGTTTGGCTACTTCTTCAATTTCTTCAAACGAAACACCGTTTGGTGTAAAAATAATTTTATCGGGTGTAAACCCAGCATGCAACCCTAGTTGCACTTCTTGAATGGAAACCGTGTCTAAGCCTGAGCCTAAATTTTTTAATAAACGCAACACACTAACATTAGATAATGCTTTCATGGCATAGTTTACTCTCAATTTTTCAACCTTAGAAAATGCACCTGTTAAACGTTTGTATTGATGTTTAATTTTTTCGGCATCATATACATAAAGCGGATTTCCAAATTCTTCGGCTAATTGAAGTAAGTCTGTTGTTTTCATTTTAAAAAATTTTTCGCAAAAATAGACTCCAAAAGTTGCAATTCAAACCTATTTGGGATTAATTTAGTAATTAAACAGTAAATTTTAATCAACTAATAGAATTTACTTTTTTTGGTTTCATTCTAATTAATTACTTTTGCTACGCATTTAGTAAAGATGAGTGCAAAAACGATAATATACACACACTAAATAGTCAATATGAACATTCACGAATACCAAGGAAAAGAAATTTTAGCTAGTTATGGCGTTAGAATTCAACGCGGAATTGTTGCTAATAATCCAGTAGAAGCAGTTGCTGCCGCAAAACAATTAACAGCTGAAACCGGTACAGGTTGGCACGTTATCAAAGCTCAAATTCACGCAGGTGGAAGAGGAAAAGGTGGAGGAGTAAAATTGGCTAAAAACTTGGAACAAGTTGAGCAAATTGCAGAACAAATCATCGGAATGCAATTAATCACACCTCAAACATCTGCAGAAGGAAAAAAAGTACACAAAGTATTAATTGCCGAAGATGTATATTATCCTGGAGAAAGTGAAACTTCAGAGTTTTATATGTCGGTTCTTTTAAACAGAGCAACTGGAAGAAACATGATAATGTATTCTACAGAAGGTGGAATGGATATTGAAGAAGTTGCAGAGCACACACCCCATTTAATTTTTACAGAAGAAATTGATCCAGCAGTTGGATTGCAAGGTTTTCAAGCAAGAAGAATTGCTTTTAACTTAGGTCTTTCTGGAAATGCGTTCAAAGAAATGGTGAAATTTGTAGATTGTTTGTACAAAGCCTACATCGGTTCTGATGCGTCTATGTTTGAAATCAATCCTGTATTGAAAACTTCAGACAATAAAATAATGGCAGTAGATGCTAAAGTAAATATTGACGACAATGCGTTGTACCGTCAGGCAAAAATTGCAGAAATGCGTGACATTCGTGAGGAAAACCCAATCGAAGTAGAAGCAAAAGAAGTAGGATTAAACTATGTTGACCTTGACGGAACAGTAGGTTGTATGGTAAATGGTGCAGGTTTGGCAATGGCAACGATGGATTTGATTAAATATGCAGGTTTTGAACCAGCAAATTTCTTAGACGTTGGTGGAACAGCCGATGCAAAACGTGTAGAAACAGCTTTCAGAATCATTCTTAGAGATCCAAACGTAAAAGCAATCCTTATCAATATCTTTGGCGGAATTGTACGTTGCGATAGAGTAGCACAAGGTGTTGTTGATGCTTATAAAAACATGGGTGATGCTATTAAAGTACCAATCATTGTGAGATTACAAGGAACCAACGCTGAAATTGCAAAAGAATTAATCGACAATTCTGGAATGCCAATTTTATCGGCAGTACAATTCCAAGAAGCAGCAGACCAAGTGAAAGCGGCTTTATCATAAAAAGAAAAAGTATTATTTATATCAAAATCCTGAGTTTCGGCTCGGGATTTTTTGTTTTATGGGACACGGATAAGACGGATATTACTAATTAGCACGGATTATATTTTTGCATTTTTATGTCTCTATGTTTTTTCTGTAAAAAGTAAAACACCTTATTTAGTAATAAAAGTCTATTTCGTTAGATGTTAAAATAAATACTTAACAAAAATCCGTTTAATCTGTGAAAATCTGTGGCAAATAAATCACATCAATAGTTTTAAATTCTAATTCAAAACATCATGTTAGACTCTGGCGGACATGGTAATGTGTTGTTAAAAATAAGAAGTCAACCAAATTTAATACAAGGTGATTTAGTGGCTAAAAAAGCAAACATCTATTTTGATTACAATTTCCCAATAGAAACCAACGAAGCCGATACCGTCTTCCAAGCCTTGAACAATCCAAGTTTTGAACAAGATAATTCTATTAGTATTTATCCAAATCCTTCGAGTTCAATAATCAATATCAAAAGCAACTTCAATATAAAAACAATCGAGTTGTACGATGTTCAAGGACGATTATTGCAAACCAATATAATTAATAATTCAGAAACAACTTTTGACATAACTTCAAAATCAAAAGGAATGTATTTCCTAAAAATAGTTTCCGAAAAAGGAATAAAAGTGGAAAAATTGGTAAAAGAGTAAAAATTGGTTAGTTATTTATTTTTAAAATCCTGAGTATTTACCCAGGATTTTTTGTGTTATAAACGTAACAAAAAGCACTTAATAAGCCGATAGATTTACATCACGTACTAATTTATTTAACGATGTAACTTTACGCAGTTGATTAAATATTACCTATGACTTCACACAGTTTTTTTGACAGTCTCTATTTAACCTAAATACAACAACAGAAGGAGAACACCCAATAGGAGTAATAAAACATCCAGTGAGCTAAATAGAACATCCAACAAGCTAAATAAAATATCCAGTTGGAGTAATGACGTTTATAACGAGCTAAATAGAGCATCCAACTAGCTAAATGAAATTTCCAGTTGGAGTAATAAAGCATCCAGACAGCTAAATAGAGTATCCAGCCAGCTAAATGAAATATTCAGTTGGGGTAATGAAGCTTACAACCGGTTTTTTATATCGTCTAATAATGCTTTTTATCCATTTAACTCCATTGTAGATTCCTCCCAAAGAAATCAAAAAGGAAAATGTCAAAAGATTTATCAAATTATTAACTAAAACGATGTTGTAATTCTTTTTTATTTCGTTTACAATTCATTATTTTTGTGGAATTAATAACATTTTAAGATTAAATCCATATATAAACATGTCAAAAATTGCTACTTTAGAACTTGACGGCAAAAAATACGAATTTCCATTAGTAACGGGAAGCGAAAATGAAACTGCCATAGATATTGAAAAACTTCGAGCACTAACAGGTGCTATAACTTTAGATCCCGGATATAAAAACTCAGGTTCGTGTAAAAGTGACATCACTTTCCTTGATGGTGAAGAAGGAATTCTTCGCTACAGAGGGTATTCAATTGAATCATTAGCCGAAAGTGCAAATTTTCTTGAAGTGTCTTATTTAGTAATATTTGGAGAGTTACCAACCAAAGAACAGCTTGCAAAATTTGAAAGTGATATTCATAACTATACATTAGTAAATGAAGAAATGAAGAATATCGTTGATGGTTTTCCAAAAACAGCACATCCAATGGGTGTTTTGGCATCATTAACAAGTGCTTTAACAGCCTTCAATCCCAAAGTTGTTAACGTAGAAAATGAAAAAGAAATGTATGATGCCGTGTGTAAAACAATGGCTAAATTTTTAGTAATTGCAACTTGGACTTACCGAAAAATAAAAGGATTTCCATTAAATAACTATGATAATACAAAAGGATATGTAGAAAACTTTATGCGACTAATGTTTGAATTACCTACGGAGCCTTATAAATACAATCAAACCGTAATTGATGCATTAGACAAACTATTTATTTTACATGCCGACCACGAACAAAATTGTTCAACATCAACCGTTAGAATAGTAGGTTCTTCACATGCTGGTTTGTTTGCTTCTATTTCTGCTGGAGTTTCTGCACTTTGGGGTCCATTACACGGCGGTGCCAATCAAGCGGTTTTAGAAATGTTAGAAGCCATTCAAGCGGATGGTGGTGATGCTGACAAATATATGGCAAAAGCTAAAGATAAAAACGACCCATTCCGTTTAATGGGATTTGGTCATAGAGTATATAAAAACTTTGATCCAAGAGCAAGAATTATCAAAAAAGCTGCTGATGAGGTCTTAAATAGCTTAGGTGTTGATGATCCAATTCTAGATATTGCTAAAAAATTAGAAGCTGCGGCCTTAGTAGATGAGTATTTTGTATCAAGAAAGTTATATCCAAATGTTGATTTTTATTCAGGTATTATTTATAGAGCATTAGGAATTCCAACCGATATGTTTACCGTAATGTTTGCTATTGGTCGTTTACCAGGTTGGATAGCACAATGGAAAGAAATGCGTTTAAACAACGAACCTATAGGAAGACCTAGACAAGTTTATACAGGTTATCCATTAAGAGAATTTGTTCCGTTAGAGAAAAGATAATTGCAAAATTTTACATAAAAAGCTTCTCATTAGAGAAGCTTTTTTATATTTACACGTTAAAAAATTAATTCTTATAATGAAATTATCATTTGTAATTCCAGTTTATAGAAACGAAGGTTCTTTAATCCCAACATTTACTAAAATTAAAGACTTAGTAACAAAAAATAAATTTGAATACGAATTAATTTTTGTAAACGATGGTTCAGACGATAATTCTTTTGAAGAATTAAAAGAACTATTTAAAATCGATTCTAACGTAAAAGTGTTGTCATTTTCAAGAAACTTTGGACAAGTTGCTGCTGTAATTGCTGGCTTAAAAGAAGTAACTGGCGATGTAGTAATCAGTATGTCTGCCGATTTGCAAGAACCTATAGAACTTATCGAGCAAATGGTTCAAAAATGGCAAGAAGGCAACGAAATTGTAATATGCCATCGAACTGATAGAGAGGACGGTTTTATTGCAAACAATACCTCGAAAATATTTTATAAATTAATGAAATATGTCAATCCAAAAATGCCAAATGGAGGATTTGACTTTTTATTATTGGACAAAAAAGCAGTAAATGTTTTAAATCAGATTGATGAGCGAAACAGGTTTTTTCAAGGAGATGTTTTATGGCTTGGTTTTAATACGGCGTTTATACCTTATAGAAGAATAAAAAGAGCCATAGGCAAATCGCAATGGACACTTTCTAAAAAAATAAAATATTTTATAGACGGATTGCTTAATACGTCTTATGTTCCCATCCGATTAATGTCTTTTCTAGGACTTTGTTTTTCATTTGTTGGATTTTTGTATTCCCTCATTATAATTTATAGCCGTTTTGTAAATAACACACCATTTAATGGATGGGCACCAATCATGATTTTATTATTGATAATTGGCGGAATGATTATGGTAATGCTTGGGATAATTGGAGAGTATGTTTGGCGAGCGTATGATGAAACTAGAAAAAGACCTATATATATTATTAAAGATAAATTTGTAAATGAAGAAGAGAATAATTGATTTTTCAGCAAAAAACCCTGTATTCATTACCGCTCTAGTTTGTGTGTTGTTTTATTTTTTACCTTTTAAACCCAAACCTTTTGGCGATGGAGATTTTCATTTTGGTACTATTCAATTAATTGAATTTATTAAAAATGGCTTCCATGGTGAAATAATGATTAATAAAGGGTTTCTAACCCTATTTTGTTATTTAATTCCCTATGGATTGGTATATTCTTTTCACAATGATGCTTTATATCTATTTAGTGGTGTAGCATTTAGCTGTGTTTTTGTTTGTCTCTCCATCTTTTATCTATTTAAAGCCTTTACAATCTTAGGGTTTTCAAACCAATCAAAAGCCTTTACACTACTGATACTTTGCTTGTTTCCAATACATGTCTATTATGCAATGGGTATTATTGGAGAAATTTTCGCCTTTTTTGCAGTTTCTGTAATGATTTATTTTTGGGTAAAAATTAATTTTTCTGAAACTTCTAAAACAAGTGATTTTGTTTATTTAGCACTTGCTTTTGTATTATTATATGGAATTAAGCCAACAGCTCTTCCATTCTTGATTGCTTTTGGTTTGTATATTTTATTTTTAAGTTATACTACTAAGAACAAAACAATTTTCTTGCTCACACTTACAATTATTCCTTTATTGATACTAACTGAAGTAAAGCTAGATAAAAATGATAATGAGTTTAAAAAGAAAGTGTTTAGAAATCAAATTTTATGGTCAAGATTTGAACTTAGAGACGAACCATTTAATTGGCTGCCACAACATGGAAACGATTCTTTCGCATCTAATGATTATAAAAATAATTTAAGAAAACGTTACGAATTAGATTCTATTTGTTTAACTAATAAATATGACAGAACACAATATTATATTAAATGGGTAAAAGACGATATTGTTAATCATCCCTTTATAACACTTAGACAATATTTTTTAAAGTTCTTTCAATCTCAATCCTTCATTATTACTCCATTAATGAAATCTCATAAACCAGTTTGGTTTAAGTACGGCATACACATTTACATCAATTTAATCAATTCTATATTAGTAATAATTGGTTTAATAACGATGTATAAATTGTTTAAAAGAAAAAAATGGAGGTTTTTTATACCAATATTACTTTATTGGGGTTCGGCTTTAGTTTATGTTTTTTTGTTTCATTCTGAACAACGTTATATGTTTCCATTCCGACCAATGTTAATATTTTTATTCGCTTACTACATTGCAAATAGAAATTTAATTATTGACAACAAATCCTTTGCCAAATAGCTTGTTTTTTAAAGTTCAGTGTTTTTTATAAGAAATAATCTTCCTATTTAATTAAAAAAGCGTATTTAATCGAAAAAATATGCTTTTAATAGATAATATTGTTCTCTTTTTATATATTTGAATTGTCAATCTACCACTACAAAAATTAAACTTTTTAACCAATAATTATTTATAGTCATTCAGACTATTATAGATAATTATTAAAAAAAATGAGTTTAATCCCTAATCTTTTATAGTATGAAAATAAAAAATTACTTTGTAGTAGGATCTTTTTTAGTTTTAAATTTTTCTACAGTTATTGGTCAAACAGCAAATACTTTTTTTGGAGTTGAATCTGGAACAAATAATAGCGGAAATTTTAATTCTGGTTATGGTACCAATTCACTAATCAATAATAGTAGTCATAGTAATAATGCTTTTGGTTTCAATACTTTAATACAGACTACAGGAGGTTACAATTGTGCTTTTGGTAATGATGCATTAAAACTAAATACTTCAGGTACCTTAAATGTTGCATTGGGTACAAGAACTTTAGAAAACAATGCAACCGGTAGCGGTAATATTGCAATTGGTCATCGAAGCCTAGGGTCTAATACATCTGGTAATAGAAATACCGCTGTTGGATATGGCACTTTAGTAAAAGTAAATGGTAATGATAATATTGCTTTAGGTTATCAAACACCAAGAAGTTTAATCTCGGGAAATTCAAATATTTTTATAGGAAATGAAAATGGATTAAACTTAACAAATGGTAACCAAAATGTATTTATTGGCAGTGTCAGATTAAATAACACTGTTTCTAGTAATAGAATAGCAGGAAACTCTTTGGATAGATCAATTATTTTAGCAGATGGTGCTGGGAATCAACGAATTTTTATTAGTCGAATTGGAAACATGGGTTTAGGATTGGGAAATAATATTATCCCAATTAATAGGCTAGATGTAAACGGTGGTGTAGTAATTGGAAAAAACTACGTTCCAAGCAATTCTGATACGGGTAGTTATGTTGCGCCTGTCAATGGGTTGCTGGTTGAAGGTAAAGTTGGTTTAGGAAATTCAAACCCAAATAATAAACTTGAAATTACTCATGGAACTTCGGGAAATTCGGGACTTAGATTTACTAATTTAACCAGTAGTTATGTTCCTACTTCTTCGCAAACTTCTGATAAATTTTTGAGTGTTAATCAAAATGGTGATGTTATTCTACAAAAAATGGCAAACCCATCCATTACAAACGGACTTTCATCAACTGGAAATGTAATGAATAGTTTCGTTAATGGCTCAAATGCAAACGCACCTATTGTAAATACAATTTCAAATTCGTTTAATACCAATAATCAATTGGTTACTACAGTTAATGGTGTTTCTAGTGCACCAATTACCTTACCAATTCCAGATTTTTCCGAGATTGATGAAAGTGTGACTAATGAAATTCAAGTATTGACTTTAAATGGAAATACAGTTTCTTTATCACTTGGTGGTGGTTCTTTTACTTTACCAACATTAACCGATACTGACCAACAAACATTGGCATTAAACGGAAATGTACTTTCAATTTTAAACGGAAACTCTGTAACACTTCCAACATTTACAAATACCGATTCACAATCGTTAACCTTAAACGGTAATACAATTTCTATATCGGGAGGAAACACTATTACTTTACCAACATTAACCGATACTGACCAACAAACATTGGCATTAAACGGAAATGTACTTTCAATTTTAAACGGAAACTCTGTAACACTTCCAACATTTACAAATACCGATTCACAATCGTTAACCTTAAACGGTAATACAATTTCTATATCGGGAGGAAACACTATTACTTTACCAACATTAACCGATACTGACCAACAAACATTGGCATTAAACGGAAATGTACTTTCAATTTTAAACGGAAACTCTGTAACACTTCCAACATTTACAAATACCGATTCACAATCGTTAACCTTAAACGGTAATACCTTATCCATTTCTGGCGGAAATTCAATAACCATTCCAACACCAACTTTTGCAGTAATTCCTGGAACGAATACTACTATTTCTGGAAATGGATCTACAACATCGCCATTTCAAATTAACGCTATTGATACAAGTTTGTATGCGAATGATGGAGCAATCAATCAAGCAACTACAACAAACAACAACAGAAAAGTAAATTTGAACAATAGAAACCTTTGGTTTGATACAACAAATAGTACATCCAATGGGAAATTATATATTGGTTCAACTCCAAATTTTCCATCAACTTCTGGAAACTATAAATTATTTGTAGAAGGTGGAATTATGACAGAGAAAGTAAAAGTTGCATTACGAAATACAAGTAATTGGGCTGATTATGTTTTTGAAAAAGACTATAAACTTTTACCATTAAATGAAGTTGAAAAATTTGTGAAGATAAACAAGCATTTACCTGGTGTTCAATCAGCCAAAGAATTAGCAGAAAACGGGATAGATGTCGCTGAAATGCAATCGAAACAAATGGAAAAAATTGAAGAATTAACACTTTACATCATTGAGCAAAATAAAAAATTAGAAAAACAAAATGATGAAATTCAAACGTTAAAAACCCAAATGAGTTTGTTAATCCAAAAAATGAAATAGTATGAAAATAGTAAAACTACTGCTGTTTTGTTTCATTTGGTTAAGTTCAATTACTTCGTTTGCGCAAGTGGAAGATTATTTAAAACTGGAGCAAAACAGAATAACAAAAGCGCAAAATATTGAAAAAGAAGTACAGGCTTTTATCGTGAAAAATATTGGTAAATATAAATTAACCAATGAAATAGAAATAGAAACAATTCAACATTTGAATGATGAAATTGAGGAACTTTCCATCAAAGAAATAGAAGTTGCTATTGAAAAAGCAAAAGTTGTTGAACTTAGAAAATTGTTTTTTAAAACATTTCCTGACAAGAAAAAAGAATACATTGCTAACCCAATTTCAAGTTCAATAAGACAAAGCTGTGTCAATGGAGATTTTGAAGACGGAACAGCCAGTTATTCTTTTTGGTCGGATGCACATCCTCAACCAGCTTCGGGTTCAAGTTTTTTTCAATCTTGTGGAACACCAACTGTAGTAACAGGTACTAATGTTGTAACACCTTCGGTAAATAATTTTAATTCAACAATAACGTTGATTGATAATACCGCACCAAACTATCAGCAATTCGATCCTGTTTTGGCAAGTTTCGGACAAAATATTCCAACCTTAAACACCAATAGTGGTAGCAAATGTATAAAACTGAATAATACTCAAGGCTATGGTTCGTCCGATTTGACAACGATGTCAAGGTATATGCCTTCTATAAATCAACCTACAATTGATTTTAATTTTTCGTTAGTAATGGATAATAAAGTGGCACATGGTCAAGACATTCAACCTTATTTTAGAGTGAGAGTTTTAGACCAAAACAATAATGTTGTAGATCAAATATGTATTATTGCCGATCCTGAAAATTGTTTGTTTAACAGAATAAATGTTAGTAACAGCAGAAGAATTCTCTACACAGGATGGGTTTGTGCTCGATTAAATGTTCAAGATATTTTAAATCAACCAGGAACCATTGAGTTCTCGGTAAGCGATTGTCAGCCATCTCAACATTTTGGAACCGTTTATATTGATAATTTATGTGGATTTGTTTGTGCAACACCACAACTAGGTGCTTTGAGTTTAGATCCTACAAATATAAATTGTCCTAATGCAACTCCAGAAGTGCCAGTAAACGTTTGTGGTACCTATCAACCACCCGTAAATGCTACTTTAAATACACTATCGTTGAATATTATTCAAAATGGAAATACTATAACTACAATCAATGCGCCAACGCAGTTGACATCAGATACTTTTTGTTTTTCATTCTTGCCAAGTGCTTTTGGAGCCAATCCATCGGGTAGTTTTGAATTTGAAGTAAATGCAACATTTAATGTAGCTTGTCCGGCTGGAACTTATATTTATGATATGACCGACAATTCGGCAAATGTTGGTCCGGATGTTACGTTTATTGATTGTTGTTTGCCTACATTAATTTTGATTGCACCAGCAGATAATGTTACCAATTTAGATGCAACAACAGCAACTCAAAAAGAACGTTCCGATTGGATAAAAGCAACTAATATTGTTGAGGTTGGAGATGCTGTATTTCAAAATGGTGTCGTCTATCATGCAGGAAATTATGTAGAATTAAACCCAGGTTTTGAAGCTGTAACAGGTTCACAGTTTTCAGCCTATATTGAAGGCTGTTCGTCGAATTATATTTATAGAAACTCAGATACAAATTCAAGTTCAACAGTAGAAGGTTTGCTTGAAGAATTAAATGTAACAAAACTGAATATCGAATTTCTTATAGTTCCTAATCCTTCTAGTAGTTCTATTGAGTTGATAATGAAAGGCAATCAATTTAGAAACATTTCTATTACAACAATAGATGGGAAAATGGTTTTTGATCAAAATATTGAACTCACAGACAAGGCTAGGGTTGATGTAAGTCGTTATGCAAATGGTGTTTATATTGTTAATCTATTGACAGACGATGGAGATGTTTATTCAAAAAAATTAATCAAAAATTAAATTTTTTAGTTACGTTTTATTTTTGGAAAAGCTTCGCAATTTAGCGAAGCTTTTTTTGTTATATTTGGCTAAAATTAGTAATAATGAAACTTAAGAAAAAAATAAAAAAGACAATTAGCTTTTTCATACCTAAAGGAAATAGCAAGGAAAAGATTAAGCTTTTTTATTACAAACTATTTAGTAATAAAGCAATTTCATTTGATATAAAAATAGATAAAGGTAAAGTTATTTACAAAACTACATTTGACAATAAAGTTTTATATACAAACGAAGCTCTATACTCAATAGCGGTTGATTTTGGCTATTATCAGCACAATTATAAAGCTAAAAATGGAGATTTTGTAATTGATGCAGGAGCCAATGTTGGTCATATTTCTATGTTTTTTTCAAAATGTGTTGGTCAAAATGGTAAAGTATTTTGTTTTGAACCAGACAAACACAACATTAAATCCTTAGAAAATAATATTAAACTAAATTCAGACCTAAAGGATAACATAATTATACAAGATATGTTATTGTGGAATGAAGATACATTGCTAGACTTTGAAGAATCAGGAACGGTTGCTTCTTCTGCCAAATGGTTTTCAGAGAACGCAAATATTGTTAAAAAACAGGCTGTAACTATTGATAATTGGGTCAAAAACAACAATGTTCACAGATTGGATTTGATTAAAATGGATATAGAAGGCGCAGAAATTGAAGCAATAGAAGGATGTGTTGAGACTATAAAAACATTAAAACCTAAATTTGCAATTGCTTCTTATCATATCATTGACAACCAGCCTACTTATATTAAAGTAGAAGAATTTTTCAAAAAAATGAATTATCCTTTCAAAACGGTTAGGTTTCGTGGAAATGAAATAATTACGTTTGCAGGATAGTTTTTGTAAATTTATAAATGTTTCTATAATAATAGCTTCGCAATTCAGCGGAGCTTTTTATTTTTATACTATAATTTCTAATATATTTGTAAAAACTACAATTAATACTAATGGTACAATCTTTAAAGTTAATTTTTTCAAATAAAAGTGAGCATTTAGATGTTGCATTTTTTGAAAAAAAACTTTTAATTCCATTACAAAATCAAAAAGTTTCTGAATGCAATACTTTTGATATTGAAATTACTTTTAAAGACGAAATCAATTTTTTTAGAAATCACAATTATCAATGGATAAAATGCGATAGAGAATTAGTAGCTTCTCTTTTTACACCAAAAATAATAAAACTCAACAATGGTTTTTTTGTTCAACCCAATATTCAAATCGGAATTTGGGAATTCAATCCAAAATTTAAAAACAAACTACTGTGGCGTTTTAACCCTGAATATGCTGCCTCAATAACAAAATATACTGGAAAAAAGAACGAAAAAATAGTACAATCCGTTACTCCAACTTTTGACTTTTCGGTAGAATTAGCCTTGTTGTTTTCGGATAAAAATGCTGTCGAGTTTAGTCGTTCTCCAATTCCTTTTTCGGCCATTGCATGCTTTACAGATCATTGTGATTTTGATACTCAGGAAAATTTAGAATTGCAAAGAACCTTTTTTGAGAAGAACAATATTAAAATAACCAAAGGGTTTTTTCTAAATCATTTTTCAAAACGTAACGAAAATGCATCCTTTGAAAACAACAGTACAGAATTATTAAAATGGCAAAAAGCTGGACATGAATTGTGTTACCATTCGCTTTCACAATCTTTAAAACACAACAAAGAAAGTTTTGAGGATTTTGAGTCATTTCAACCACCAATTGAGGTTGTTCCAACATGGATAGATCACGGTTATCAACCGTATAATTTTTCGTTGTTTGAAAATTTAGGCTTTAAACAAGAGAAATTTGCAGCAATTTTAAATAAAAACAAGATAACAACTCTTTGGAATTATATCGATTCTGGAACAGCAACGTTAGGCGTTTTAAACCAACTAAATTCTAATGATTTTACATTAAAAAGTTATTTTGCTGGAATTCAAGACTTGAAATTTAAAGATAAAATAGCACTTAAAATTAAAATTATTTTATTTCATTTTTATGCTGACGAACAGATGATTACAAGATACAAAAGTATTTCATCAAGTTTTAAGAAATTTATCAAAACCAAAAGTTTAAAAGAATTGTTTTATTTTTTTAAAAATTTAGCCTCAATTTCTATTCCATTATTAAAAGTCTTTTTACTTTGGAACTCCGTTAAAAACAAACCTTTCAAACTAGCAAAATATTCGCCTTTAGTTTTCAAACATCAAATTCAGGATTCCATTTTCAATATTTTTCAAACTATTGAAATGGTTGATTTTAAAAAATCATTGCATCCAAGAAACATTGATAAACTTATAGGTGAAAACGGAATATTTATAGCTCATACTTATTTTTCTGTTCCAATGGAATATCATTTTGGAAAATTGTTTAAAACGCCAACAACAATTGATGAATCAGTTGCTCAAAATTTTTCGTATTTGAGTAAAAAAATAAACGAAAAAACTATTTGGAATCCAACTTTGAACGAATTAGTTCTTTTTTTAAATAAATTTGAAGCCATTAAACTAGATGTCGATAAATCAGGAAACATTATAAATTTACTTCATTCTGATTTGCCATTTAGAGAACTTTATTAATATGAAAATACTATTTACAAATGATCCAAAATGGTTAAAAAAATGGGATGACTATATCGTAACAGAAGATAGAGCCAGTCATTTAATGTTGTCTGACTGGAATAAATCATTTGAATCGTATGGTTTTGAATTTGAGATTTGTTTAGCATTAGAAAACGATAAAATTATTGGCGGATTTGCTGCGGTAATTGCAAAAGCAATGGTATTTAAGTTTTATATTGTACCATTTGGACCCATTATTTCGAGTGATTATGAAGAAAAATTAAATGAAATTATTGAGTCAGTTTATAATAGAGCGAAAAAAAGAAACTGTTGCTATGCTCAAATAAATCTTCCATTTTCAGATAAAGACAATGTACATTTACTAACCAATTCTCTAAAAATTCCTTTTTTAGAAAAAGCAGCAAAAGGTCATCTTTTTAAATATGTTTATTCTTCAAGTGGGTTAAACTGGGTTGATTTAAAACATTTAGATGAAGAAAAAATGATAATGAGCTTAAAACCTTCTGTCAGACGGAATGTTAGAAATTCATACAGAAAAGAACTTGAATTTAAAGTTTTAGATACCCAAGAAGGTATTGAAAATGCATATCGATTATTTTTAGAAAATGCTACCAATGCCAATTATACTATTAGAAATTGGGAAGACATAAAGAATACTTTATTCGGATTAAACGAAAAAGGATTGTTGAAAATTTTATCAGTATTTAAAAGCAATGAAATAAAAGGAGCTATTTTATTAATAAAATCTGGAAATTATTACACCTACATTTTGGGTGGATCTAAAAAAGAAACCCCCGATTTGAGAACTGGTGATTTCTTACAATGGGAAGCCATTAAATTATCCATAAATGAAGGTTTAGACGGATACAATATTTCTCTTGGTGGTTCTAAAGGTGTTTTTGAATTTAAAAATAGCTTTAACACAACTCATTATTATATTCAAGATGGGCAATACCATTGGATTCTAAAACCAATCTATTTTAAATTTTATACGATTGTTGAAAAAAAATTAAAAAAACACAAAAAAAGGATTGCTAACCTATTATCTGTTTTTAAAAAATGATAAAAAAAATTTTAAAAAGATGGAAGATTATATCTATCGATATGTTGTTTTATTCTATGAACGCATCGGAATACAAACCATGTACGGTTTTAGGTTTTGACATTCAAGAAGATAAAAGTAATCCAAATAAAATTGAATATTTTATAAAAGTTGAAGGGAAAAAAGTGCATCAAAGTTACTTGTTCAAATCAATAGATATTTTAAAACTCATACACAAAAAAGGACCAGTAATTGGTGAATGTGCTACAATTTCTGAATTTAAAGGAAAATCAATTTATCCCTATGTGATTAACTACATTGCTAAAAAGGAATTGTTTGAAAAAAAGACAGATGAGGTTTTTATAACCGTCAACGCTAACAATCTTGCTTCGATTAAAGGAATTGAAAAAGCTGGATTTACATTAAAAAGTTCTATAAAAGCAAAACGATTTTTAGTATTTTATTTTCAGAAACAAATTAAAATATACAAGTAAAAAACAGTTATAAACAAAGCTTCGCCAATCGGTGGAGTTTTTTTATCTTTGACCAAATGCCAAAAGCAACTTTATGTTACAATTAAATGTAAAAAACGAAACATCACGACTACGAGCCGTTGTGCTTGGTTCAGCCTTGAATAATGGTCCAACGCCATCAGTTGAAGAAGCGTATGATCCAAAATCTTTAGAACATATTCTTGCTGGAACGTATCCAATTGAAGAAGATATGATTAAAGAAATGGAAGCTTTTAATCAAGTTTTTCAAAAATATGATGTCAAAGTTTTTCGTCCAGAAATGATTGAAAATTACAATCAAATCTTCACACGTGATATAGGTTTTGTAATTGACGATGTCTTTGTAAAAGCAAATATTCTTCCTGACAGAAACAGAGAACTGGATGCTATTCAATATGTTTTAGACCAAATTAATCCATCCAAAATTGTTCGTCCGCCAGAAGAAGTTCATATAGAAGGTGGCGATGTAATGCTTTGGAATGATTATGTTTTTATTGGAACCTACAAAGGTTCTGACTATAAAGATTATATAACAGCGCGAACCAACATGGAAGGAGTAAACTATATCAAAGCATTATTTCCAAACAAAATTGTAAAAGAATTTGACTTAGTAAAATCAAAATTAGAAGCAAGAGACAATGCATTGCATCTCGATTGTTGTTTTCAACCAGTAGGGAAAAACAAAGGAATAATTTATAAAAGTGGCTTTCGAGAAGAAGCAGATTATGTTTATTTGGTAAAACTCTTTGGAAAAGAAAATTTATTCCACATTACACGTGATGAAATGTACAACATGAATTCAAACGTGTTCTCGATAGATGAAAACGTAGTCGTTTCTGAAAAGAATTTCACTCGCTTAAATGCTTGGTTACGCAATAATGGTTTTATCGTTGAGGAAATTCCGTATGCAGAAATTGCCAAGCAAGAAGGACTTTTGCGTTGTTCAACATTACCATTGATAAGGGATTAAAAAAAAGTTGACAATTGACAGTTTATTTGACTGTTTCAACCGATAAGCGATAACCGACTATGAGCGATTATGCAGATTTAGATATTTATAAAATTAGTTTGGATTTATTTTTTAAAGTACATCCTGCATCGCTTTTACTACCTAAATACGAAATGTATGAATTAGGAAGTTAAATAAGACGTTCTTCAGACTCTATAGTGTCAAATATTGTCGAAGGTTATGGAAGAAAAAGATATAAGGCTGATTTCATTAAATTTTTGGTTTATTCACTTTCAAGTTGCTTAGAAACTAAAAATCATTTATTCAAAATATCAGTTCTTTATCATGGAACAATTGATAATATTGATGAGTTAATATCGAGTTATGATAATTTGGGTGGAAAAATATTTAACTTTATTGTTTATGTAGAAAAAAAACTGGAAAACTTAATTTAAAACCGACAACTAAAAACCGATAACAAAATAAAAAACAATGAATCAAACTACAAATTCAATATTAATGATTCGTCCTGTAGCGTTCAGGATGAACGAACAAACAGCAGTAAACAATTACTATCAAAAAGTTTTAGATGGGCTTTCACCAGAAACAGTAAATGAAAAAGCTCAAAAAGAATTTGATGATTTTGTAGCTAAACTTCAAAAAGTTGGTATAAATGTTATTGTAGTTGATGACACTATAGAACCCAATACACCCGATAGTATTTTTCCAAACAATTGGATTTCGTTTCATCAAAATGGGGATGTAGTTTTATATCCAATGTTTGCCGAAAATAGACGTGCAGAACGAAGAGAAGATATATTAGATATTCTTGAAGACGAAGGTTTTCAAATCAATGAAATCATGGATTATACTTCTGCCGAAGAAGATGCGATTTTTCTTGAAGGAACCGGAAGTTTATTGTTAGATAGAGAAAACGGAAAAGCCTATTGTGCACTTTCACCGCGTGCTGATGAAGAATTAATGATTGAGTTTTGTGAAGATTTTGAACTTTCACCAGTTATTTTTGAAGCCTATCAAACCGTTAATGGAGAGCGGAAATTGATTTACCATACCAATGTAATGATGTGTTTAGGTGATACATTTGCAGTTATTTGTGCTGATTGTATTGATGATAAAAAAGAACGAAAAATGGTATTGGATTCGCTTAGAAGAGATGAAAAAGAAATCATTTTGATTACCGAAGACCAAATGAATAACTTTGCTGGTAACATGTTGGAGCTAAAAGGTAAAAACGACGAACGTTTTCTTATCATGAGCGAATCTGCCTATAAAAGTTTAACTAAAAAACAAATAGGTCAATTAGAAGCACATGTTTCTATAATTCATTCTAGTTTGGATACTATCGAAGCTTGTGGTGGTGGAAGTGCAAGATGTATGATGGCGGAAATATTTTTACCAAGAAATTAATTTTTAACAAAAATATCAGTTACAGCTGTTATAATATATTGAATTCCAATGGAGATGGTTAAAAACCCAATGATTCTTGATACAGCAACAATTCCAGATGCACCAAGTATTTTGGCTAAATAATGTGCACTTCTTAAAATGAAAAAAATTACTATCGACACTACTAAAATGGATAAGCTAGACATAAAAACTTCAAAAGTAGCATCATGCTCTTGATGAAAAGCAATTAAAAGTGAAATGGAACCCGGACCAGCAAGCATTGGCATAGCTAAAGGAGTTAAAGCTATTGCATTTCGAGTACTGATGTCTTCTTCTACTTTTTTATTAATTCCACGATTTTTTGAAAATTTTCCATTCAATAATGAAAAACCAGAACTTGCAATGATAATTCCACCCGCAATACGCAAAGCCGGAATGGTTATGCCGAAAAATGTAAGCACATATTGCCCAATAAAAAACGATATAATTAAGATTATAAAAACATTAATTGCAGTTCGTAACGACAAATTTGAGCGTTCCTTTTTCGTAAAATCTTGCGTTAAACTCACAAAAATAGGAACAGTTCCTATTGGATTTAGAACCGAAAATAATGCACCTAAAAGAATTAGAAAGACTTCCATTTTTTTTTTGCAAAGATAAATCCTCTATTTGATATAAATTGTAAAAAGCAGTTAAAATAATCCTACTTATGTTACCTAACTATTATCTTTGATAAATTATATAAAGATTATGAAAAATAAAAAAACACTGGTATTAGGTGCTAGTACAAAACCAGATCGTTATGCATTTAAAGCCATAACAAAACTTGTGGATAATGGCCATTCTGTAATTGCTTTAGGTCAAAACACAGGAGAAGTAGCAGGCATAAAAATTTACACTAAAAATATTCCGTTAAAAAATATCGATACGGTAACTTTGTATCTAAATCCATTGCGTCAAAGAGATTACTATAATTACATCATTGAAACAAAGCCAAAACGCGTTATTTTTAATCCTGGAACTGAAAATCCAGAGTTCTATCAGTTACTAAAATCCAATGGAATAGAAGTAGAGGTAGCATGTACTTTAGTTTTATTGGCTACCAATCAATATTAAAAACGTGTATTTTCTGTTGCAGGTTTGCTAATTGAAAGTAATCCTAAAAAGGTGATAAAACCATTAACAATGATTAATTCGTTATCAATGGCATATTTTCCTAAAAGTGTTTCAGAATACTTTACAATAAAAAAACAAATTGCTGGAGAAATCATGCAAATAAGTGGTACAAATTTATCATGAACGGTTTTCGTTTGCATCAATAATCCAAATGCATACAATCCTAAAAGTGGTCCATATGTATAACTAGCTACTTTAAATATCATCGTTACTACTGATTTGTCGTTTAAGGAATTGAAAATAATGATTACTAAAAACATCAAAAACGAAAATCCAATATGCACCAAATGACGGGTTTTTACTAATTTTTTATTTCTAATTTCGATTTCTACTTTAGTTTTTGGAGTTGCTTCTTTGAAATTTTCTGCTTTATCCATTCCTAAAAAATCTACACAAAACGATGTTGTCAAAGCGGTTAAAGCCGAATCGGTAGTAGCAAATGTTGCTGCCGTTAATCCCAATAAAAATATTACGGCTGGAATTAAACTTAAATGATGAAACGCAATTTCTGGAAATAATAAATCCGTTCTTGGCGAACCATCTACCATTGGAATTGAAATACCATTTTTCTCTGCATATATGTAAAGCAACGCACCAACACTTAGAAAAAAGATATTGATAATGACAAATATACCGGTGAATACAAACATGTTTTTTTGTGCTTCACCAATGTTCTTGCAACTTAAATTTTTCTGCATTAAATCTTGATCTAAGCCTACCATTGCAATCGTCACAAACATTCCACCTAAAAGTTGTTTCCAAAAATAATTACGATTTAAGAAATCATCAAAGAAGAAAATTTTTGAATAATTACTGTCTTTTACGGTTTCAAATGCTTGCACAAAAGATAAATCTAAGCTGTTGCAAATGAATATAATAGTTAAGAAAACAGACGAAACTAAGAAAAACGTTTGCAAGGTATCGGTAATGATAATTGTTTTTAAACCACCACGATAGGTGTAAGCAAAAATGAATGCCAATGAAAGCAAAACAGTGACGGCAAATGGAATTCCAAAATTATCAAAAACAAATTTTTGCAACACGATAACCACCAAATACAATCGGAAAGCGGAACCAATCGTTCTGCTGATTAGAAAAATAGTAGCAGCGGTTTTATAGCTAATAAACCCCAATCTTTTTTCAATATAACTGTAAATGGAAGTCAAATTCATTCGGTAATATAAAGGAAGCAATACAGTAGCTACAACAATGATTCCGAGTGCATTTCCAAGTACAAATTGAAAATATTTAAACTGCAAATCAGGATTTCCAACTTCGCCAGGAACCGAAATAAAGGTAACGCCAGAAAGAGCTGTTCCTATCATTCCAAAAGCCACTAAATACCATTTTGAATTTTTATTGGCTTTAAAAAAAGTATCATTATCACTTCCTTTTTTGGAAACTACATTTGAAATAAAAAGCAATAATCCAAAATAAATTATAATGATGATAAGTATGGTTATTGGCGTCATAAAATGTATTTTTGTGCAAAATACAAAATTCAACGTATCTAATTTACTTTGTGATTTGGAATTTGTTTTTTGGAATTTTAGAAACTATGGAGTTTTCATCAAAATTACTTGAAAAAGCGGTCAATGAAGTAGCACAATTGCCTGGAATTGGTAAACGTACGGCATTGCGCTTGGTTTTACATTTGCTAAAACAACCAATGGAACAAACTCAATTTTTGTCAAATGCATTAACCACAATGCGTGAAGAAATTAAGTTTTGTAAATCATGTCATAATATTTCAGATGTTGAGGTTTGTGAAATTTGTAATAATGGGGCAAGAAATCATCAAATTATTTGCGTAGTTGAAGATGTTCGCGATGTAATGGCAATTGAAAATACAAATCAATTTAAAGGAATTTATCATGTTTTGGGTGGAAAGATTTCTCCTATTGATGGTGTCGGACCAAGTCAATTAAATATTAATTCCTTAATAGAAAAAGCAAAATTAGGAAATATTGAAGAGTTGATATTTGCTTTAAGTTCCACAATGGAAGGCGATACGACTAATTTTTATATTTTTAAACACATTAAAGATTTACCCATAAAAACATCTACCATTGCAAGAGGAATTGCTGTTGGCGACGAATTAGAATACGCCGATGAAGTGACTCTGGGTAGAAGTATTTTGAATCGAATTCCATTTGAAAATTCTGTAAACAAAATGCATTAAAATAAACACTTTTTACATTTTTGTAATTAGAATTGAAAAACTATCTTTGTTGGCTAACAAGTTTTTAAAACTAATGAACAAATATAATTTACTGCTATTATCCATAATAGGTCTTATGTTTACATCTTGTATCCCGACCAACGAGTTGATTTACCTTCAAAATAATAATCAGAAAAAAGAAAATCAATCTGTTGAACAAATTGTCAACAAGCCCTATCGTATTCAGACAAATGATATATTAAGTATTTCTATAAAAGCAATTGACCCAAAATTGGTAGAAATTTTTAATGTCACAGCTACCGGTTCTACTTCAGGAAGTAGTGAGCAGGCAATTTATTTTAATGGTTATGTTGTTGATGATCATGGCAATATACGATTTCCAATCTTAGGAGAAATAAATGTTTTGGGTAAAACAACAGAAGAAATTAGAGAAGAGGTAGAAGGTAGATTGTTGGACCAATATTTTAAAGAAGAGGCAGGCATTTTTGTCAGTGTAAAGCTTAGTGGTTTTAGATATACTATTAATGGCGAAGTTGGAAGCACAGGAACAAAAGTTATTTTCCAAGATAAAGTAAACATCTTAGAAGCTATTGCCAATGCTGATGATATTGAGGTAACAGGAAATAGAAAAGATGTTATCGTAATGAGAAGATTTCCTCAAGGAAATGAAACGTATCATATCGATTTAACTTCAAGTGAAGCAATACACTCACCAGTTTATTATTTACAACCTAATGATTATATTTATGTTAAACCATTGAAACAAAAAACATGGGGTACAGGTAGAACAGGTGTTGAATCTATATCAACAATTATTACCTTGCTTTCATTGGCCACTACTACCTATTTATTACTCAAAAGATAATTATAATTAAATGTTAGACGTTAAAGATTTTTCGTTGTTTGAAAAACAAAATAATTTTGATTTCAAAAGTTTTTTGATAAAAATTGTTAGCTATTGGAAATGGTTTATAGTTTCTTTAGCAATAACATTTTTTATAGCTTATCAGGTTAATATTAGAAAGCAAAAAATTTTCGGAATTGACACTACTATTGGAGTATCTGACGAAAACAACCCTTTGTTTACTTCAAATACCAGTTTGGTTTTTAATTGGGGTGGAACTTCCGATAAAGTGCAAAGCATTGCAACCACTTTTAAATCTAGATCACATAATGAAATGGTTGTAGATAGTCTGCAATTTTATACCGATTATTTTATTAAAACGGATTATTATTATAAAGATGTTTATGGTCAAATTCCATTTAAAGTAACAATTGATAAATCGAAGTTTCAACTCTACAATCAGTTTGTAAAATTTAAAATGACTTCTTCAAATACTTTTCAAATTAGTATTCCTTTTACTCAAAGTTCAGTTGAAGTTATTAAATATGCTGATGGAGAAACAAAATTTGTTTCAGTAAATCCAAAAGAGTTTGTTGCTAATTATAGAGTAAATCAAGTTGTAGATTTGCCGTTTTTGAGTTTCATTTTGACGATTAACGATAAAGTAGCATTAAAAACAAATCAAGAAGTATTGGTGCGATTTAATTCTTTTAATCAGACCGTTAGTAAATACCGAAAGATAAACATTAGCATTGATGAAAAAGCAGCTTCGATTTTAAGACTAAGCTTAGAAGGAACAAATAAGGAACGAATGGTGGATTATTTGAACTCTACGGTTGAAATTTTGAAAAAAAAGCAATTAGACAACAAAAATTTATTTGCAAAAAACACTATCGCATTCATAGATGAAACGCTCTCATCTATGGAAAATCAGTTAAAAGATTCTGGAAACGAGTTAAAAGATTTTAGCAGAAATAACAATGTGCTTGATATTCAGGATAAAGGTGCGCAATTTAAAGGACAATTACTTGAGTATGATGTAAAAAAAGATGAAGTTGAACGCAAAATAGCTTATCTAAACACCTTAAAAAATTATCTAACAAAAAGTGTCGATTTTTCCAAACTTCCAGCACCAACTGTTGCTGGAATTGAAGAGCCAAATATTGTAAATAATGTTGCTAAAATAATCGAGTTTTCTATTAAACGATCGGATTTAAAATATACTTCAAAAGGAAACATTTTTTATCAACGATTGGACAGTGAAATTGAATCTATAAAAAAAGTTTTATTAGAAAATATCAATTCACTTCGACTTGCTTTACAATATGATTTAGATAAAGTAAATTCTAAATTAGCGGAAATAGAAAGCGATATTAGAAAATTACCCGAAAGTTCACAGCAATATTTAAAAATATCTAGAAAATACAATTTAAGCGATAATATTTACAATACTTACTTGCAAAAAAGAAGTGAAGCATCTATTGTAAAAGCAGCAAATTTATCTGATATTAAATTTATTGATCCTGCAAAAGATGTTGGAGAAGGATTGCTTGGCCCAAAGACAAAAGTAAACTACGTTCTGGCATTATTAATAGGTATTATTATCCCGTTGGTAATAATTTTTTTATTTTTCTTTATTAATAATTCCATCCAAAACATAGAAGATATATCAAGTGTAACAAAAATTCCACTTATTGGAATAGTTGGTATAAAGCACAATGAAAATAACCTTTCAGTATTTGAAAGACCAAAATCAGCCCTTTCAGAATCTTTTAGAGCCATTCGTTCATCACTTCAGTTTTTGTATAAAAAACAAAGCAAAGATGGTGCAAAAACATTAATGTTAACTTCATCAATTAGTGGAGAAGGTAAAACGTTTTGTTCTATAAATATTGCGACCGTTTTTGCATTGAGTGAAAAAAAGACCATTATTTTAGGACTGGATTTAAGAAAACCAAAAATATTTGATGATTTTAATATCAGAAATGAAATTGGAGCTGTAAATTACCTGATTGGTCAAAAAACTCTAGACGAAGTTATCCAAAAAACACATATTCCTTATTTAGACGTTATTACTTCTGGACCAATTCCACCAAATCCTTCCGAATTGATTTTAAGCGAGGCAATGAAAGAAATGATGAACGATTTAAAAAAAGAATACGATTATATTATTTTAGATACACCTCCAGTTGGATTAGTGTCGGACGCATTAGAAATAGCGCAATATAGCGAAGTGATTTTATATGTTGTAAGACAAAATTTCACAAAAAAAGAAATGCTAACCTTATTGAACAATAGAACCAAAAGAGGTGAATTAAATAATATTAGTATAATTTTTAATGGCTATGAAAACAAAGCCAAATACGGAACTGGTTATGGCTACGGCTACGGTTATGGCTACGGATATGGTTATGGCTATTCAAACGGTTATCATGAAGAGGAAGAACCGAAAGGATTTTTTAATAAACTACTTTTTAAATTATTTAAAAAACAAAAATAATGTCTAATCAAAAAACTATTTTAATAACAGGCGGAGCAGGATTTATTGGAACAAATCTTTGCGAGTACTTTTTGCAAAAAGAATATAAAGTAGTTTGTTTAGATAATTTTGCAACAGGTCATAAAAGAAATATTATTCCTTTTTTAGAAAACAAAAATTTCAAATTAATCGAAGGCGATATTAGAGATAGTAAAACCTGCATAAAAGCAGTAGAAAATGTTGAATATGTGTTACACCAAGCTGCGTTAGGTTCGGTGCCACGCTCAATAAAAGATCCCTCTACTACAAATGAAGTGAATATAAATGGGTTTTTAAACATGCTAATAGCTGCTAAAGACGCAAATGTGAAAAGATTTGTTTATGCGGCTAGTTCATCAACCTATGGTGATTCGGAAAGTTTACCCAAAATTGAAGATACAATTGGGAAACCTCTTTCTCCATATGCTATCACAAAATATGTAAATGAATTGTATGCAGAAATATTTAGCAAAACTTATGGAATTGAAACTATAGGATTGCGATATTTTAATGTTTTTGGTAGAAAACAAGACCCAAATGGAGCCTATGCTGCTGTAATTCCAAAATTTGTGACGCAACTGATAAATCATGAAAGCCCAATTATTAATGGAGACGGAAATTATTCTCGAGATTTCACTTATATTGATAATGTGATACAAATGAATGAATTGGCGATGTTAACACAAAATCCAAAAGCCATAAATACAGTTTATAATACAGCTTTTGGAGATAGAACGACTTTGAATGATTTAATGAAATTTTTAAAACAATATTTATCCGAATTTGATACTGAAATTAGTAAGATTGAAGTAATTCACGGGCCAAACAGAACAGGTGATATACCGCATTCGTTGGCAAGTATAGAAAAAGCAAAAGAATTGTTAAATTATAATCCTCAATATTCTTTTCAAGATGGTTTAAAAGAAGCAGTGAAATGGTATTGGGAAAATTTAAAATAAAATAAATGAAGATTACAAATATATGTTGTATTGGTGCTGGTTATGTTGGCGGACCAACAATGGCAGTAATTGCTGCTAAATGTCCACACATTAAAGTTACCGTTGTAGATTTGAATGAAAAAAGAATTGCAGATTGGAACAATCCTGACATCAATAAAATTCCAATATACGAACCAGGTTTAAATGAAATTGTTGAAAAATCTAGAGGCAAGAATCTATTTTTTTCAACAGAAGTAGATAAAGCAATTGATGAAGCACAATTAATATTTATTTCGGTAAATACACCAACAAAGACCTATGGCACAGGAAAAGGAATGGCTGCCGATTTAAAACACATCGAATTGTGCGCCAGACAAATTGCAAAAGTTTCGAAAACAGATAAAATTATTGTTGAAAAATCAACATTACCAGTAAGAACTGCAGAAGCAATAAAAAGCATTTTAGACAATACTGGAAATGGTGTTCAGTTTCAAATTCTTTCAAACCCAGAATTTCTTGCAGAAGGAACAGCCGTTCAAGATTTATTAAATCCAGATAGAGTATTAATCGGTGGCGAAACAACTCCAAAAGGTGATGAAGCAATAGCATCATTAGTTGAAGTTTATGCAAATTGGGTGCCAGAAGAAAGAATCTTGAAAACCAATGTTTGGTCTTCAGAATTATCAAAACTAACAGCAAATGCTTTTTTAGCGCAAAGAGTTTCTTCTATAAATGCTATTTCTGAACTATGTGAAAAAACAGAAGCTAATGTTAATGAAGTAGCCAAAGCAATAGGAATGGATAGTAGAATCGGCTCTAAATTCTTAAAAGCTTCTGTAGGATTTGGAGGCTCATGTTTTCAAAAAGATATATTAAATTTGGTATATATCTCTAAAGCCTTTGGTTTAAATGAAGTAGCCGATTATTGGGAACAAGTCATCATTATGAATGACCATCAAAAAAGAAGATTTTCCAAAAACATTGTTCAAACATTATACAACACTGTTTCTGGAAAAAAGATAGCCTTTTTGGGTTGGGCTTTTAAAAAAGACACTAATGACACAAGAGAATCTGCAGCAATATATGTTGCCGATGATTTGATTAATGAACAAGCAAAAATCGCTCTATATGACCCAAAAGTAGAACGACCTCAAGTACTTTCAGATTTGAATTATTTAGAAACAAGATGTTCTTCCCAAAATGAAGACAGTATTCAAAATTTTAAAAATCCCTATGAAGCATGTGAAAACTCCCATGCAATTGCTATTCTAACAGAATGGGATGAATTTAAAGAATATGATTGGCAAAAAATCTATAATATAATGTTAAAACCTGCATTCATCTTTGATGGTAGAAATTTATTGGATGCTAAAAAGATGAATGAAATTGGGTTTGTATATCAATCTATTGGTTCTTAATAAAATATTTATATTTGTAAACACTCAAAAAAATCTAAACAAACAAAACTAATAAATGGGAATTAAAATAGCAGTAATAGGATTAGGATATGTTGGTTTGCCATTGGCAAGACTTTTTGCAACAAAATATCCTGTTGTAGGCTTTGATATTAATGAAAAAAGAATCAAAGAATTAAATAGCGGAATAGACGCTACTTTGGAAGTTGATGAAGCACAACTAAAAGCTGTTTTAGTAACATCATCAACACTAGATAACGGACTTTATTGTAGCAATATTTTAAACGATTTAAATGATTGTAATTACTATATAGTTACAGTTCCAACTCCAGTAGATAAAAACAATAGACCTGATTTAACACCACTCTATAAATCTAGCGAAACCGTAGGCAAAGTACTGAAAAAAGGAGATATTGTTATTTATGAGTCAACCGTTTATCCTGGTGTTACCGAAGAAGAATGTATTCCTGTTCTAGAAAAAGTAAGCGGTTTAAAATTCAATGTCGATTTTTATGCAGGTTATTCACCAGAAAGAATTAATCCAGGCGACAAAGAACATACGGTTGATAAAATTTTAAAGGTTACCTCTGGTTCAACTCCCGAAATTGGTCAAAAAGTTGATGAGTTATATAAATCAGTTATTACAGCTGGAACCCATTTAGCTTCATCCATAAAAGTAGCCGAAGCAGCAAAAGTTATCGAAAACTCTCAACGTGACATTAATATTGCTTTTGTTAATGAATTAGCAAAAATATTTAATCTTCTCGAAATTGACACGCATGCTGTTCTGGAAGCTGCAGGAACAAAATGGAATTTTTTACCCTTTAAGCCAGGATTAGTTGGCGGACATTGTATTGGGGTTGATCCCTACTATTTGGCTCAAAAAGCTCAAGAAAAAGGATATCATCCCGAAATAATTTTGGCGGGAAGAAGATTAAACGATAGTATGGGTGATTATGTTGCCAACCAAGTCATCAAAATGATGATTAAAAAAGGAATCAAAGTGAATGGGTCTAAAATTTTAATGTTAGGAATTGCTTTCAAAGAAAATTGCCCCGATGTTAGAAATACTAAAGTAGTTGATGTTGTAAAAGCATTACAAGACTTTGAAACTGAAATAACGATTTATGATCCATGGGCTAATCCTGAAGAAGTGAAACACGAATATGGTTTAGAAACAATTTGTGAATTGCCAAATCAGCAATATGATGCCGTGGTATTAGCAGTCTCTCATAATGAATTTAAAGCACTTGATTTTAATAAATTAAAGAAAGATATTGGAATTGTATTTGACGTTAAAGGAGTGTTAAACGAAAAAGCAGACGCAAGATTGTAATGAAAAAAATAGTAATAACCGGAGGTGCAGGATTTATAGGTTCTCATGTTGTCAGAAGATTTGTGAATAAGTATCCAGATTATAAAATATATAATTTAGATGCACTTACTTATGCGGGTAATCTTGAAAATATTGCCGATATAGAAAACAAACCAAACTATACCTTTGTAAAAGGTGATATAACTGATGCTGATTTTATAAACGAATTGTTCCAAAAAGAACAATTTGATAGCGTAATTCATTTGGCTGCAGAATCACATGTAGATCGTTCTATAACCGATCCTCTAGCTTTTGTAAAAACCAATGTTATTGGAACCATGAATTTGCTAAATGCTGCGAAAACGATTTGGAAAGATAATTTTGTTGACAAACGTTTTTATCACGTTTCAACAGATGAAGTTTATGGAAGTTTAGGCGCAACTGGATTGTTTACCGAAACAACACCGTATGACCCAAATTCACCTTATTCGGCTTCAAAAGCAAGTTCAGATCATTTTGTTAGAGCCTATGGAGAAACCTATGGTTTACCCTATGTTATAACCAATTGCTCAAACAATTATGGACCAAATCATTTTCCAGAAAAGTTAATTCCATTATTCATAAATAATATTATAAATCATAAGCCACTGCCAGTCTATGGAGACGGAAAATATACGCGTGATTGGTTGTATGTAATTGATCATGCTATTGCTATTGATTTGGTTTTTCACGATGGAAAAAATCATGAAACATACAATATTGGCGGTTTTAATGAATGGCAAAATATTGAATTGGTTCAATTACTTTGTCAAAAAATGGATCAAAAACTAGGTAGAAAACCAGGAGAATCTAATAGTTTAATAACTTATGTTAAAGATAGACCTGGTCACGATTTACGCTATGCAATTGATGCATCTAAAATAAATAAAGAATTAGGTTGGAAACCTTCGGTCACTTTTGAAGAAGGATTGTCTAAAACTATTGATTGGTATCTTTCTAATGAAAAATGGTTAAAAAATGTGACTTCGGGAGATTATCAAAATTATTACAGTAATCAATATGAATAAACATAAAGTCTAAAGCTAGTCCTTTGTTAAATACGCATAGAAATTATTTAATTGTTTTCTATGCGTATTTTCTTTTTTTCTATTTTTATAATGTTGTTATTTATCAACACGAAAACGTTTTCGTTGGCAGGTTTTCTTTAAATAAAAATTACTTATTAAGATATTTATTTAATTTTAAATAATTTTTTATGTTAAATTGAAAAAAAAGATATATAACTTATTTAATTCAAAAATTGTTAAATCATTAATTTAATAGTCAATAATTATGAAAAAAACAGTACTTAATTTTCTTTTGTGTTCTTTTTTTGTATTTCTATTGTCCACGAATGGTAGAGCACAAAACGTTTTTAGTGGTGAACCTGTTCAAGTTGTTGGTTCGTTTAATGGATATTCAACCACACCTTATAATTCCGATTACAGAACAAGTGCTTACCGAAAAGTAGCTACTACCACAAGTAATCCAAATGATGGAAGAGGACAATGGGCTACTACTATAAACATTCAGAATTCTGGAGGAGATGCTACTCCTATCAATATGACTGGAGGAGGTGGAAATGGATTTTTATTTATTTCGGGACCATCAGGAAATCGTTTTCAAAATAAATGGGTTTTTTCAGGTATAGGTTCAGGATCTGTAAATGCCATTAATGGAATTTCTGCTTTTAATAGCGGTAATGATATGGGACTGAATATGAATACTACTGGTCGTTATACTTTTGTGTTTAATGATGTAGGATATACTAATACCAATGCTAAATATTATGTAGGTTACACTTCAAATACACCAGTAACACTTTCCAACGGAGGAGTTACCTATTCGGGTGGACAGCCAATAATTTCTATTACTACAAGTGCAGCCCCATCATCTGGAGAAAATATATATGTTAGATATAGAACAGCTAGTAATGATTTTACTTCTAACACAGCAGTAGTTCAAGCTACTGGTTCGGGAACATCTTGGTCTGCTACATTGCCAACTCAAACCTGTGGTGAAACAGTTTATTATTATATATACACAAGTACAAGAACATTAGTTCAAATTAATGCTGATAGTGAAACAGATAGAACGTTGGCTACACTTAGATACGATGATAATTCAGGTTCTAATTTTTCATTTACAGTAAGTCCTGTTCCAACAGCAGGAATCACTAACAATAGTGGAACTACAGTTTTGTCTTGTACACAAACAAGTATTAGTGTAACAGCTACTGGTGGAACTAGTTATTCTTGGAACAATGGTTTGGGTGCTGGAGCATCTAAGAACATAACCTCTTCGGGAAATTATACCGTAACAGTTTCCGGCGCGAATGGATGTACTGCCAGCGCTTCAATTGTAGTTTCGGGTGTTGTTACTCCTCAAACCAACTATTATTTAGATGCAGATAATGATGGTTTTGGTAGTGGCGTGCCAATTGCTGCCTGTTCCAATCCTTCACCAGGAATGTATGTAACTCAAAATGGAGATTGTGATGATACAAAAAATACAGTTTATCCAGGAGCAACAGAAGTTTGTTGGAACAATATTTTAGAAAATTGTAACGGAACAATGTCGCAAGGTTGTTCTCCGATAATAGTAAATATGGCAACTCCCAATAATAGTACTTTACCATCATTTGCCACAGCAGTAGCTGCTTATCCCTATGATTATCCTGGGGCAACTACAAAAGAATATAGATTTTCTATAAAAAACAATCAAACTAATGTCACCGAAGAAGTTATATCTGCTACTCGATTTGCTGCTATTCCGGTATCAATTAGAAATTATAATATTAGTTATGAAATTAAAGTCTCTGCAATAATTGATGGTGAATTGGTTCCATATTCAGGCTCAACAATTACTGTTTTTAGTCCAATTGTTGCATTAGCAAAATTGTCTCCAACAAGTTGTAATGCCACATTGAATACTTTGTATAGTACTATTTCTTCAAACGCCATGTTTGGTGCAATTACCTATAAATTTAGAGTTAGACTCACAAGCGATAATGGACCATTGCCAACTTACTACTATTCAAATGCTTCTTCATCTCGATTTACCACATTAAATTCTTTTACTGGTTTATTAACTCAATATAATACCAGTTATACCTTGGCAGTTCAGTATGAATTTACGGATATTGTTACTGGTTTTCCTACATTATCTGGATATGGTGAAGAATGTACAATAACAACGCCAAATGTTCCTTTAATTGGTCTAAATACGCCTATATGTGGTTCAAATGTTACAAGTTTAGGTGCTTCAATTTCTGCTACGCCAGCTTCTGGTGCCTTACAATATGAATTTAGAATTAGAGAATCAAGCGATAATGGACCAACACCAACATATTATTTTACCAATGCCAATGCAAGTCGATTTTCAACGTTAAGTGCGTTTCAAGGAATTGTGTATTCTTATGTAACGCAATATTCAATTTCTGTTCGCTACAAAATTAATTTTAATGGTTCTGAGATATGGTCAAACTTTGGGCCAGAATGCACAATAACAACACCAGTGTTTCCAGTTACAGAAGTACAGCCCGATCAATGTGGTATAGAATCTGCAACTCTAGACCAAAGTTTTAACATTGTTCCCTATCCAGGATTTCCAATGTATAAAATTACACTTTGGGAACAGAATGGTGAAGAATTATTGTTAGTAGGAACTATTTTTAGAAACGTATCCAACTTTAAATTAAATATGTTTACAGGTACAGAATTGAATAAGAGTTATAGCATTTCTGTTTCAATTAAAATTAACAACTCATTTGGACCTTACGGAAAGAGTTGTGATATAGGAACTTTTCCAGCAGTTGTTGAAAGAGCTGGAGTGACACCATTTAATGTGTTTTCATTTCCAAATCCTTTTAGCAATCAATTTACCTTGAAGCTTGAAAGTTCTAGTAAATCTATTGTTACTATTAAAGTTTATGATTTAGTTGGAAAGCTAATTGAGGATAGAGAATGCAAAGCTTCAGAAATAGAATACCAATTTATTGGTGCAAATTACTCAAGTGGAATCTATAATGTCATAGTATCTCAAGATGCAAATACAAAAAATTTCAGAATGATAAAAAGATAAAATAACCAACTATTTATTGAAACCTATCAAGAAATTGATAGGTTTTTTGTTTTTTAAGAATTGATATTATAATTCTTTTTCAACAAAAATAGAAATGAGTGTTTATAACTCAATATTTTTTATCGATTAAAAGCGAAAATAATCGTTTAAAGCTAAATGGTTGAATAGTTAACAATTAGTTAAAGTTTTATTGCTTTTAAAAGGAATAATTTGTATAATTTTGTTACTGTCAAAAAATAAAACGATATTAATTATGAAAAGAAAATTATTATTTAAAAAAGGATTGCATCTCACTTTTTGGTGTTTTTCTTTGGTGTTTTTGTTATTGCCCAGCAATAGCGTTGGTCAAGCTTTTACTGGAACATATACCTTCACAGGATCTAGTGGAAATGTGAGTAGTTTTGCCTATAACGGTTCGACTATAACTAATCTAACAGTATCGCCATTAACTAAAGAAGGAGTAACCACCTCTTCAAGTTCTGGTAATTTTAGAGCAAATGATTGGGATACTGGATCCACTGATGGAGGTGCTGCTGGAGGTAGTGTTAACTTGAGTAAATATTTTCAATTTACTATATCAGCAACTAGTGGATATACTTTATCTAATATGAGTATAAATTTTGGAGCAGGAAGAAGTTCGACTGGTCCAAGATTATTTCAATGGAGAAGCAGTGTAGATAATTATGCAACTCTTTTGCCATTAACCTCTAGTAATGGAAGTGTTTCTATAACTTCTAATGTTCTACAAATTCCAGATGCCAATAACGGATATACAGGCAATACTGCAACTTCTTCTGCAACTGGTGTTACCTCAATTACTTTTAGAGTTTATGCTTATGGGTCAGAATCAACTGGTGGAACAGGTGGACTTCAAGGTAATTTAATATTTAATGGCACTTTAGCTGCAGTTGTAACTGCACCAGTTGTTACTACAGATCTTACACCAAGTTCTATAGGAACAACATCGGCAACTCTTGGTGGAAATGTCACAAGTGATGGTGGTAGTGCTGTTACAGGAAGAGGAATTGTATATGCTGCCTCAGCAACCAATACTAACCCATTGATTGGCGGTACAGGAGTTGTTGATTCATCGACCACTGGAACAACAGGAACTTTTTCAGTGAGTGAATCTTCATTGAATGTAAATACTTCATACAGCTATAAAGCTTATGCTACAAATTCTATAAATACGGGTTATGGAAACGTTCAAACATTTTATACTTTTGCAAATACACCTTCTTCACCAACAGTAACTTCACCAACAACAAGTAGTTTGGATGTGTTAATCGTTGGAGGTGATGGAAACCCTTCCTCAACAGAATATGCAATTTATGAAACAGGAGGAGGATTGTTTGTTCAATCTAATGGAAGCTTGAGTGCAACTCCATTTTGGCAAACAGCTTCAGCTTGGTCAACTATTACGGTAACTGGACTTTCTTCCAATACAGAATATGGATTTGATGTTGTTGCTAGAAATGGAGCAAATATAGAAACTGCTCATAGTGGTGTAACTAATGCTACAACTGATGCAAATGCCTCTCCAACATTTGAATCCGATTTACTTGCGGATTTTGGAAACGTTTGTTTAAACGCTAATGGAATAAATACTTTTACTTTTATAGGTTATAATTTAGACAATTCAACAGTAACGGTTGGTCCAATTGATGGATTTACTTTTTCAACTACTCTAAATGGTACTTATACTTCGACCTTAAATTATACAGCGGATATAAATGGAGATTTAGCAGAAACAGTTTATGTGAAATTTACACCTACATTAGTTCAATCTTATAATGGAAATATTTCAATATCTGGAGGTGGAGCTTCATCAATAAATGTAGCAACTTTAGGTGCTGGTATTAGTACCGCTGCTACTATTGTAACAGGAACAAGTTCATCTATAACTGCCACTACAGCCTCGGCAACTGGTAATGTTGTGTTGGGATGTTCAGCTGTTATCTCTTCAGGAATAGAATACAGTATATCAAATGATTTTAGTGGAAGTGTTTTTGTTAATGGTTTACCTGCATCTTTGACAGGATTGTCACCCAATACACAGTATTTTTATAGAGCTGTTGTTACTGATGCTACTGGAACAATTGTTGGTAACTCAGATTCTTTTACCACTTTAGCAATCACTGCACCCACTGCAAATGCTGGTACCGATATTGAGCAAACCCAATTCACAGCCAATTGGGACGTTGTTGATGGTGCAAGTTCGTACCGTTTAGATGTTAGCACTTCATCAACTTTTGGAATTACGACCCCAACCTCCAATTTAATAATTTCAGAATATGGAGAAGGAAATGGTGGAAGTAAAAAATATATTGAAATTTATAATGGAACTGGAGTTGCAGTTAATTTATCAAATTATGAAATTTGGGCAATTAACAATGGAGGTTCATGGCCAGAAAGCACTATATCATTGAGCGGTACTTTGCCAAACAATACTACTTATGTAATAGCAAATAATGCTACCGATGTATTTGGAGCTGATTTATATTCAGGTGCTTTAACCTTTAATGGTGATGATGCAACAGGTTTAGCTTGGAATGGTGGTAGTGGTACAACTTTTACATTATTAGATGCAGTTGGTGAAGATGGTAACGACCCAGGATCAGGCTGGGCTGTAGCAGGCATAAATAACGCTACCGCAGATAAAATATTGATTAGAAAACCAACTGTTTTAGCGCCAAATACCGATTGGTCAAGTTCTGCTGGTACTAATGTAAATAATTCTGAATGGATTGTTTCTTCGTTTACCTACAATAATACAAATCAAACAACTAATTTAGGATCGCATTCTATTGACAATACTTCACCTTCTTTTGTGGCGGGTTATGAGAATTTACAAGTTTTTGGAAACAGTCAAGTGGTTAGTGTGTTAATGGCTAGTACTAATTATTATTATCGAGTTAGAGCTGAAAGTTCCAATAGTCTTTCAAGTAACTCAGATGTAATAACGGTTATGACTAGTGCTGCCCCACCAAGTTTTGGAACCATACTCCAAAGTGGTGATATAGCTTGTGAAAATACTTCTGTTAACTTTTTTGTCGTTGGTTTGATTCCAAATAGTGTTTCAACATTGACATACAATATAAATGGCGGTAGTGATATAGTACTTACAAATGTAGTAGCGAATGGTTCTGGTTTAGCGCAAATTGGAATTGTTTTACAGGCTGCAAATAATGGTCAAACACTTACTGTAACAAAAGTGGAACGAACAGACATTGTTAGTCCTGAATTACTTGTAACCGAAAACAATACGGTGGTATTGCAAGTTACTGCTAATGCAACTTTTTATGCAGACTCGGATGGCGATGGTTATGGTGTTGATTCGGATACAATTATAGCTTGTGTAGCACCAGTAGGCTATGCAGCATTAAGTGGTGATTGTAATGACAACAACCCAGCGGTTAATCCTGGCGCAACAGAGATCTGTTGGAATGGCATTGATGACAACTGTGATACATTACAATCAGAAGGTTGTGCACCAATTGTTGTAAACATGGCTACTGCAAATAATAGTATTTTACCATCATTTGCTATTGCAG
>Ga0102832_1000677_pt1 | contig 42145 bp, 41 predicted proteins | sample EBPBio282013_DNA_FD_88942 | JGI IMG/M metagenome (GOLD analysis project Ga0102832, IMG submission 88942) | Wastewater treatment Type I Accumulibacter community from EBPR Bioreactor in Madison, WI, USA - Reactor 2_5/28/2013_ DNA (Illumina Assembly) | ecosystem: Engineered > Bioreactor > EBPR >... | reverse complement strand
CGGAAGGCGGCGAATGGCAGCCGCGGCGGGGCTAGGGAATGCGGCGCTTCCAGGCGTCAGGGGCGTCGAGCAGCTGGGCGAGATCGGGGCGCAGGGCTCCGGCGCCGACGTCGGCGAGCGTGATGCCCTCGAGCACGTTGCGCAGCGAGGCGCGCACCGCGATCCACACGTCCTGCAGGTGCTCCGACGCCCCGTGGTACTCGAGGTCCTCGGGCCGGAAGCCGCGGACGCCGACGAGCGGGCCGTCGAGGGCGCGCGAGACGTCGGCGATGGTGATCTCGGCCGGCGGTCGGTCGAGCCGGTAGCCGCCGTCGGCGCCGCGCTGGCTGGCGACGATCCCCGACTGCCTCAGCTCGCGCAGGATCCCCTCGAGGAACTTCAGCGGGATGTCCTGCGCTGTGGCGATCGCCTCGCCCTTGACCAGGCGCCGCGCGTCGGCGTCGTACGTCGACGCGAGCTCGAGGAGCGCGCGCATGCCGTAGTCGGTCTTGGCGGAGACGTGCATGGGCGCATTGTGGACCGTCGCGCCCGCCGTCGCGCACCGCCCCCTGGTCACCGCGCGTCGGCCGGTCAGTCGACCGCGAGCCCGCGGCGGCGGCGCAGGCGGCGCGAGAAGCTCGAGAACAGGCCGTCGACCAGCATGCCGAGGATGAGGATCACGAGCATCGTCGCGAGCAGCTCGGGCGCCTTGGAGAACTGCCGGGCGAACTCGAGGTTGGCGCCCAGCGACGGCTTCTCGGCGATGATCACGAGCAGCTCGCCGGCCATGAGCGAGCGCCACGCGAACGCCCATCCCTGCGTGAGGCCGGCCAAGTAGCCGGGCATCGCCGCGGGGAGCGCGATGTCGCGGTAGAGCGCGATCGTGCCGGCGCCGAGCACCTTGCCGAGGCGCAGGTACGACGGCGGGATGTGGTCGATGCCGTTGATGACGCCGTTGGCGATGCTGGGCGCAGCGCCGAGGATCACCACGAACAGGATCGCCTGCTCGGTGAGGCCGAACAGCAGGATCGCGAACGGGAACCACGCGATCGACGGCATGGTCTGCAGGCCGGTGATGAGGCTGCCGACAGCAAGGCGGAGCGGACGCACCCGAGCGACGAGGACGCCGATGATCGTGCCGATCAGCAGTGCCAGCAGGAAGCCGATGATGGCGCGCGTCAGCGTCGTCTGCATGGCCGACCAGAACCGCTCGGTGCCGAGCATGTCCCACAGCTTCGACAGCGTGGTGGCGGGCGAGGGCAGCACGTACGCCGGGCGCCAGCCCGACACGTAGACGACCTGCCAGAACGCGAGCACCAGGCCGATCGCCAGCAGCTTCGGCCAGCCCCAGGCCCACGCCTTGCGGCCAAAGCCGGAGCCGCGGGGCGCCTCGGCGGCGACCTCGACGTTCGGGGTGAGGACGTCAGCCGACATGGGTGTGCCCCTGAGCCTTGAGACGGGCGGTGAGCGACGCCGCGCGGGTCGCCACCTCGGTGGAGTCCATCTGGCGAGGGTGCGGCAGCGGGATGTCCTCGTCGTAGAGGATGCGGCCGGGGTGCGATCCCATGAGCACCACGCGGTCGCCGAGGCGGATGGCCTCGCGCATGTTGTGGGTGACGAAGACGACGGTGAGGCCCTGCGCACGGACCACGCTCTCGATCTCGTCGTGGAGCAGGTCGCGCGTCATCGCGTCGAGCGCGCCGAGCGGCTCGTCCATGAGCACGATGCCGGCGTCCTGGGCGAGGCAGCGGGCGAGGGCGACGCGCTGGCGCATGCCGCCGGACAGCTCGTGGGGGCGGGAGTCGCCGCGGCCGTCGAGCCGCACGGTGGCGAGCAGGTCCTCGGCCCGGGCGCGGCGGTCGCGCTTGGCGACGCCGCTCAGCTTGAGGGCCAGCTCGATGTTCTGGCGCGCGGTGAGCCACGGCAGCAGCGTCGCGTCCTGGAACATGAACGCGACCTTGGCGCCCACCTCGAGCGTGCCCGACGTCGGCTTGTCGAGCCCGGCGATGAGGTTGAGCAGCGTGCTCTTGCCGCAGCCGGACGCGCCGACGACGCTGAGGAACTCGCCGCGGGCGACGTCGAGGTCGACGTCGTGCAGCGCGACGGTGGCAGCGGGGCCGGAGCCGAAGACCTTGCCGACGCCGCGGATGCGCAGGATCGGCGCCGCGTCGGACGGCGATGCCACGACGGCGACGGGGTCGGACGAGACGGCCGTCTCGCTCATGGGGTCTCCCGGGGTTTCGGGGGAGCGGGGGAGGGGGCGCAGGCCACTTTGCCTAGCGACTAAGTAGGAAAAGTACCACGGCCAGGGTCGGAGCGCCCGCACCCGCGCCGGCGGGCAGGCCGGCGCGGGCGCGGGCGCGATCAGGCGGCCGGGTCAGGGCGCGGATACCGCGGCCTTGTTCTGGGCCTTGAGCACCTCGCCCAGCAGGTCCAGCGAGTAGAGCTTCCCCGGCAGGCCGCCGGCCGCCTCGAGGGCGTCCTTCTCGAGCAGCCCGACCTGGATCGCGTGGTCCGCCGAGGTCGCGAGCGTGGCCGGCAGCGGGTCGTTGGTGAACTCGACGTCGGCGAAGGCGGCGTCGAGGACGTCCTGCTCGAGCGAGGAGCCGGTGAGGCTCTGCAGCGACTGGTTCACCGCGGTCTTCGCGGCCGCGGGGTCCTTCGCGATGAAGTCCAGTGCGGCCTCGTTGCCCTCGAGGAAGGCCGTGACGATGTCCGGGTGCTGCTCGAGGAACTCGGTGCGCACGATGATGTTCGTCGTCACGAACTTGCCGTCGGGCCAGAGCGTCTTCTCGTCGACCAGCACCTTGGCGCCGGCCTTCACGTACTCCGCGACCCACGGCTGGGGCACCCAGGCGCCGTCGATGCTGCCCGACGCGTAGGCAGCGAGGCCCTCGGCGTTGGCCTGCGGCTTGATCGACAGGTCGCCGCCGCCCTCCGTGGTGACGCCCAGGCCCTGCTCCTTGAGCCAGAAGCGGAACGCGACGTCCTGGGTGTTGCCCAGCTGCGGGGTGGCGATGGTCCTGCCCCTGAGGCCCTGGGCATCGGTGATCTCGGGCTTGACCACGAGGGCCGCCCCGCCGGACGCTGCGCCGGAGATGACGCGGACGGCCGCGCCCTCGGACTGCGCGTAGGCGTTGATCGTCGGGTTCGGGCCGATGTAGGTGATGTCGAGCGAGCCGCCGAACAGGGCGGTGATGGCGTCGGGGCCGGCGTTGAACGCGGTCGGGGTCACCGTGACGCCGGCGTCCTTGAGGGCCTTCTTGAACAGACCCTCCTGCAGGCCGACCAGCGCGGGCGCGTGCGTGACGTTGGGGAAGAAGCCGAGACGCAAGGTGGTGACCTTCTCCGCGCCGTCCGGGGCGGCGGAGCCGCTGCCTGACGGGGCCTCCGAGGAGCCGCCGCAGGCCGCGAGCGCCAGGGCGGCAGCAGCGAGGCCGGCGAGGGCGGCGAGACGTCGGGGCAGGCGCATGGGACGTTCCTTCCGTGCTTTGTCGAGTGACTTGATGGGAAAGGTAGCAAAGGCTTCCCTTGTTCCCCTGCACCGGTCCGGTGAGCAAGACGCGTCCTGCGAACCCCTGGCAGGTGCTGCGCCGGCTCCCCCGGCGGCCCGGCGATCCGCACGGCGTGGCAGCCCTCCGCCTGCGTAGGCTCACGCCCGTGCCTGTTCCGCCCGACCTCCTCGCGCTCGTGCGCGCGCAGGTCGAGGCCGACGAGCCGCTGCTCGTGGAGATGCGCCGCGATCTGCACGCGCACCCGGAACTGTCGGGCCAGGAGACCGGTACCACCCGCTGGCTCGTGCAGCACTTGCGCGATCTCGGGCTCGAGCCGCGCGAGCTGGCCGTCGGCACCGGCGTGGTCTGCGACGTCCCGCTCGGCCACGGCACCGGCCCGGTGGTCGCGGTCCGCGCCGACATCGACGCCCTCGCGATGACCGACGACAAGGACGTCGGCTACCGCTCGCAGAACGCCGGTGCGGCCCATGCGTGCGGCCACGACGTGCACACGACCGTCGTGCTCGGCGTCGGGCGCACGCTCGTGCGGCTGCGCGAGCAGCTCGGCGTCCAGGGCGTCGTGCGGCTGGTGTTCGAGCCCGCGGAGGAGTCCGTGCCCGGGGGTGCGGTCGAGGTGATCTCCGAGGGCTGGTTCGACGGTGTCGCCTCGGTGTTCGGCGTCCACTGCGACCCCAAGGTCGACGTCGGACGCATCGGCCTGCGCGCGGGTCCGATGAGCTCGGCGTCGGACATGGTCTCGGTCACGGTCACCGGGCCGGGCGGGCACACGTCCCGCCCCGAGCTCACCGTCGACCTCGTGTCCGTCCTGGGACGTGTGGCGTCAGGGCTGCAGGGGGAGATCGACCGGATCTCCGGGCAGCCCGGCGCCGTGCGCGCCGTGTTCGGCGCCATCCACTCCGGCGACGCCGCCAACGTCATCCCCGCGCACGGTGTGCTGCGGGGCACCGTGCGCACGCCCGACCGCGACGTCTGGCGGCACCTGCCGGCCTACGTCGAGAAGGCGCTCGCGGCCCTGCTCGACGGCACGGGCGCGACGTGGGAGGTGGCGCACCGGCGCGGAGTGCCTCCGGTGGTCAACGACGCGGCCGCCATCGATCTGGTGGCCGACGTCGTCCGGACTGCGATCGGGCCCGACGCCGTCGTCGAGACGCCGCAGTCGTGGGGCGGCGACTCCTTCGCGTGGTACCTCGAGCAGGTGCCGGGCGCCTACGCGCGCCTGGGCACGCACGACCCGTCGTCGGGCGCCGAGCGCCTCGACCTGCACGCGAGCACCTTCGACGTCGACGAGCGCTGCCTCGCCCTCGGCACCACCCTGCTCGCCCTCACCGCTCTCGAGGCTCTCGCCCGTTCGTGAGCAACTACAGGCCGGGCCAGGTGTGGACAGGCTCGTTGGTGTGCATGCGGTCGACGTACTCGAGGGTCATGCGGCGCAGCGACTCCCAGCGGCGCAGGCCGGACTCCTCGAGGGTGCGCACGGCGGACACCTGCCATGACGAGCCGTTGATGCCGGTGGTGCAGCGTCCCTCGATGATGCCGAGCAGGCGCGAGCTGACGTCGGGGTCGACGTCCCAGGCGTCGAGGCCCTCCTGCGCCAGCGGCAGCAGATGCTCGAGGACGAGCTCGCGGACGGGCACGTCGCTGAAACCGGGCCAGTAGATCTCGGCGTCGATGCCGCGCCGGGCGGCGGTCATGAAGTTCTCCTCCGCGGCACCGAACACCATCCGCGACCACAGCGGCCGCTCGAGGTCGGCGAGGGCCCGCAGCGCCCCGAAGTAGAAGGCGCCGTTGGCCAGGATGTCGACGACGGTCGGACCCGCCGGCAGCACGCGGTTCTCCACCCGCAGGTGCGGCACTCCGTCGACGACGTCGTACACCGGGCGGTTCCAGCGCCAGATCGTCCCGTTGTGCAGGCGCAGCTCCGCGAGCGACGGCGTACGGCCCGACGCCAGCATCGCCTCCGGCTCCTCGGCGTCGAGCACCGGCAGCAGCGGCGGGAAGTAGGTCAGGTTCTCCTCGAACAGGTCGAACACGCTGGTGATCCAGCGCTCGCCGAACCACACCCGCGGACGGACGCCCTGCGCCTTGAGCTCGGCCGGGCGGGTATCGGTCGCCTCGGCGAACAGGCTGATGCGCGTCTCGCGCCAGAGCTCGCGGCCGAGGAAGTACGGCGAGTTGGCGCCGAGCGCGACCTGCACGGCTGCAAGGCACTGCGCCGCGTTCCAGTTGGCAGCGAAGTCGTCCGGGCTCACCTGCAGATGGAACTGGACGCTCGTGCACGCAGCCTCGGGCGCGATCGAGTCGGCGCGGGTGTCGAGCGACTCCGGCCCGCCCTTGATGCTGATGTCGAGGTCCTCGCCGCGCGCGAGGAACATCTGCTCGTCGAGCAGCGCGTAGCGGGGGTTGGTGCTGATCGACTCCGACGTCAGCCGCGACTCGTCGAGCGTGGGCAGGATGCCGATCATCACCATGCCGGCGCCGACCGACTTGGCCTTCTCGTTGGCAGCGTTGAGCTGCTCGCGCAGGTGGGTCTCGTACCGGACGGCGCCGTGGCCGCCGAGCTGGGCCGGCGGCACATTGATCTCGAGGTTGAACCGCCCCAGCTCCTGCACGAACGCCGGATCGTCGATCGAGGCCAGCACCTCGTCGTTGCGCATGGCCGGCCGGCCGTCGGCCTCGATGATGTTGAGCTCGACCTCCATGCCCGTCAGCGGCGACTCGAAGTCGAACCGCGACTCCTCGAGCATGCGTGCGAGCACGTCGAGGCAGCGGTGCACCTTGTCGCGGTAGCGCTGCCTGTCCTCACGCGTGAAGGAGCGGCTGCCGAGCTTCTCGCCCATGGCGTCAGCCTGACGAACGCGGTACCGGGTGCGCAGCAACTACGCGAAACCGGGGACGCGAGGGCAGCCTGTCCTACGGGACCTCGGCGAGCTCCTTGAGGGAGTGACCGAGCACGCCGGGGCCGGCGATCTCCACGGCCTTGACACCGTTCTGCGCGCACTCGGCGAGCATCACCTTGCGGGACGTCTCCTCGACGCCGCCGCCGATGAGCAGCGCCTGGATGTGGTGGCTGCGGACCCAGGCCAGGGCCTCGTGGTCGATCAGGGTGCCGCGGGCGTCGTGGCCCGCGCCCTCGGCCAGGTCGAGCGCATCGCGCAGCAGATCGCCGTTGCGGCCCAGGATCCCGATCTTCATGCGGGGACCGTAGCGAACAGATCCCCCCGATGGGGGTGCAGGGCGGTCGCCGTCGCACGCATCACAGCGCGGCGACGGGCCGCATCACGCGTCGGCGCGGGTCCGGCCTGGCCGTGGTGCGGGCTCGTCGACGTCAAGGGCGACGGTTGCGATCGACGCGATGCTCTCGGCAGCCGCACGCGGATCGGACGACGGCGCCATCACGTGGCTGATGACGGTGCGCACGAGCATGTCGACGACGGCGTCGCGCGCCTGCGACGCGGGCACGCCACGGGCGTCGAGATGCTGCGCGACGCGGCTGCTCGCCGCGGCGATGACGACGCCGGCATCGGTGGTCAGCGGCGGCAGCAGGTCGTCCGCGGCGCCCGGTGCGACGACGGCGCGCAGGACGGGGCTGGTCCCGGCGAGCTCGAGGACGCCGGACACCGCTGAGCGCAGAGCTCGACGGAGGTCGCGTCGCGGCGCTGCGAACCCGGCGTCGACGACGTCGAGGAAGCGTCCGAGCTCGTCGAGCACGACCGCCTCGGCCAGCGCGTGCTTGGAGCCGACCTCGTTGTAGACCGTCTGCCGGCTCACACCGACGTGGGACGCGAGCCGTCCCATCGTGAGCGCCGCCCAGCCGTCGGCGGCGGTCAGCTCGACGGCGCCGCGGACGATGCGCTCGCGCGTCGTCGACCCGTCGTCGCTCACGCGCCGAGGCTATCGAGGGCGACGAAGTCGACCTTCTCCCGCACTCCGCAGTCGGGGCAGCACCAGTCATCGGGCACCGACGACCACGGTGTGCCGGCCGGGAACCCCTCGCGCGGATCGCCCGCGGAGACGTCGTAGGTGTAGCCGCAGCCGGGGCACCGGTACGCCGACGCCGCAGCGCCTGCGGTCGCGGCCTGCGTCGCGGGCTCGTCAGCAGCGGACGTCGCCGGCGAGGGGAAGCGGGCGAGCACGCGGTCGCGGTGGCGCGGGTGGATGTTGGCGCGCGCCATGTCGCCGTCCAGGTGCGCCGCGACGCGCGGGTCCATGACCCGTCGCCACGCGGGCGGCACGAGCGCGAGCAGGATCATGCCGGCGTAGCCGGTGGGCAGCGCGGGAGCCTCGGGCAGGTCGCGCAGGGTCTGGTAGCGGCGCGTGGGGTTGGCGTGGTGGTCGCTGTGCCGCTGCAGGTGGTAGAGCAGCACGTTGGTGGCGACGTTGTTGCTGTTCCAGCTGTGGCTCGGGTCGACCCGCTCCCAGCGTTCGTGCCCAGGAGCACCGACACGGCGCCGCAGCATGCCGTAGTGCTCGAGGTAGTTGACCGCCTCGAGCAACGTGATCGCCACGACCGCCTGCAGCACCAGGTACGGCAGCACCTGCGGCCCCAGCCACACCGCCATGGCGGCCCACAGCACGGCCGACATCAGCCAGGAGTTGATCACGTCGTTGCCCAGGCGCCACGGGCTGCCGCCCCCGCGCCGGAGCCGCCGCTCCTCCAGCCGCCAGGCGCTGCGCAGCGAGCCGGCGACGGTGCGCGGCCAGAAGCGGTAGAAGCTCTCGCCGACACGGCTGCTCGCGGGATCGTCCGGGGTCGCCACACGGACGTGGTGGCCGCGGTTGTGCTCGATGTAGAAGTGCCCGTAGAAGCTCTGCGCCAGCGCGGTCTTGGCCAGCCAGCGCTCGTGCGACTCCTTCTTGTGGCCGAGCTCGTGCGCGGTGTTGATGCCGATCCCGCCGATGAAGCCCACAGTCACCGCCAGGCCGCAGCGCTGCGCCACCGTGAGGTCGGCGCGGGCGAGGTACGCGAACGCCACGGCGAACCCGGCGTACTGCAGCGGCAGGAACAGGAAGGTGAGCCAGCGGTAGTACCGGTCGCGCTCGAGCGCCTCGAGCACGCGGTCGGGCGGGTTGCTGGGGTCGATGCCGACCACCAGGTCGACCAGCGGGACGAGGCCGAGGATCACGATCGGGCCCAGCCACAGCCAGACTCCCTGACCGGTGGCGGCGTGGAGCGCGACGGCGGCGAAGGGCAGCAGCGGCATGACAAGGCCGAACAGCCACAGATAGCGCTTGCCGTCGCGCCACTGCTCGGCCGTGCTCGCCGTCATCGGCCCTCCCCGTCGTGTGGTTTACAGAAGATAGGCAGTTGTAAACCAGGCTGGCAAGACCCCGACCGCTTCCGGCAGGAGTCGCGGCCGCGGTCGGCGTAGGTTCGAGACATGGCCAAGAAGACGTGGCAGGAGCTGTCCGGGCCGCAGAAGGCGGCCGTGCTCACCGCGGTGTCCGTCGAGCTCGCCCTGACGGCGACGGCGCTCGTCGACCTCGCCCGGCGTCCTTCCGACCAGGTGCGCGGCCGCAAGGGCCTGTGGGCCCTCGGCATCTTCGTGCAGCCCGTCGGGCCGGTGCTGTACCTGGCGTGGGGGCGGCACGCCCCGGCCCGGGCGGTCGAGGGCTAGGGCCTCGTCGCGAGCTCGTCGTCGAGGGCTTCGAGCACCGACGACACCGCCCACGCGCGGGTGCGCCCGGGCGCGCCGAGGAGCACCTCGAGCGCGTAGCCGTCCATGAGCCGGCATGCGCGGTACGCCGTGGTCTGCGGATCCCGGCAGGTGAACGTGCCGTCGTCGACGCCGGCCCGGATGGCATCGGCGAGGGCCGTCGTCCAGCCGTCGAGGACGCCGTCGTACGCGGCCAGCGTCTCGGCGTCCTGCGGCGGCCGTGCGACGAGCTGCGCCCACAGCTTCCAGCGCAGGTCCGAGGAACCGCTGGGCAGGTAGAGGCGCACGAGGCGCTCGACGGCGTCGAGGGGGCTCGGAGCGGCGGCGACGCGACGGTCGCGCTGCGTGCCAGCATCGGCCTCGGACTCCAGCAGGGTGTCGACGAGGATCCGGTCGCGCTTGCCGAAGTAGTAGAGGACATGGCCGGCGCTCATGCCCGCACGTGCGGCGATGTCCTGCACGCGCGTCTTCTCCGGCCCCTTCTCCGCCATGACCTCCATGGCTGCTTTGAGCACGGCTGCGCGCTGCGACGGGCGCGGTGCGTCGTCGGTGCGGCGGGGCATGAGACGACCGTAGCAGAGCGATTAGAATTTCGTTCTAGAATTTCGTTCTAACCTCCGCTACGGTGCTCCCACCCGTCCAGGAGGAGCCAGCCATGCACGCAGGAGCGGAGAGCGCAGCCGTCGCGGCCGAGCCGGGCCAGGTCGTCGTGCAGCACGGCGTCGAGCAGCACGGCGTCGACACCATCCCGGAGGCCGAGCGCGCGTCCCGTCCGCGGGACGTCGTCGGGATCCTGTGGGGCGGCAACCTCGCCCTCTCGGTGGCGGTGTTCGGCTGGCTCGTCGTCCTCTACGGGCTCGGGTGGTGGGCGTCGGTGTCGGCGGTCCTCGTCGGCACGGCCGTGGGCGCCCTCGCCGTCACGCCGCTGGCGCTCCTCGGCTACCGGTCGGGCACCAACAACTCGGTGACGAGCGGCGCGTACTTCGGCGTGCGCGGCCGGCTCGTCGCGTCGGTGATCGGCCTGCTGCTGTGCCTGGGCTACGTCGCGCTCACCGTCTGGACCGGCGGCGAGGCGATCGTCGCCGGCCTCGACCGCGCGACCGGCGCCGAGGAGAGCCCCGTGGCCCTCGCTGTCGGCTACCTGGTCATCGCCGTCGCTGTGTCGGCTGTCGCCGTCTACGGCTTCCGCTGGCTCGTCCTGGTCAACAAGCTCCTGGTGCCGCTCGTGGGCGGCGTCATGCTGCTCGTGGTGGTGGCGCTCTGGGGCAGCTTCGACGCGTCGTACGCCGGCACGCCGGACGAGTACCTGCTCGGCGGCTTCTGGCCGACGTGGCTGCTGGCCGCGCTCACCGCCGGCGTGGCCGGCCCGGTGTCGTACGTGACCCAGACAGGCGACTGGACCCGCTACATCAGCCCGCGCCGCCACCGGCCCGGCCGGCTGCTCGGCGCGATGTTCCTCGGGCTGTTCGTCGGGCTCATCATCCCGACGCTGTTCGGGGCGTTCGTCTCCGTGATCTCGCTCGACCCCGACAGCTTCGTGGCCGGCGTGATCGACGCCGTGCCGTCGTGGCTGCTGCTGCCGTTCGTGCTCGCCGCGGTCGTGGGGAGCCTCGGCCAGGGCGGGATGAACCTGTACTCGATGGGTCTCGACCTCGACGCGATCCTGCCGCGCCTCACCCGCACGCAGTCGACCATCGCCGTGGCCGTCGTCGCCACAGCGCTGGTGCTGCTCGGAGAGTTCGTGTTCAGCGCCGAGGCGGCGGTGACCACGTTCGTCGTCGTGCTCACGTCGCTGGCCACTCCCTGGGCGGCGGTCACGATGATCGGCTACCTGCGCACCGGCGGGCGCTTCGACGAGCCGAGCCTGCAGGTCTTCAACCGGCGCGAGACCGGCGGCGCCTACTGGTTCCGCGCCGGCTGGAACATCGACGCCGTCGTCGCGTGGCTCGCGGGCAGCGTCGTGGGAGTCCTGTCGAACTCCACCGACTCGTGGACCGGCCCCATCGCCGAGGCCGCCGGCGGGATCGACGTGTCGTTCGTGACGTCGGCGGTTGCGGCGTCGGTGGTCTACCTTGCGCTCGTGGCGCTGCGGCCCGGCGCCCATGCGCCGTCGAAGGGAGCGTCCGCGTGAGCAGGTACGGCGGCCAGTACGGCCCCGACATCACGTTCCTCGGCGTCGACCGGTGCACCTACGACGAGCCGTCGACGTACGAGGGCGCCGACGTCGTGATCATGGGGGCGCCGTTCGACGGCGGGACGTCGTACCGGGCGGGCGCGCGCCTGGGCCCGCAGGCGATCCGGCAGACCGACTACCTGCCCCACGACGGGTCGCGGCCCTCGCTCGCGCTGCGCGTGGACGGGCTCAAGGACCTCGCGGTCTACGACGCCGGCGACGTGGAGATGTTCAGCGGCGACGCCGAGCGCTCGTGCCGCGACCTCGAGGCCGCGGTCGAGACCGTCGCCCAGACCGGCGCCATCCCGCTGATCCTCGGCGGCGACCACACCATCACCTGGCCCAACTGCACCGCGGTCGCACGGGCCCGCGGCTGGGGGCGCGTGAGCGTGCTGCACTTCGACGCCCACGCCGACACCGGCGACATCACCTTCGGCTCGCTCATCGGCCACGGCCACCCGATGCGCCAGCTCATCGAGTCCGGCGCCGTGCGAGGCGACCGGTTCCTGCAGATCGGGCTGCGCGGCTACTGGCCCGAGCCGGAGACCCTGGAGTGGATGGCCCGCCAGGGCATGCGCTCCTACGAGATGACCGAGATCGTCCACCGCGGCCTGGGCGCCTGCCTCGACGAGGCGTTCGAGATCGCCCTCGACGACTGCGACGGCGTGTTCCTGTCGGTCGACATCGACGTCGCCGACCCCGGCCACGCACCCGGCACCGGAACCCCGGAGGCCGGCGGCCTGTCGGCCCGCGAGCTGCTCGACGCCGTCCGCCGCATCGCCCTCGAGCTCCCCGTCGTCGGGATGGACGTCGTCGAGGTGGCCCCGCCCTACGACCACGCCGACATCACCGCGGCCCTCGCCAACCGCGTCGTCCTCGAGGCGCTCTCCGGGATCGCCCGCCGCCGCCACGACGCCGCCCACGGCACCGCCTACGACCCCGCGCTGCCCCTCCTCGCCGACCGCATCCCCCCGGACTGACCCGCTTTGGATGGGTGAGCGACGGCCATAGGCGTCGCTCACCCCTCCAAAGCGAGCCCGGGCGCACGAGAAGGCCGGGCTCTCAGCAGATAACCCGGCCCCCTCACCGGCCATGCTCCCGGCCGCCGGGCCCCGGGTCGCTCCAGGTCACCCGATCGGGTGGCGGGCACCGCCGCGATCCGTGCCGATCTTGATCGGGTGGCCGCCGTGGTGAGCGGCCGGGAACGGGGGACCACCGATGACGCTGCTCGACCAGCCCGCCGCCGCGCCCGCGCCCGAGGACTCGCAGGGCCCGAGCGTCCGCCGCCAGATCGGCCGCGGCCTCGTCGCGGGGCTGGCGCTCGTCCTTGTGCTCGTGCTCGCGGGCGCCGGCGTCGCCTACGGGGCGCACCCGGCGTCCGAGCTGTGGGCTCAGGCCTTCGGCGACCCCGGTATCGGCCTTGCCGACGGCGTGACGCTCGGCGACGACCGGCCGGTCGCCGACGTGCCGATGGTCGCCGAGAAGCGCTGGGACCTCGACGACCCTGCGTCGATCGCGGTGCTCGCGGCGCCGCTCGGCGGCGTCGTGCGACGGATCTCGGCTGCAGCCGAGGCGCAGGCGTGGCGCGACGAGAACGCCGGCGGAAGTCTCACCGAGGGGACGATCGAAGGCCCCGTCGATACCCCCACGTTCCTCACCCCCGCGGGGCTGGTGCAGGTGTGGCAGTTCGAGGGAGCGCCTGACTCGGTCGACCTGACCGGTGCGGACGGCGAGGGTGCGATCCGTGCGACGTCACGGGCCGAGCGCGAATCCGTCGCGCTCGCACTGGTCCGCGCCTGGTCAGGCCCATCCAGCATGCCGCTCGCGGTGTCGGAGACGACCGGCGAATCGTCCGCCTCGGTGAAGGTGGTGCGGACGGGGGAGCAGGGCCTGGGCTTCGGCCAGGACTACGTGGCCTACCTGGTGTTCCGCGACGGCGCCCTGCGGTTCGCGACAGTGTCCACCGTCAGCGCGGCCGGAAGCGAGCGCAGGATCCTGCTCAGCCCGGCCGAGGCCTTCGACGGGGTTCGCCACCATCGAGCGGGCCTGCTCGCCCGGCCCGAGTACGTCCCGGTGGTGCGCGCCGAGCTGACCTACGACCTGAGCAGCACCGACTCCGGCGGTGCCGCGTTCTGGACCTTCTACGGCGCCGACGGCGACGCCGCCTGGATCGCCCCGGCCGACCCCGCCGCTTCGCCCGGCGACGTCCCCAGCTGGTGGGGCTGACCGATCTGGAGGGGTGACGCGGCGGTATGGCGACGCGACACCCATCCAGAGCGGGTCCTTCAGCGGCTCGGGGGTGCGGCGAGGCTGGCGTCGAGGGTGCGCAGGGCGGCGGCGTTGAGGCCGAGGCGCTCGGCCTGCCCGCGCTCGACGAGCGCCTCGTCGTCGCGGCCGAGCCGGTGCAGCAGCTCGGCCTGGGCCCCGTGCCACCACGCGTGGTGGTCGAGCCCGTCGATCGCCTGCACCTCGGCGAGCCCGGCCGCAGCGCCGTCGCGCTCGGCGATCGCAGCAGCGCGCCCGAGCCGGGCTGCCGGTGAGGCGTCGATGGTGAGCAGGACGTCGTACCACGACACGATCGCGTCCCAGTCGGTCTCCTCGTACGACGGAGCCAGCGCATGGCAGCCGGCGATCGCCGCCTGCACGACGTACGGGTCGGGCGTGACCGGCGTCCGGCGGACGCCCTCGGCCACGAGCGCCACGCCCTCGGCAGCCATGCGCGCGTCCCACGCGTGACGCCGCTGGTCGGCCAGCCGCAGCGCCGACCCGTCCGCCGCCGTCCGGGCCGCGCGGCGGCAGTCCAGCAGCAGCATCAGGGCGAGCAGGCCGAGCACCCCTGGCTCGTCGGGCATGAGGTCGCGCAGCAGGCGGCCGAGCCGGATCGCCTCGTCGACGAGGTCCTGGCGCACGACGGTGTCGCCGCTCGACGGCGCGTACCCCTCGTTGAACACCAGGTAGACCGTGGCGAGCACACCGCGCAGCCGCGACGGAAGCTCGGCATCGGACGGCACGCGGTAGGGGATGTGGGCGTCCGCGATCTTCTGCTTCGCCCGCGTGAGCCGCTTGGACGCCGTCGCCTCGGGGATGAGCAGCGCCCGCGCGACCTCCGCGGTCGTGAGGCCGCACAGCGTGCGCAAGGACAGCGCGACCTGCGCCTCGGTGGAGAGCGCGGGGTGGCAGCAGGTGAAGACCAGCCGCAGCACGTCGTCGCGAACGACGGACTCGGGCGGCGGCGCGGGGTCGGGGTCCTGGAGCCACACGGCCTGCGTCTCCTTCCCGTGTCGCAGCGATTCGCGGCGCGCGCGGTCGATCGCGCAGCGCCGTGCAGCAGTGGTGAGCCAGGCCCGCGGCTCGTCGGGGACGCCGTCGCGCGGCCACGTCTGCAGGGCACGTTCGACGGCGTCCTGGACGGCGTCCTCGGCCAGCCCGACGTCGCCGGTGACGCGGACGAGCGTCGCGAGGATCCGCGGGAACTCCTCGCGGACCGCGCGCTCGACGGCGTCCACCGGCGACGTCATCGGGATGGTGCCCCGTCAGCCGAAGTCGACGACGGGACGGACCTCGACGCAGCCGCCGTCGTATGCGGCAGGGATCTTCGCGGCCCACACCACGGCCTCGTCGAGGTCGGCTGCCTCGATGAGGTAGAAGCCGGTGAGGGCCTCCTTGGTGTCGGCGTACGGCCCGTCGGTGGTGACGACGTCCCCGCCCTTGCCGCCTTGCACGCGGACCGTGGTGGCGGTCGCGTTGTTGTAGAGCGCGGCACCGCCCCGGATGACCGCCTCCGCCTCGTGGCCGAACGCGTTGTAGCCCGGCATCATCGCGGCGAACCGCGGGTCCGAGGGCTCGAGATCGGTGCTGTAGATGAGCGCGGCGTACTGCGGCATGGCTGCCTCCCGGTCCGTCCGACGGCCCCTCTGGCCGTCCTTCACCCTCAGGACGAACAGCCTGACGCCGGACGGACACCTCGCGCCGACGAATCCGCAGGAGTCCCCCTACGCCCCTCGGGCCGGGGACGTCCGGACACCCTCCGGACAGGTGCCGGTCGTCACCTCGTCACCGTTTCCACCCCGCGCGACCCGCGATCGCGACTAGCGTCGACCTTGCGTGAAAGCGCTTCCGGCGCCGCGGTGCCGGCCCTCGCGGGCCCGCCCGGCCGGTGCTGCGCGCGGCCCCGCCCGCGGGGGACACCGGCGTCCCCCCGGTCCTGATGGACCGACCTGGAGGACCCGATCGTGACCGAGACCGTCCTGTCCGCCGAGCTCGTCGAATCGCTCGCGAACCCGACCGACGCCGAGATCGCGGCCGTCGACGCGTGGTGGCGCGCCAACAACTACCTGACCGTCGCGCAGATCTACCTGAAGTCCAACCCGCTGCTGCGCGAGCCGCTGACCTCCGACGACATCAAGCCGAGGCTGCTCGGCCACTGGGGCACCAGCCCGGGCCTGTCGTTCGTCTACGCGCACGCGTCGCGGCTGATCAGCCGCACGGGGCAGGAGATGATCTACCTCGCCGGACCCGGCCACGGCGGCCCCGCGCTCGTGGCGGCCGGCTACCTCGAGGGCACCTACTCGGAGATCTACCCCGACGTCTCGCTCGACGAGGCCGGCCTCGTCCGGCTCTGCCGGCAGTTCTCCGCGCCGGGCGGCATCCCGAGCCACGTGTCCGTGCCGACCCCCGGCTCCATCCACGAGGGCGGCGAGCTCGGCTACGTGCTCGTTCACGCGTTCGGCTCGGTGATGGACAACCCCGACCTGATCTCGCTGGCGATCGTCGGCGACGGCGAGGCGGAGACCGGCCCGCTCGAGGGCTCGTGGAAGGGCATCTCCTTCCTCAACCCGGCCCGCGACGGCGCCGTGCTGCCGATCCTGCACCTCAACGGAGCCAAGATCGCCGGTCCCACGGTGCTCGCCCGCAAGGACCCGGAGGAGGTCCGCGAGCTGCTCGAGGGCCACGGCTACGAGGTCATCGAGGTCGAGGGCGACGACCTGCCCGGCATGCACTCGCGCTTCGCCGCAGCGTTCACCCGCGCCTACGTCCGCATCAAGGAGATCCAGGCCTCGGCGCGCGGCGGCGACTGGGACGGCTCGCGCCCGCACTGGCCCGTGATCGTGCTGCGCACCCCCAAGGGCTGGACCGGTCCCAAGGAGGTCGACGGCCAGCGCACCGAGGGCACGTGGCGCTCGCACCAGGTACCCCTGTCCGGTGTGAAGGGCCACCCCGAGCACCTCGCGCTGCTCGAGACCTGGCTGCGGTCGTACCGGCCCGAGGAGCTCTTCGACGCCGACGGCTCGCCGACCGAGCTGGTGCGCAGCGCCAACGCCAGCGGCGACCTGCGGATGTCGGCGAGCCCGCACGCCAACGGCGGCCTGCTCACGCGGGACCTCGACCTGCCCAGCCACCACGACTACGCCGTCGACGTCCCCTCGCCGGCCACCGTGAAGCTGGAATCCACCCGCAAGCTCGGCGAGCTCATGCGCGACATCTACACGCGCAACCCCGACCGGTTCCGGCTGTTCTGCCCGGACGAGACCAACAGCAACCGGCTCGGCGCGGTGTTCGAGGTGTCGGACCGCATGTTCGCCGAGCACGTCACCCCCGACGACGTGTCGCTCAGCCGCGACGGCCGGGTGATGGAGGTGCTCTCCGAGCACAACTGCCACGGCTGGCTCGAGGGCTACACCCTCACCGGTCGGCACGGCATGTTCGCGACCTACGAGGCGTTCGCGATGGTCAGCGCGTCGCAGACCATCCAGCACGCCAAGTGGCTGCAGGAGGCCGCGCACCTGCCCTGGCGCGCCCCCGTGCCGAGCCTCAACATCCTGCTCACCTCGACCGCGTGGCGTAACGACCACAACGGCTTCTCGCACCAGGGTCCCGGCCTGCTCCAGAACATCATCACGATGCGAGGGACCATCGGGCGCGTCTACCTGCCGCCGGACGCGAACTCGCTGCTCTCGGTCGCCGACCACTGCTTCACGTCGCGCTCGTACGTCAACTGCATCGTCATCGACAAGCAGCCGCAGCTGCAGTACCTGACGATGGAGGAGGCCGACGCGCACTGCGCCAAGGGCGCCGGCGTCTGGGAGTGGGCCGGCAACGACGACGGCTCGTCCGACCCCGACATCGTCCTCGCGTGCGCGGGCGACGTCGTGACGATGGAGACCATCGCAGCGGCGGAGATCCTCAAGGAGAAGCTGCCGCACTTCCGGGTGCGCGTGGTGAACGTCGTCGACCTGATGACGCTCGTGCGCCGGCGCGACCACCCGCACGGTATGGACGACACGTACTTCCGCGAGCTGTTCACCGACCACGTCGACGTCGTGTTCGCCTTCCACGGCTACCCGGGCGCCATCCACCAGCTGGTGCACGGCCGTCCCGACGCCGACCGGTTCCGCGTCCGCGGCTTCATCGAGGAGGGCACGACCACCACGCCGTTCGACATGGTCGTGCGCAACCGGGTGTCGCGCTACCACCTCGTCATGGACGCGATCAACAACGCGCGCCGCACGCCGCAGGGCGCGAGCGAGGTCAAGGAGTGGTGCGAGGCGCAGCTGGCGCGGCACGCCGAGTACGTCGTCGAGAACCTCGAGGACATGCCGGAGGTCCGCGACTGGGCATGGGGCCTCGGTGACACTGCCGGCTGACACGCCCTGGGTGCTCGTGGTCAACGCGGGCAGCTCGTCGGTGAAGCTCGCCGTCGTCGACCCCGTGTCGGGACGGCGGGCGGTCACCGGCCTCGCCGAGCGGCTCGGCTCCGACGACGCCGTCGCGCACCTCTCGCGCGGCGAGCAGCGGCGGACCGACCCGCTGCCCGGCGGCAGTCACACGGAGGCGGTCGCGCACCTGCTCGGCCTCATGTCCGAGGAGGAGCGCGCCGCTCTCGGCGCCGTCGGGCACCGCGTCGTGCACGGCGGCTCCGAGTACGTCGGGTCGGTGATCCTCGACGACTCCGTCGTCGCCCGGCTCGAGGAGCTCGTGCCACTGGCTCCCATGCACCTGCCCGGCGGTCTCGCCGGGATCGCCGCGGCGCGGGAGCTTCTGCCTGACCTGCCGCAGGCCGCGGTCTTCGACACCGCGTTCCACTCCACGATGCCGCCCCGCGCCTACCGCTACGCCGTGCCGCGCGAGTGGTACTCCGAGCTGGGCGTGCGCCGCTACGGCTTCCACGGCACCAGCCACCGCTACGTCTCGGCCAAGGCGGCGGAGATGCTCGGCCGCCCGGCCGAGGGGCTGCGCCTGGTGACGCTGCACCTCGGCAACGGGTGCTCGGCCGCCGCGGTGCGCGACGGGCGCTCGGTCGACACCACCATGGGGTTCACGCCGCTCGAGGGACTGGTCATGGGCACCCGCAGCGGCGACGTCGACCCCGGGCTGCTGGCGTTCCTCGCCGCCCGGCTCGGCACCGACGCGGCCGGGGTCGTCGACGCGCTCAACACACGTTCGGGGCTGCTCGGCATGTCCGGCTCGAGCAACGACATGCGCACCCTGCTCGAGGCTGCCGCGGCCGGTGACGACGACGCAGCGCTCGCGGTCGAGGTCTTCTGCTACCGCGCCGCGAAATCCGTTGCGGCACTTGCAGTCCCGCTCGGCCGCCTCGACGCCGTCGTCTTCACCGGGGGTATCGGCGAGCACGCGGCGCCCGTGCGGGCTGCGATCGTCGCCTACCTCGAGGTGCTCGGACTGCGCATCGACGTCGACGCGAACGAGGAGCACGGCCGGACGACAGGCGGCCGCATCACCGCCGACGGGCCGGTGATCGCCATGGTCGTGCCTACCGACGAGGAGCTGCTCATCGCGAGGGACGCGGCGGATCTCGCCTGACAGCGCGACGCACGACGGCCCCCTCGCCCGAGCAGGGCGAGGGGGCCGTCGATCGTCGTCGGTGCCGGCGTCAGCTGGCGACGAGCTGGCGGCGGCGCAGCTGCGCCCGCTGGGCCTCGTCGGTGCCGCCCCAGATGCCGATGAGGGAGCGGTCCTCGAGAGCGACCTGCAGGCAGGCGTCGCGCACGGCGCAGCGGCCGCAGAACGTCAGCGCCACGCGGCGCGAGATCTGGTCCTGGGCGCTGACCGGGAAGAACACGTCCGGCTCGGCGTCCTGGCAGGCGGCGGTCTCCCACCACGACTCCTGCAGGGCGGTGCCGGTGGTCGCGAAGAGGTACTGCTGCTCCTCGGCGACGACGACCTCGACGGGCGGCGGCGGTGGGACGCGGGGCATGGCGGGTGCCTTTCTGGACACTGGGGTGCACCGGGTGCATCGGACACTACACCGGGTGTAGACGGAGGGGAAGGGGGGCGCGTAGGTTTCCTCCCGTGTCCTCCGCAGCCCCGCTCGCCGCCGGATCCGACGCCCGGTCCCGGATCGAGGCGGCCGCCCTCGACCTGTTCGAGCAGCAGGGCTACGCGCAGACCACGGTCGAGGCGATCTCGCAGCGGGCCGGCGTCGCCCGGCGCACGTTCTTCCTGCACTTCCCGAGCAAGGACGCCGTGGTGTTCCTGCACCACGAGGAGCTCTCGGAGCGGGTGCGGATCTTCCTGGAGGATCGCGGCGACGCGCCGGCCATCGCGTCGATGCGCGAGGCCGTGCGGATGGTGTTCGCCGACTACGTCGAGGTCGACCCCGAGATCGCGCTGCGCCGCTACCGCCTGGTCAAGCAGGTGCCCGAGCTCCGTGCGCGAGAGATCGCCTGGGTGCAGCGCTACCGCGTGCTGTTCGGCCGCTACTTGCACTCACGCCTCGACGCGCGCCCGAACGGAGCGCTCGAGGCCGAGGCGATGGCCGGATCCTTCGCCTCGATCCACAACCACATGCTGCGCCGATGGCTCAAGGGCGACCTGTCCGCCGAGCCGATGCGGGATCTCGACGAGGCGCTCGACTGGCTCGCCTCGGCCTACGACATGGTGACGCGCGGCGGTACTCCGCGGCGTCTGGTGGTCGCGGTCTTCGACGAGGGCACGGATCCGCAGGCGCTCTCGGACGGCGTCGGGCGAGCGCTGGCGGAGGCTGCGGCGCAGGGGCCGGACGGTCCCACGTCCGAGCCGCCGGCCGCGTCCCGGCGCCGCCGGTCGGCAACCGACTGAAACGCGGTACCGGCAGCAGCCGTTACGCGTGCGGCCGCAGGACTGAGCCAATCTTGAGGTTGGCCGGGGGCTTCCCGAGAAGCCTCTCCGTACCGTCATAAGGGTGAGATCCCGACTGCTCGTCCTCAGCCTCGCCGCGGCCGCTCTGGTGGTGTCCGGCTGCGCGTCGCCCGCGCCGTCCGCGACCACGTCACCGACGCCGTCGGCCACGTCGACCAACCCGTACGGCGAGGCGGCGATCGACCCGCTCGGCGTCGACGAGCCGGTGCTCACGGTCGTGGGCGGGGCCGCCGGCGACGTCGGCATGACGATGGCCCAGCTCGAGGCGATGGGCACGACGACCGTGACCGTGTTCGAGCCGTTCGTGAAGAAGCAGCAGTCGTTCACCGGCGTGCGCCTGTCCGAGGTCCTCGACAAGGCCGGCATCGCGAGCACCGAGACCATCGACACCATCGCGCTCAACGACTACGAGTACGCGGCATCCGTCTCCTCGCTCGAGGCCAGTGACGCCCTGCTCGCGACCCAGCGCGACGGCGAGCCCATCCCCTACGACCAGGGCGGCCCCGTCCGCCTGATCTTCCCCGACGGCAGCGCGCTCGCCGGCAACCTCGACGCCTGGAACTGGAGCCTGACCCGCATCGAGGTGACGACAGGCTCATGACCGACGGCACGGCCCGCCCGGACGCGGGTGCCTCCGTCGCCGACGAGCGGTACCGGCCGCGCGTCGGCCAGTACGTGCTGGCCGCGATCGTGGTCGGGCTGCTGGCCGTGCTCGCCGTCACCGGCGCAGCCCAGGCGGCCGACGTCCGCGCCAAGGCCGACGGGCTGTCGAGCAGCGAGGCAACGCGCACCAACGTCGTCCTGGCGATGCGCGAGAGCCTGGCGCTGTCGGTCGTCATGGAGAAGTACCTCGACAGCCGCGCGACCCGCCGCGACGTGCAGGTGGCGCGCGCGCTGCTCAACCAGCGGCTCAGCGTCGTCTCCGCCGACGGCACGACCGGCTACGACGCCATGCCTCGCGTCTACCGCGAGGCGCTCGACGACGTCGACGGGCTCCTTGCGCGCGTGCCGGCCGGCACCCTCAAGCCGCTCGAGCACAGCCTCTGGACGATGCAGGCCGAGCCGGTGCTGCGCGAGTTCACCCGGCAGAGCCGACGGCTCGGCGATCTCGAGACGGTCACCTGGCGCTCCCAGAACGTCGCCGACGCCGAGAGCAGCTTCGTCAAGACCGTGCGCGAGTCGGCCCTGCTCGTCGCGGCGCTCATCGCCGCCATCGCCCTGGGCATCTGGATCGCCGTCGACGTCCGCCGCTACTTCCGCAGGGTCGACGCCGCCATCGAGCGCGAGCGCGAGGTGCTCGACGACGCCCGCGCCGCGCTGGCCAGGGCGACGCTGCTCGAGCGCGGCCAGGCCCGCGTGCTCGAGCGGATGGCCACCGGCGCGCCGCTGCACGAGCAGCTCGCGTCCGTGGTGGAGCTGGCCTCCCGGGCGACGGGGGGCCTGCCCTTCCGGCTGCTCGTGGCCGACCGCGTGGTGCTCTCCGAGGCCGCGCAGCTGCGTCCCGCCGGCGACGACCTCGTACGGCGCTGGGCCATCGGCGATGGCACGGTCGCGTCGGAGTCCGGCGAGCTCGAGCTGTTCGGGGCAGCGGGTGCCGGCGTGCCCGACGACGTCGACACCGTCGCGCAGCAGTGCACCGACCTCGCGACGCTCGTCCTCGAGCACGACCGCTCGGCGGCGCTGCTGGAGTACCAGGCCAACCACGACGCCCTCACCGGCCTGCCCAACCGCGCGCTGCTGCTCGACCGCATCGGCGAGGCGATGCGCCGCCGCGAGCGCTCGGGCGAGGTGGTCGCGGTGCTGTTCTGCGACCTCGACCGGTTCAAGGAGGTCAACGACACCTTCGGGCACGAGGCCGGCGACGACGTCCTCATCGAGGTGGCCGGCCGCTTCCGGCAGGCCGTGCGGCTGCACGACACCGTGGCGCGCCTCGGCGGCGACGAGTTCGTCGTGCTCGCCACCTGGATGAACGACGAGGGCGAGGTCGATGCACTGGCGGAGCGGGTCCGCGACTCGATCGTGCCGCCCTTCCGGGTGCGCGGACGCGACGTCGAGATCGGCGTGTCCATCGGCGTCGCGATCGTCGACGACTTCATGACCGACCCGCGCTCGGTGCTCCACGCGGCCGACGTCGCGATGTACCGGGGCAAGCCGCGCGCGTCGTTCTAGCGCTCAGCGCAGCGTGTCGAGCGCCGTGATCACGTCGTCGGCGTGGGTCATCGGGTTGACGAACGCCAGTCGCAGGACCGTCCGCCCCTGCCACCGCGTGGGCAGCACGAGGATGACGCCGTCCTTGGCCAGCCGCGTCGACCATGCCGTGTACTGATCGTCGGTCCAGCCCGGGCGCTCGAACAGCACCACCGACAGCTGCGGCTCGAAGCACAGCTCGAGATGGTCGGAGTCGGTGATGGCCTCGGCGACCACGCGCGCCGTCGCGATGCTGCGCTCCACCGCTGCCGCGTACCTGTCGGTGCCGTGCGTGGCGAGGCTGAACCAGAACGGCAGCCCCCGCGCGCGCCGCGAGAGGTGCACCGCGAGGTCGGAGGGGTTCCACTCCGCGCGGTCGACCTGGTCGAGGTAGCTGGCCCGCTGCGCGTGAGCGTCGATGCCCTTCTCGGGCTCGCGGTAGACGAGGGCGCACGCGTCGTAGGGCGCGAACAGCCACTTGTGCGGGTCGACGATGAACGAGTCGGCCCGCTCGATGCCGTCGAAGAGGTGGCGCACCGACGGCGCGCAGAGCCCCGCGCCGCCGTAGGCGCCGTCGACGTGCATCCACACGCCGTGCTTCTCGCACGCGTCTGCCACGCCGACGAGGTCGTCGACCACGCCGGAGTTGGTGGTGCCGGCGGAGCAGACGACGCCGAAGACGTCGGGCGTCTGCGACAGGACGGCGTCGAGCGCGGGCCCGGTGAGTCGCCCGAGCTCGTCGCCCGGCACCTCCACGACCTCGACGTCCATGACGCGCGCGGCGGCGCGGATCGACGAGTGCGCGTCGGCGGTGCAGGCCAGCTTCCAGCGACCGGCCGGGTGGCCGTGCTTCTGCTCGGCGCCGTGGCGTGCCGCGACGAGCGCGGAGAGGTTGCCGGTGGTGCCCCCGGACACGAAGACGCCGCCGGCCGTCCTCGGCCAGCCGAGCAGCGAGCAGATCCAGGCGAGCGCCTGGTTCTCCGCGTGGATCGCGCCCGCGCCCGACTCCCAGTAGCCGGCGAAGACGTTGGCCGCGCTCGTGGCGAGGTCGAAGCTCACGGCCGCCCGTGTCGGAGCGGCGGGGATGTAGGCGAGGTTGAGCGGGTCGTCCTGCGCGCGGGTGGCCGGGGCGAGCACCTCGCGGAAGATGCGCAGCGCCTCCTGCGCGCCGATGCCCTCGGGCGTCACCGTCAAGCCGGTCTCCGCGGCCAGCTCGGAGGCGGGCCGCGCCGTCCACTTGGGGTCGGAGGCCGTGACGACGCGCTGCGCCGCCCACGCCAGCACGGACGCGACGACGGGGGTCTCGTCGCCCCAGATGCTCGCGGGGTGGTTCTCCACCGGGTCTCCCTCGTCGTGCTGCCTGATCACTCTGGAGCCGCAAACTGTGGAGAGGCTGGCCTTCTCGCGCAAGCCGCTGCTCAGGGGCTGGCTCGATGCTTGCCGATCTGAAGTCTCACTAGGCAGATTGTCCAGCCTCCGGCTCGGTTGCGGGGCGGCGCATGCGCATGAGCCCCTCCTGAACGGTGGTCGCCACGAGCCGGCCGTCGTGGCTGAAGATCCGGCCACGCCCGATCCCGCGGCCGCCCGACGCCGATGGCGTGTCCTGGTCGTAGAGCACCCACTCGTCGACGCGCAGCGGCCGGTGGAACCACATCGCGTGGTCGATCGACGCGCTGATGAGGCCGGGGTGCTCGAAACCGATGCCGTGCGGGCGCAGCGCGGTGCCGAGGATGGTGAGGTCGCTGGCGTAGGCGAGCACACAGGCGTGCAGGATCGGGTCGTCGGGCAGTCGGTCGATGGTGCGCATCCAGACCGCGAGGCGGTCGTCGGACTCCTCGGCGTAGCGGACGTCGAGCACGCCCCACTCGTCGGGCGACACCGGCCGGTTCGATGCGGCGATCCGCTCCGCCAGCGACGGCAGGCCCTCGGGCTCGGGTGCGTTGGGCATCGGGTCCTGGTGCTCGAGGCCGTCCTCGACGGTCTGGAACGACGCCGTCATGTGGAAGATCGGCCGGCCGTGCTGGCGCGCGATCACGCGGCGCGTGGTGAACGAGCCGCCGTCGCGGGTGCGCTCGACGACGTAGACGATCGGCGTCGTCGGGTCGCCGGGGCGCAGGAAGTAGCCGTGCAGCGAGTGCGGCGGCCGGTCGGCGTCGACCGTGCGCGCCCCGGCCATGAGCGCCTGCGCGAGCACCTGCCCGCCGAAGACCCGTTGCAGCGTCGTCGCCGGCGCTGGGCCGCGCAGGATGTCGTCGTCGACATGCTCGAGCGACAGCAGCTCCACGAGCTCGACGACAGACGCGACCATGGGCCTTATCTAAGCGCCTCACTCCGGCTAGGCCGGACTGAGCCGCCCCACCGGTGCCTGCCGGCAGGCGCCGGGCGCACCGCGCCCACCGCTGCCCGGTCGGGCATCGAGGACTCGGACCGAACTTCTTCAAGACAGAAGTCGCTGTCCTGCCGATGCGCCGCTCTTGGAGCCTGTCACTGCCGTGCGGAGCTGACCGGCGCAGAGAGAGGACGCGTGATGGTGGTCGAGACGTTCCCCATCCGGATGGTGGAGTCGCCGGAGCAGCCGACGCCGTCGGATGCCCTCGCCGACCTGTACGAGGGTTTCGAGGGCGAGTTCCTCATCCCGCTGTGGACCGAGATCGGCGATCTCATGCCCGCCCACCCGCGGACCAAGGCCCGCCCTCACCTGTGGCGGTGGCGGAACCTGATCCGCCTCGCCGATCGCGCGGGGGAGCTCGTGCCGGTCGGCCGGGGCGGCGAGCGCCGCGCCATCGCGCTGGCCAACCCGGCGCTGGGGGGCAAGCCGTACGCGACGCCGACGCTGTGGGCCGCCATCCAGTACCTCATGCCCGGCGAGGACGCCCCTGAGCACCGGCACACGCAGCATGCCTTCCGGTTCGTGGTCGAGGGCGAGGGTGTCTGGACCATCGTCGGGCGCGACCCGGTCCCCATGCGCCGCGGCGACTTCCTGCCGCAGGCGGGCTGGAACTGGCACGCCCACCACAACGCCAGCAGCGCCCCCATGGCGTGGATCGACGGGCTGGATATCCCGTTCCAGTACGTCACGGAGTCGCAGTTCTTCGAGTTCGGCCGCGACGAGGTGACCGAGGAGGAGCACGCGACGCCGGACCGCTCGCGCTCGGAGCGGCTGTGGGGCCATCCCGGTCTGACCCCCGTCGGCGTGCAGGCCGGCACCGGCTCGCCGCTGCTGGCCTACCGGTGGGTGCACACGGACGCGGCGCTGCGCGACCAGCTCGCGCTGGAGTCCGAGGGCTTCCGCGGCGTGGTGGAGCCGGGCCACGCGCTGGTGCGGTTCACCAACCCGGCCACCGGAGGCGACGTGCTGCCGACCATCCGCACGGAGATGCACCGCATCGCGGCCGGCCGGGAGTCGTCGCCGCTGCGCGAGGTCGGCTCGTCGGTGTTCCAGGTCTTCGACGGCGCGGGGCGGGTCACGGTGGGCGGCGAGACCTGGGCCGTCGAGCGCGGCGACATGTTCGTCGTCCCGTCGTGGACGGACTGGTCGGTCTCGGCGGATGCCGGCCAGGACGGATCGGACTCCGCCGCGCTCGATCTCTTCCGCTTCTCCGACGCCCCGATCTTCGACGCCCTGCACCTCTACCGCTCCGAGAAGGCCTGACGCCCATGAAGCTCGCGACCATCCGTACCGGCTCCGGCTCCGGCACCGCCGCAGTCCGCGTCGACGGCGACCGTCTGATCGAGACGGGGCACGCCGACGTCGGCGCGCTGCTCGCGTCCCCTGGCTGGCAGGGGGCGGCCGCGGCGGCCGCCGGCGTCGAGCACCCGCTCGAGGGCGCCGACTTCGCACCGCTGATCCCCCGCCCGGGCAAGGTCGTGTGCGTCGGCCTGAACTACCGCAACCACATCCTCGAGATGGGCCGCGAGCTGCCCACCTACCCCACCCTGTTCGCGAAGTACCCGGAGGCGCTCATCGGGGCCACGGACGACATCGCGCTGGCCCCGGAGTCCGACGCCGTCGACTGGGAGGCCGAGCTCGCCGTGGTGGTCGGCTCGACCGCGCGCCGTGCGTCGGGTGCTGCGGCGGAGGCCGCCATCGCCGGTTTCGCGGTGCTCAACGACGTCACCATGCGCGACTGGCAGTACCGCACCCCGATGTGGGACCAGGGAAAGACCTGGGAGGCGACGACCCCGTTCGGCCCCTTCCTCGTGACGCCCGACGAGCTCCCCGGCGGGGTGCGCCCGGAGCTGGAGCTGCAGGGGCTGGTCAACGGCGAGGTGGTGCAGAAGGCGAGCACCGGCGACCTGGTCTTCGACCCGGTCGCGCTGGTCGAGTACATCTCGACCATCCTCACGCTGCGCCCGGGCGACGTGATCGCCTCCGGCACCCCCGGCGGCGTGGGGCACGCCCGCAAGCCCGCCCGTTATCTCGCGGACGGCGACGTCCTCGTCACCGAGATCTCCGGGCTGGGACGCACCGAGAACCGCGCCGTCGCCGAGATCGTCTGATGGTGCGGACACTCGGCGACGCGCTGCGCTGGACCGCGATCGGCACGCAGTTGTGCGAGCGGGCGATCGCCGACGAGCCCGGCGGCGCGCTCGCGGAACCGAGCGGTCTGCCGGGCTGGACACGGGCCCACGTCGTGGCTCATCTCGACGGCAACGCCCGGGCGCTGGTCAACCTCGTGACCTGGGCGCGCACCGGCGTAGAGACGCCCATGTACTCCTCGATGGACCAGCGCAACGCGGACATCGAGACGGGGGCGGCGCTGCCCGGGGCCGAGCTGCGCGAGCGCTTCGCCCAGTCGCGGACCGCTCTCGCCAACGGTATGGCGCAGCTCTCCGAGCAGGCGTGGGCCGCGGACGTCGTGACGGCGCAGGGCCGGACCGTGCCGGCGTCGGAGATCCCGTGGATGCGCGCGCGCGAGGTGATGGTCCACGCCGTCGACCTGAAGGGCGGGGTCGCGTTCGCCGACCTGCCCGAGGACTTCCTCACCGCACTCGTCAGCGACGTCGTCGCACGCCGGGCGGCGCTCGCCGACCAGCCCGCCCTCGTCCTCCACGCTGGCGGGCATCGGTGGGACATCCCCGGCGCCGGCGTCCCCGCTGCCGTCGAGGGCAGCCTCGCCGACATCGCCGCCTACGCATGCGGCCGTGCGCGGCTCGGCCCCGACCAGCCTGCCTGGCTCTGACGCCGAAGCAGCCCAGACCCACGCCGACCTCGAACCAGGAGACTGCCATGACCGACCCTGACGTCCTCATCGTCGGCGGAGGCATCGGCGGGCTGTCCGCCGCGACCGCCCTCGCCCGCAAGGGCATCCGCGTCCGCCTCTACGAGCGGTCGTCGGAGTTCGGCGAGGTGGGCGCCGGCCTGCAGATCGCGCCGAACTGCACGCGCATCCTCGATGCGTACGGCCTGCTCCACGAGGCGAAATCGCTCGGCGTGCTGCCCGAGGCGATGGTGATGAAGGATGCGACCGACGGCTCCGAGCTCACCCGCCTCGACCTCGTCGACCTCGAGCGCAAGTACGGCTTCCCGTACATGGTCATCCACCGCAGCGACCTGCACGGGATCTTCCTGCGCGCTGCCCAGCGCGAGGGCGTCGAGCTCATCACCGACACCCAGTGCGTCGCCTACGAGCAGGACGGCGCCACCGCCACGGCCGTGTTCGCCGACGGCACCAGGGACACCGCCGAGATCGTCATCGCCGCCGACGGGATCCACTCTGTAGCCCGCAACACCCTCGTCGCCGATGCGCCGGTCAGCTCCAACTACGTCGCCTACCGCGCGGCTATCCCCTTCGACGAGGTGCGCGACAACGGCGTCCGCGAGAAGGACGTCGTGGTCTACATCGGCCCGCGCTGCCACTTCGTGCAGTACCCCCTGCGCGGCGGCCAGATGTTCAACCAGGTCGCGGTCTTCCAGTCGCCCAAGGCGGTGGCGGGCGAGCCGGACTGGGGGACCCCCGACGAGCTCGACGGCGCGTTCGACGGCACGTGCGAGCAGGTCCAGAAGGGCCTTCCGCTGATGTGGCGCGACCGCTGGTGGCGGATGTTCGACCGTGATCCCGTGATGCAGTGGGTCTACGGCCGGATCGCCCTGCTCGGCGACGCCGCGCATCCGCCCCTGCAGTACATGGCCCAAGGCGCGATCATGGCGATCGAGGACGGCTGGGTCCTCGCCGAGCACGTCGGCGCCCAGGGCGCGCAGCGCACGTCCGACGGCAGCGGCGTCGACTGGGCCGCGGCCCTCGCCGCCTACGACGCGGTGCGCCCGGAGCACTGCCGCCGCGTCCTCACCACCGGGCGCGCGTGGGGCGAGCTCTGGCACCTCGACGGCATCAAGCGTGAGCAGCGCAACGTCCTCCTTCGGGCGCGCGACACCTACGACTACTCCTTCACGGAGTGGATCTACGGGCCCACCGCCCTGACACCGGACCAGGAGCCCCCGCTCTACACCGCGATCCCGCTGGACTCGGTCACCGGCACGCCTGCTCAGGTCTAGGTGAGGCGGTGGTTCCGTCACCCGACGCGACAGGTCGCGCGAGGCGATCGCCACAGCCTGAGCCGAACCCCGCGGCTAGCGTGTGGTCGGTGAGCCGCAGACCGTCATACGCGATCGACTCGGTCGACAACGCGCTCCGACTGCTGCAGATGCTTCAACGCGACGGCGTTCTGCGCGTGATGGCGGCAGCCCGCGAGCTCGGCGTCGCGCCGAGCACAGCCCATCGGCTCATTGCCATGCTGGTGTACCGGGGATTCGCCCTGCAGGCGGCGGACCGCTCGTACCGGGCCGGCCCGGCGCTGGGAGGTGCCGTCGAGGCGCCGGACGTGCAGAGGCTGGTGGACGCGGCCAGACCCCATCTCGTGAGGCTGTGCCAGGCGACGCAGGAATCTGTGAACCTCGTCGTGCGCAGGGGAGCCGACGTCGTGTTCGTCGACTCGGTGGAGAGCACGCAGGCACTTCGCGTGGGGTCCAGGGCGGGCACGACCATGCCTGCTCGGGTGACATCGGGCGGCCTCGCCCTCCTCGCCACGCTGAGCCGCGCCGAGATCGAGGAGCTCCACCCCGATCTGGCGGGGACCCCGGCCGGGATGGCTAGCCTGCTGTCGCAGCTCTCGACGACGCGCCGGCTCGGGTACGGCTTCAACTACGAGGCGAGCGAGGTCGGCGTTACCGCGATCGGAGTGGCTGTCCGCGACGTCGCCGGCCTGCCGGCGTGCGCGCTGACGGTCTCGGCTCCGACGGCTCGCTTCCGCAAGGGCCAGATCACGCAGCTGCTCCCGGCACTCCTGGAGTGCCGGGAGCAGCTCGAGCTCGACCTGTCCGGGGCGGGGGACTAGGCGGCTGGCGCGAAGACAGGAGTCACGTCGGCGTACACGCGGTAGGTGTGGATCAGCCCGTCCGACAGCTCGAAGACTCCCAGGCCGGGGAGGGTCACGGCGTCCCCGTCGAGACGCGTGTACGTCGTGACGAACTCCGCCACGGACACCTCAGGCGACGGCTGGTGGCTGTGCGGGACGGTGTGCGAGATGCCGGCGATCCCCGAGTAGAACGCCCCGATACCCGCGCGGATACCCTCGTGGCCCTGCATGGGCGGGTTGTTGCCGAAGGTGAACGAGGCATCCGGCGTGAAGTACGGGATGAGCTGTTCGACGTCACGAGTGTCGATCGCCGCCGTGAAGGCAGCCAGCCACTCGGGCGACCCGGCGGTCACGACGCGTCCGCAGTGAAGAGCGGCAGCAGGTCGATGTAGCTGCGCATCGCTGCGATCTTGTCGCCATCGCGCTCGATCACGGAGGCGCCCGGGACAGTCACCACGGTGCCGGTCGGAAGCGTGTAGGTGACGTCGGCCTCCATCACCTCGGTGCTGCCCGCGGTCAGCTCGTGGGTGAACGTGTGGCGCATGCCAGAGATGGTGGTGAAGAAGCCCCCGAGCCCTGCCTTGATCTGCTCCGGGCCGACCATGGGCGGGTTGTTGCCCAGGGTGAACGAGGCGTCGTCCTTGAAATGGGAGGCGAAGGCCGAGGCATCCATCGCGTCGGCATCGTCGTAGACGGCGCGCAGCCAGGTGGTCATGCGAGCTCCTCTGGGGTTGGTGGAGGCGGCCCGGGTCGGGCCGGTGCCGGTGTGGACGTACTCAAGGCCGGGTCACGGCTGCTGCCAAGGCAGATTCTGCTGTCAAGAATGTTGTGGCCCAGATTCAGAGCTCCAGAACGCCGCATGCGCTGTCAAACAAGGCGAAGTTCGTACAGGGTGCGATAAACGCACATTCTGTGCGTCATTGACACGCCCCATGCGTCTCTCAAGCATGACCCTCGACTGACGCGGTTCGAGCGCCATCACGACAGAAGGAGGACCCTGTGCCCGCTGAGTTCGAGCCCCTTGACCTGGACGCTCCCTGGGAGACGCTGCCGTCGCGGGCCGCCCTGCTGGCCGAGCGAGGGGCTCGTGAGCTGGACGCGCCGCCCTCACCGTCCGTGCAGCCGCCGTGGGACATCCCCGACCTCGTCGCCATCACGACAGCGGTGTCCGGCCGCGTCGCCCGCGAGGCTGAGACAGGTGCTCCCGCGTCCTTCCCGCTCGACTTCGACGGGTTCCAGAAGGCTGCCATCGAGGTCCTCGAGGCAGGCGCGTGCGGGGTGCACATCGACTTCGGGGGCATCCCGGCGATCCAGGAATCCGGCCTTTCGGTCCCGGAGTCCTACGACAAGCTCATCCCCGCCATTCGAGCCGCTACCGACCTCGACTGCGTGTACGACTGCAACGTCCTGCGCGGTGAGAACTTCAAGGAGAACGTCCACCCGATCACCGCCGGCCTCGCGGAGACGGTGCCCATGGCTCCGAACTTCCCGCGGCCGTGGATGGATGCCGTGGCCAAGGTCGTTCGCCAGGAGGGTGCGCGGCTCTTCTTCTCGATCCACTCCACCGCCGAGGTCGACCTCGCCAACCGATACATCCTCCAAGCCGGGCTGGCGCCCGTGCCCGCCTGTTGGCTGATCCTGATCGGCTACCAGTACGACGACGCCACCGACCGGTTGGCCACCTACCTGGCCCACCCCAAGGCGATGCTCTCCGAGCTGCAGCAGGTCGTCGACCGCATCAAGGAGATCGACCCCGACGGCTTCATCACGGTCTGCGCGGCCGGCCGGGCGGGCCACTACCTCGCAACGGCCGCGCTTCTCCTCGGCCTGCACGTGAGGGTCGGGACCGAGGACACGGTTTACCGGTTCCCGCACCGCGACGAGCTTGTCGAGAGCAACGGCGAGATGGTCGAGCGAGTCGTCGCGACCGCCAAGGCCCTCGGCCGCACCCCTGCGACTCCCGACCAGTACCGCCAGATGATCGGCCTCCCCGTCCGCAACGCCTGACACCCCAGCTCTGTCGAAGGAGAACCCGCATGGCCGACAAGCACGCCGGACCGCCTCCTGGCCTGCACCTCTACACGCGCGATGGCTTCCTCGGCAAGATGGCCGTGGCGATCCGTCCGTACGAGGTCTACGAGTACACCTCCGTCACGGGGCCGCACGCCCCGCATCAGGTGGCGCTGGACAGGGTCGCCTGCGCGGACGCCTCCGATGCCGCTGCGCTGCCCACCGTCGTCGCGACCTCGCGCAACGGCGTGACGCTGAGCGTCTCCCGCCGGACGCAGCCGACACCGTTCCTCTTCCGCAACACGGAGGCGGACGAGGTGCACTTCGTGCAGGAGGGGACCTTCCGCTACGTCACGGACTTCGGCACGCTCGAGGCAGGTCCCGGGGACTTCGTGTGGCTCGGCCGCACCATCACCTACGACGTCCATCCGACGGGAGACGCGGGTCTCCGCATCATCGTGGAGACGCCGGAGATGCTCGACCTCAACCCGCCTGCCCCGTTCGGCATGGTGAACTTCGGTCGCGACGTCAAGCGCCCCGCCGTCACTCCTCCTGCTGAGGATGGACCGCGCGAGCTCTGGCTGAAGTCCTTCGACGGCATCACGCGCTTCACCACCGTTCACGACCCGGTCGCCACGAAGGTGATCGTCGACGGGACCCCGCCGGCGTGGTCGTTGAACCTCGCCGCCATCGCGACCCTGTCCTACGCGCACGGCGGCCCGCCGGCGCAGTTCCTCCAGACGCCGAGCACCGATCTCATGTTCTACACGCTCAGCAGCCGTCCGCCGGAGGGCCGTCCGCCGCAGCATCACAACGCCGACTACGACGAGCTGATCTTCTACGTCGAGGGCCCCGGGGCGTACGGAGCGATCCACGAGCCGGCCCGGCTTGCCTGGGTCCCCAAGGGCGTGACGCACTGGGGACCTGAGGAGCACGTCCCCGAGGGCTACCTGGCCTGGCTGCTGGAGTCACGCGGGACGATGCGGCTGACCGAGGCGGGAGCGGCGGCGGCGGTCCTTATGGAGACCGGCTCCTTCGGGCCGCAGGCCTCGTGACCGGGGTCGCCGCCCGGCACGCTGGTGACGCGCAGATCGCGCAGACCCTGGACCGGGGCCTGCAGATCCTCGAGCTGCTCGCCTCGTCGGCCGAGGAGCTCTCCACCACGGAGATCGCCGCCGCGGTCGACGTCCACCGCACTGTGGCGCACCGGCTGCTGGTGACCTTGGAGCGCCGCGACCTGGTCGACCGCTCCCGCACGGGCCGGTACCGGCTGTCGGCCGGTGTGCTGCGACTCGGCGCCGGCGTTCGGGACAACCTGCGCGAGGTCAGCCTGCCGTTCCTGGCCGAGCTCAATGAGGCGACGGACGAGACCGTGCACCTCGCCGTCCTCCGGGGCGCCGACGTGCAGTTCCTCGAGTCGATCGAGAGCTCGAGACAGCTGCGTGTGGTGTCGCGCGTCGGCCGGTCGATGCCGGCGCACGCCACGTCCGTCGGAAAGGCCATCCTCGCTGCCCTCTCCGCGGACGACCTCCACAGCGTTCTCGCCGCGACGGCGCTCGAGCCGGTGGGCCCGGCGACGGTGACCGATCTGGGTGCCCTTCAACGTGAGCTCACGGCCATCCGGCGACGCGGCTACGCCGTCAGCAAGCAGGAGAGCGAAGCAGGCGTCGGATCCGTCGGCGTATCGGTGGTGGACCGGCGTGGGCACGTGCGCGCCGCCATCTCGGTCGCTGCTCCCCTCAGCCGGCTAAGCGACTACGAGATCAAGCGCATGGCCAAGTGGGCCCAGCTCACGGCCAAGCAGATCGGCGCGAACGTCTAGACCACCGGAAGAACCCCGACAGCCGCACACCGCCCCACCCCGACACGAGAGGTGGCGATCCATCATGCCCACGGACGTCTCGAACCCGGACGACCTGCGTCGCCAGGTCGGCTACGCCTGCCGTGTTCTCGCAGCGCACGGCGCAGGGGACCTCATCTGGGGTCACGTCTCTGCCCGTCATCCCAGCGGTGAAGGGATCTGGCTCAAGCAGGCCGGCTGGGGTCTGGAGGAGATCACGCCGGAGCGGGTCCACCATGTGTCCCACGACGGCGAGGTCCTCGCAGGTGGAGGGCAGCGGCACGTGGAGTACCCCATCCACACCGAGATCCTGGCCGCCCGGCCGGACGTGGGTGCCGTGGTCCACATCCACCCGCGGCACAGTGTCGCCTTGGCGGCGTCCGGCCAGACGCTGCGTCCGGTCAGCCACGAGGCCAACCTCTTCGGGCCGGACCCTGTGCCGAGGTTCACCGACACCAGCGACCTCATCGTCACCGCTGAACTCGGCAAGCGGCTGGCAGAGGTGCTCGGCAGCGCCAGCGCCGCCTTCCTCGTCAACCACGGCGTGGTGTGCGTAGGGCCGGACGTCGCCACGGCGACCGTGACCGCCGTCCTCTTGGAGCGCGCGTGCGAGGTACAGCTCCTCACGCTCGCTGCCGGCGGATGGCCTACGTGGAGCGACGACGCCGAGTCCGAGGCCAAGCGGCTGCGGATCTACAGCCCCGCCGCGCTTCAGCAGGCGTGGGACTACCTCGTCCGGACCCTGCCGCCCGTCCCGCCAAGCGCGGCTCCCTGAACGCTGCAACGTCCTGCCCCAGCACCCAGGAGGAACCCATGAAGGTCCTGCACATCATGGCCGCGCCGCGTGGCGCCGGCTCGAACACGCTCGCGGTCTCGCGCGCCTTCTTCGATGCGCTCGCGGAGGCGCATCCGGGCCTGGAGGTCGAGACCCTCGACCTGCACGGCGACGGATTGCCGTCGATGAACCCTCATGTCATCGGCCACGAGGCGCACGCGTTCGACATGGGAATGAAGTTCGCGGTCATGTACGGGCACTCCACCCCGCGCACCGAGGACCCGGCGTGGAAGGAGATCGCCGCGCTGGTCGAGCAGTTCAAGTCTGCGGACCGCTACGTCGTCTCCGCCCCGATGTGGAACTGGAACGTGCCGTTCTCGCTCAAGTACTACCTCGACTGCATCATCCAGCCGGGCCTCACCCTGACCGTGGACGAGAACGGCGCCTACGTCGGGCTCGTCAACGACAAGAAGCTGGTGTTCATCACCGCTCGGGGCGGCGACTACAGCCCTGGCAGCCCGCTGGAGGCGATGAACTTCCAGGAGGGGCACATGAACCTCTGCTTCGGCGCGATGGGCGTGCACGACATCGAGTGGGTCGTGGCGCAACCCTGCGACCTCGGTCCGGCTGACGTGGCTGTGAAGGCAGCCTCGGAGAAGGCTGTGTCCATCGCGTCGTCGGACTGGGCGGCCTGAGCCCGGCACGCTGCACCCGCTGGGTCGAGCAGCCAGGAGGCAATCCAGCTGCGGTCCGCGATCCTGATGCAGTTCCCGGCGAGAGGGCTCGTAGCCCGTGGTCGGCGAGGGCTGAGGCTGCGCGATCCGGCGGGTCTGGGTGCTGCAACTACGTCGGGCTGATGGCGAGTGGCACCGGCACTCGTCCGAGTAACCGGTCTACAGCTCGAGCTGGGTGATCTCGACGGTGACGCCCAGCGACTCGCTGGCGCCGCCCGCGTAGATGCCCTTGAGCGGCGGCACGTCGGCGTAGTCGCGGCCGCGGGCGACGACGACGTGGGCCGACCCCACGCGGCGGTCGTTGGTGGGGTCGTGCGCCTCCCAGCCGCCGTTCCACACCTCGACCCACGCGTGGCTCTCGCCGACGACCGTGCGGCCGGGCGCCTCCTGCTCGTCGTGGAGGTAGCCGCTGACGTAGCGGGCCGGGATGCCCATGGCGCGCAGCAGGGAGAGCAGCGTGTGCGAGTAGTCCTGGCAGACGCCCGCGCCTACCTCCCATGCCTGGCCGGCGGTCGTGGTGACGCCGGTCGCGTGCTCGTCGTAGCGGATCTGGTCGCGCGTGGCCTCGATCGCGCCGCGGATCGCGAGCGCCGGGGTGGGGAGGGCCTTGAGCATGTCGACGACCTTGGCGCGAGCTGGGTCCTCGGCGGCGTCGTCGACCAGCGGCGTCGGCACGAGGAACTCGCCCCAGCGGTCGATCACCGACGGGGCGTGCACCTCGCGCCAGTCGACCCCCTCGGCCGCCGGGTGGCCGTAGGGCACGTCGACGAGCGACGTCGCCACGATCTCGAGGACGTCGTGCTCCTCGTGGACGTCGAACGACTGCACGAGCGCGCCCCAGTAGTCGTAGTAGGCCTGCACCGACGCGCGCGGCGACACCTGCAGCTGGTGGCTCAGCAGCATCTGCCCGTCGGCGTCGCGCGGGGTCATCCGCACCTCGTTGAACGAGGCGATCACCGGTGCGGTGTAGCGGTAGCCCGTGCGGTGGGTGATCCGCAGTCGGCGTCCGGTCGACATCAGTGGCTCCACACGATCGTGCCGGCCTGGCGGAAGTACGCGTCGGCGGTGGCGAGGGCGGCGTCGACGGCCGACATCTGGGTCTCGGCGGCGAGCGCGTCGACCTCGGAAGGGTCCTGCACCAGGCCAGCGAACTCCAGGCGCGAGCGCATCAGGCCCACCTCGCGGAGAAGCGTGGCGTCGGCCGCATTCCCTTGCGACTGAAGGCCTCGCGCAGCCTCCTCGGCGCCCCGCGCGCTGTGCAGGAGCGAGCGGGGGAAGGTCGGCTCGAGGACGAGGAACCGGCGGACGGCGTCGCCCGTCGGCGGTTCGCCGGTGCGCAGGAACGGGGTGAGGCCGGCTGCCGAGCGGAGCGTGGCGATGGGGCCCGTGTCCGGCCAGAGCACCTCGTGGTGCACGTCGAGCAGCCGCGACGTCATGTCGATCCGCTCGAGCGAGCGACCCAGCAGCAGGAACCAGTGGCCCTCGTCGCGGGTCATCGTCCACTCGATCGCGCCGTTGACCACCATGAGGCGCTCGATCACGCGATGCATCGACGGGCCGGGCGACGCCGCCGCCATGAGGCCGCGCGTCAGCGTGAGGTAGGCGCCGTTGAGCGACTCGAAGACGTCGCCGGAGATGGCATCGCGGACCGACCGCGCATTCTCGCGCGCGGCGCCCACAGCTCCGATGACGGTCGAGGGGTTGCCGACGTCGCCGAGCAGCGCGCGGACGAGCTCCGACGGCGAGGTGATGGTGCCGTGGGGCAGCGAGAGCGCGTCGAGGACGACGGCGGCGGCGACGTCGTCCGGCACGGAGCGGTCCTCCACCGTGAGGTGGTAGTGCTCGGCGAGGAGGCGGGCGGTGGCCTCGGCGCGCTCGAGGTAGCGGCCGATCCAGTAGAACGACTCGGCGAGACGGCTCAGCACGGCAGCGCCCCCGTCGCGTCGGTGCCGGCCGACTGCTGCTGCTGGCCCTCCTGCTGGCGCAGGCGCTCGTCGGCGGTGACCGGCGCGTGGTGGCGGGCGACGGCGCTGCGGCGCACGCGCGTGACGCGGGGCGGCGCGCTCTCGCCGGCGGGACCGCGCTCGCCCTCGTCGAGCACCCAGGTGTCCTTCGAGCCTCCGCCCTGCGAGGAGTTCACCACGAGGCTGCCCTTGGGCAGCGCGACGCGGGTGAGCCCGCCGGGCAGGACGAAGATGTCGTCGCCGTCGTTGACCGCGAACGGGCGCAGGTCGACGTGCCGCGGCTCGACCGCGCCCTCGCCGACGACGGTGGGCGACGTCGACAGCGTGACGATCGGCTGCGCGATCCAGGCGCGCGGGTCGTCCTGGATCTTCTGCGCCGTCGCCTCCAGCTGCGACTCGCTGGCCTGGTTGCCGATGACGAGGCCGTAGCCGCCGGAGCCGTCGACCGGCTTCACGACCATGCGGTCGAGGCGCTCGAGCACATGCCGGCGCTGGTCGGGGTCGGACAGGTTGTACGTGGTGACGTTGGGCAGGATCGCCGTCTCGCCGAGGTAGTAGGCGATCATGTCCGGCACGTAGGGGTAGACGGCCTTGTCGTCGGCGACGCCGTTGCCCACCGCGTTCGCGATCGCGACGTTGCCGGCACGGGCGGCGTTGAGCAGGCCCGGGACGCCGAGCAGCGAGTCCGGCAGGAAGTGCACCGGGTCGAGGTACTCGTCGTCGATGCGTCGGTAGATCACGTGCACCGGCCGAGCGCCGCGCACCGTGCGCATCCACAGCCGGTCGTCGCGGCAGAACAGGTCGCGGCCCTCGACGAGCTCGGCGCCCATCCGGCGGGCGAGGAACGCGTGCTCGAAGTGCGCCGAGTTGTGCACGCCCGGCGTCAGCACCGCCACCGTGGGATCGGCGACGTCGGACGGCGCAGCGGCGCGGAGCGCGTCGAGCAGGTGCTCCGGGTACTCGAACACCGACCGGACCTGCTGGCCGTTGAACACCTCGGGCAGCACGTGAGCGAGGGTGCGCCGGTTCTCCAGCACGTAGGAGACGCCCGACGGGCAGCGCAGGTTGTCCTCGAGCACACGGAAGGTGCCGGCCTCGTCGCGGATGAGGTCGATGCCGGCGACGTGGATGCGCACCCCGTTCGGCGGCACGAGCCCGTACGCCGCTCGGTGGTAGTGGTGCGAGCTGGTGACGAGGCGCCGGGGGACGATGCCGTCCTCGAGCACCTCGCCCGGCCCGTAGACGTCGTGGAGGAACATCTCCAGCGCCTTGATCCGCTGCTTGATGCCGGCCTCGACGCGGGTCCACTCCTCGGCCCCGATCACCCGCGGCACGAGGTCCATGGGCAGCGGGCGCTCGCGGCCCGACAGCGAGAAGGTGATGCCCTGCCGGTCGAGGTAGGCGTCGCGCAGCCGGGCCCGCTCGGTGAGCCCCTCGGCCCCGAGGGTGTCGAGCACGGAGGCCACCCCGTGCATGCCCGGGCGCGGCTTGCCGTCGGCGTCGACCATCTCGTCGTAGGCCACGGCGGCGCCCGTCCGGCTCTGCATGGCGCGAAGTGTGCCCTGCCGGTGTTTCCCGCGTCCGCCCGATCGGTGTCAGACGTGTTTCCAGCTGCCGGGCCGAGTTCGGGCGGGGGTCTCCCATCACGGGGACCCAGGGGCCACAATGACGTCCGTGAAACCGGTTGCAGACGGCGCTGCCGGCGCCGACGTCGAGTCCCGGGTCCTGCGCGCGCTGCGGGCCCAGGGCGCTGCGGCCGCCCCGGGGGCGGCCGACCTGCTGGCGCGCGCGCGCCGCTGGGGCGGCGACCTCGAGGCGGGCGTGCGGCGCATCTACGGCCGCACCGAGGAGGGTGACGCCCTGCTCGACCGGCTTGCCGCCGTCGTCGTGTCGGGATGGACCTCGAGGCCCGACCCGCTGCGCGAGCGCGACCGCGACCGGCTGCTCTCGCCCGACTGGTTCCAGCGACCCGACGCCATCGGCTACGTCTGCTACGCCGACCGGTTCGGCGGCACCCTGGCCGGCGTCGCCGAGCACGTCGACTACCTCCGCGAGCTCGGCACCACGTACCTGCACCTCATGCCGCTGCTGCAGCCGCGGGAGGGCGCCAACGACGGCGGGTACGCCGTGGCCGACTACCGCGCCGTGCGCTCGGACCTCGGCACGATGGACGACCTCGAGAAGCTCGCGACGGTGCTCCACGACAACGGCATCGCGCTCACGATCGACCTCGTCCTCAACCACGTCGCGCGCGAGCACCCGTGGGCCGAGGCCGCACGCGCCGGCGATCCGAAGTACCGCCAGTACTTCCTCGTCTTCGACGACCGCACCGAGCCCGACAGGTTCGAGCGCACCCTCCCCGAGGTGTTCCCCGATTTCGCCCCCGGCAACTTCACGTGGGACGACGAGATCCAGGGCTGGGTCTGGACGACGTTCAACAGCTACCAGTGGGATCTCAACTGGGCCAACCCCGACGTCGTGTGCGAGTTCGCCGACCTCATGCTCTTCCTGGCGAACAAGGGTGTCGACTGCCTGCGCCTCGACGCGATCGCGTTCCTGTGGAAGCGGATGGGCACCGACTGCCAGAACCAGCCGGAGGTCCACGCGCTCACCCGCGCGCTGCGCGCGGTGGCCCGCATCGCCGCGCCGTCGCTGGTGTTCAAGGCCGAGGCGATCGTGGCTCCGGACGACCTCGTGAAGTACCTCGGCGTCGGCGAGTACGCCGGTGCGGTGAGCGACCTGGCGTACCACAACAGCCTCATGGTGCAGATCTGGTCGGCGCTCGCCACCAGCGATGCCCGGCTCCTCGTGCGCGCGCTCGACCGGTTCCCGCCGAAGGCCACGACGACGGCGTGGGCGACGTACCTGCGCTGCCACGACGACATCGGCTGGGCCATCGACGACCGCGACGCCGCAGCCGTGGGCTGGAACGGCTACGACCACCGGCGGTTCCTGTCGGAGTGGTACTCGGGCCGCTTCCCCGGGAGCTACGCCCGCGGCGAGGAGTTCCAGGTCAACGAGGCCACGGGCGACAGCCGGATGAGCGGCTCCGCGGCGTCGCTCGCTGGCGTCGAGTCGGCGCTCGCGGCCAACGACGTCGCCGGCTACCAGACCGCTCTGCGCCGGGTGCGCCTCGGCTACGCCGTCGTGTACGGCTTCGGCGGGATCCCGCTGCTGTACATGGGCGACGAGCTCGCGCTTCTCAACGACCGCACCTACCTCGACGAGCCCGCGCACGCGGAGGACAACCGCTGGATGCACCGTCCCGCGATGCCCTGGGACAGGGCCGGCCGGCGTGGCGACCCGCACTCGATCGAGGGCACGATGCATGCGATGGTGCGGCATCTCGCTGACGTCCGCCGCTCGCTGCCGGCGCTGCACGCGGCTGTGGAGTCGCGTCCGGTCGAGACGTCGAACCGCTCCGTGCTCGGCGTCGTCCGGCGCCACGCCGCGGGCGACGTCGTGCAGCTCTACAACTGCTCGAACGACTGGCAGTACGTCGACGACTGGGCCCTCGGGACCCTGCAGCACAGCGAGCTGGTCGACCGGCTGAGCGGCGAGGCTCCGCGCCGCGAGCACGGCCAGGTGGTCCTCGAGCCCTACGCCGCCGTCTGGCTCACCGCCGTCTGAGAACGCCTGCGGCTCAGCCGGTCTCGGCGTCGTCGCCCCTGTAGGGGTTGCACACCCAGTCCATCTGCGACTGCGGCCAGGGCAGCAGGGCGTAGCGGTCGAGCCCGTCCGGCGGGCTGTCGCCGGCGAACAGCGGCGTCGCCGGCTCCGGCTGCAGCGAGACGGTGTGGCTGCGCGCGAACCCGTCGACGTCGAACAGCAGCGGCACCGCGGCGTCGGTGCGGGCGGCGCAGTCGACCGTGAGCACGATGCGGATCTCCTCGCCGGTGCTCGGGGCGACGACGAGGGGCAGCAGTGGCTGCGTTGCCCCGATGGCTCCGGCTCCCTGCGACCACTCCTGCGGCCGCGTCACCTCCGTCACGGCGAGCCAGGGCGCACCCGCCGAGATGCCCGTCAGCGTGATGTCGCGGCTGCCGCGGTTGAGCAGGAAGAAGCGGTAGTCGAACGTCGCGCTGCCGGCCTTGGATGCCGAGCCCGTCGTCTGTATCTCCAGCTGGGGCACGACCAGCCCCGTCGTCCAGGCGGCGGCGCCGACGAAGAGGAGCGCAGCGGCAGCGACAGTTGCGGCGACTACCCGTCGCACTGGTAGCCGGCGCACTGGTGCAGCAGCCCACACCTCGTCGCTCACGCGTCGCTGGGTCTGACTCACCACGCCGTCCCCCTTGACTTAATGATGCAAGGCATTGATACATTCATGACGTCCGGGCGTCAAGAGAGGAAGCCCTATGGTCTCCACCTTCGGCGCACCGTTGACGGCGCTGCTGGCCCTCGTGACGATCCTGACGCTCTTCGCCGTCCTCCTGCTGGCGCAGCGGCTGCGGCCGGTGGAGCGGGCAGAGGTGGAGGAGGTAGCGGAGCCATCCGATCTCGATGTCACGATCGACAACGTCGGGCTCGTGGTCGACGCGATCGCACGCACGCGGCTGTGGCGGACGGTCGGGGTGCTCGTCGCGGTGGCCGGCTGCGTCGGCTGGGTGGTTGTCGTCGCCATGCGCGAGCAGCGACTGACGTTTGAGCTGGCGTTCCTGCTGTGGGGGCTGATCGGGTACTGGGCGGGCTCGGTCGTGGCCGAGCTGCGCACTGCCCAGACCGATCCGGGCGACGGCCCGCGCACGGCGTCGCTCGAGCGACGGGAGCTCACCGACTACGTCGGCTCGTGGGCCGCCGTGTGGCCGCGGCGCCTCGGCCTG
>Ga0102832_1000672_pt1 | contig 42603 bp, 37 predicted proteins | sample EBPBio282013_DNA_FD_88942 | JGI IMG/M metagenome (GOLD analysis project Ga0102832, IMG submission 88942) | Wastewater treatment Type I Accumulibacter community from EBPR Bioreactor in Madison, WI, USA - Reactor 2_5/28/2013_ DNA (Illumina Assembly) | ecosystem: Engineered > Bioreactor > EBPR >... | reverse complement strand
AACAAGACCGATATCGGCTGGGGCCACCAGATCCGCTCCTATGTGCTCCAGCCCTATCAGCTCGTGAAGGACCTGCGCACCGGCGTCACCTCGGGAACGCCGCAGGAGGTGCTCGATGGCGACCTCGATGCCTTCATCGAGGCCGCGCTGGCGCAGCGGGTGCATGGCGGCGGCGATACCGTCGTCGAGGATATCGATTAGTTTTTTCCACTCGCGCCGGGTTCGCTGTGCCCACCGGTTCCGCGAGGGTGGGGCTGACCGCCCGGCGCCCGTTTGGGTTTGCTGCGCGGGGTGTAGTGCGGCCTTAGTTGGTCGCGAGCAATCGCTCGGCCTTCACGAAGCGCATCGGGTCGGTCGCGTCGTCGTCGATGCGCACCTCGTAATGGAGGTGCGGGCCGGTCGAGCGGCCGGTCGAGCCGACATGGCCGATGACCGTTCCCTTCTCGACACGCTGGCCCTCCGAAACGGAAATCGACGACATATGCGCATAGCGTGTCGTGATGCCGTGGCCGTGGTCGATCTCGACCATGCGACCGTAGCCGCCGTTATAGCCCGCCTCGATCACCTTGCCGGGCGCGACAGCTTTGATGTTCGTTCCGGGAGGGGCCCGGAAGTCGAGGCCGGAATGCTGGGCCAGCGACCGCGTAAACGGATCGAGCCGGGCCCCGAAACCGGACGACAGTTCGTGCTTGTCGCTGATGGGCCGGCCGATCGGCAGCGTGCGGAACACGGCGCGGGCCTTGATTGCGTTTTCAAGGGTCGCCTCGACCCGGCCGATGGTCATGTCGAAGGTGTCGGTCCGCGCCGGGAGCGGCAGGAGCGGGCCGCCCATCGCCGATTGCCCAGAGACGTCGCGCAGGGTGAATTCGTCGAGGCTTGGCGTGGCAGCGGGAGACGTGGCCTCGAAGATCTTCTTGCCGAACCGCGACGGGTCGATGCCAAGCGCTGCGACTGCGGTCTTGCTGCGGGCGATTTCCTTTTCGGCTACCTCGCCGAGTTGGGCGATGTAGGCTTTCTGCGCTTGTTCAAGCGAGACCGAGCGCCGCTCGACTTCGGCAACGACGCTTTCCATCGGCCCGCGCGGGAGGGCGGCGTTCGGCGGCGTGATCGCCGGCGCCATCATGCCAAGGCGCTGCGGTGCCGTCGGCGGCAGCGGCTGCGGCTTGCCCTTGATCGGCGCGAAGGAGAGGGGAGAACTGCCGGTGGTCGCGGGTGTTTCGGATGCGACCGTAAAGGTCTGCGGCAGGACGACGCCGGTCGTTTCCGCCTTGGCGGCCAGCTCGGAGACCATGATCTGCCGCGCTTCGATCTCGGCCTGCCGCGCCACGAGCGTCGAGACGCGATCCTCGATCGTATCCTGATTGAGCAGTTGACGCGCGGTGATGCGGTCGATGCGCGAGCGCAGTTCGAGGATGCGGCTTTCGTAGGCGTGAACGTCGCGCCGCTGACCGGTAAAATAGGCGGCCACGAAATCGTCGCGCATCACGAGATAGAACGAGGCGACCAGAAACCAGGCGAAAAAGAGCGCCGCGAGCAGAATGAGCGCGACCACGGTTCGACTGCCGAACGCGATCAGCCGCGTTCCGCTTTCCGAACGAATCATCAGGGCCAATCGAGCGTCAGAATTGGCAAAGGGCCCCTGAACCGGCATCCGAATGAACATGAAAAACGCGACTCCAACCACACAGCCTCGATCGCGCAATCATGGATTGTTAGGGTTAATGCTCCGATAACACCGGGCGATTTGTCGCCATTTCAGGCATCGCGCGTGGCTTTGAGCACTTCTTCGGCATGGCCCGGCACCTTCACCTTGTTCCAGATGCGCAGGATGGCGCCGTCCGCGCCGATCAGGAAGGTGGTGCGCTCCACGCCCATGTACTTCCGGCCGTACATGCTCTTCTCGGTCCAGACGCCATAGGCCTCCAGCATGGCCTTGCTCTCGTCGGAGGCGAGCGGGAAGGCGAGGCCGTATTTGTCGCGGAACTTGTCATGGCTTTTCGGCGAATCCGGCGAGACGCCGAGAATTTCCGCGCCGGCCGCCTGAAACTCGGCGCGCAGTGCATTGAAATCCTTGGCCTCGGCGGTGCAGCCGGAGGTATCGTCCTTGGGGTAGAAATAGAGGACGAGCTTCTTCCCGGCAAATCCGGCTAGCGAGAGCGTCGCGCCGGCGGCACCGGGCAGTGCGAAGGACGGGGCCTTCGAACCGACCGCGAGGCTTGTATCCTGTGGCTTCGAACTCATCGTCGTCTCCTGTTCTGTTTCATGATCGAGATAGCGCGGCGCGCGGTGTGAGGCGAGGGGCGAATCGTGCGTCAAACCGGGGAATCGCAGGTCCCTGCTGGCCAAACGCGCGGACCGGCGCGGTCGATTCCTTCATTTTGACGTCTTTGATGTGAACTATCGCCATGAAGTCGGCAAAAACGGTGCGCGCGGCTTTGCGGATGAGCATTAGCTGATAAAGGACATCGAAACCCGCGCCTGTCGGCAGGATTGCCAGCCGGCCGGAGGGGAGCGGAGTAAGGGCCTATTGAAGCACGACGTGGATGAGCACGAAGGCCATACCGGCAGGCTGGAGGAGCTGATCGCGCCGACGGGGCGGCGTCGGCGCCGCCGCTCCGTGTTGCGCTGGTGCGGCCTTTCCGCGCTCGGGCTTGTCATCGTTCTGGCGCTCGCCGGCGGGTTTTTCCTGTGGTTCATCCAGCGCGAACGCGGCACGGCATTCCTGCGCGAGCGCTTCGTCGCGGCGATCAAGGCCGGGATCGGCGCGCAGAACGAACTGATGCTCGACGAGGCCGGCATCCGCATCGCCGGGCTGGCCCCGACCTTCTCGATTTCCGGGCTGGCGATTTCCAACACTGCCTCCGGCGCCTACGCTGAACTGGAACGTGCCGATTTCCGCCTCGCCGGCGCCTCGTTGCTGACGCTGGCGCCGGAAGCGCGCGCGATCAGCTTCGAAGGGTTGAAGCTGGTGCTGCCGCGCGCCAGGCCCGGCGATCCGCCGTTGGGGGCCGAGGATGCGCTGACGCTGCTGCACGCCACGCTGGGTGCCGTGAATTTCGCGGTCTCGGGACAGGACCCTGCCTTCGCTTCGCTGACGACCATCACCGGCCGGAATATTTCCCTCTACCAGCGGGGGGACAACGACGCGGTCTCCCCGCTCCAGTCCGGCCTGACGATTACCGTCACGCGGGGCGCGGACGGGACGATCCGGGCCCGCGTCGAGCAGGAACAACTCAAGCAGGCGGTTGAATTCACCGGCCGCAACGAGGTGCTCGCGTCGGGCGAACGACTCGTGCAGGTCGACAGCGACAATCTCACCGCCGGCGCTCTGTTCGGCATTCTCGGCCAGCAGGTGAAGGGGATCGATCCGGGGCTGCAACTCGCGTTCCGCCTGCATTCGCGCATCGGCGCGAACGCGGGGCTCACCGAGACCGGCGCCTCGCTGACGGCACGCGGCGGACGGATCGAACCGCCGGACCCGGATATGCCGCCGTTCCAGCTCGACGAGGCCGCGCTCGACCTGCGGCTGCGGGCGGGTGAAAGCGATATCCTGATCGACCGGCTCCAGCTTCGCTTCAACGAGACCAATATCATGGCCGTGGGGCGGATGACGCCCGTCAGCGGCGAGCGGGCCGGCTATCGCCTCAGCCTCAAGGCCAGCCGGGCCGATATCGATCGGTTGACGGCGGAAGAGCCCGTTCTCTCGATCGATTCGCTCGACGCCACCGGGGTTCTCTCGCCCTCGTTCAACAGCTTTGACCTTGAGAACCTGTCACTCGCGGAAGACGACGGCCGCCTCAAGATGAACGGGCGCTTCTCGCTGGAGAACGGCGGCCTGATCGAGACCAATGTCGATGCGTCGGGAGTGGGTATCCGCAAGGCTCTGCGGATATGGCCGGTGTGGATCGCGCCGAACGTCCGGCGCTGGCTCGTCGAGCACATATCGGACGGGCATCTGGCGCAGCTTCACCTGCGCTCGAAGCTCGAGGGCGAATCGCTCCGCAATGCGTTCCGGCGGCTGCCGATCGCCGACGATGCGCTTCATGTCGAATACGAGATGACCGACGTCACGATGCGGCCGGTTCTCGATGCGGCGCCGTTCGTCGGTGTCCATGCCAAAGGGCGCTCGACCGGGCGGAAGGCCGAGGTTTCCATTCTGGAGGCGGCGATCCAGACCGGCTCCGCCGGCAAGCTGGAGGTTCGCAACGCGGCGCTCTCGATTGCCGATACCGCGCAGCGGCCGGCAATCCTGGTCATGAAGATCCCGGTCAAGGGCGATATCAAGGGTCTAATGGCCTATCTGTCTTCCGGTTCGCTGAAAGCGGTTCTCGGCCCGCCCGGCGATATCGAGGTTTCCGCCGGCACGATCGACGGCGAGGCGCGGATCACGCTGCCGGTCGCCCGGCAGGTCTCGCCGAAGGATATACGGATCGATATCCAGGCCGCGCTCCGGCAGGTCACCATCGAGAAGGCGTTCCGCGGCGAGCGGCTGGAAGGCGGCCAGTTCGAACTCTTGGCGCGCAACGATCAGGCGACCCTCAAGGGCGAGGGCAATGTCGGTGGCGTATCGAACAAGATCGAGCTCCGGATGGCTTCCGGCAAGCCGACCGCGGCGACGGTCCGCTCGACGATGGATGACGCGCAACTCGCCCGACGCGGCATCGAGGTCCGGCCGCTGATGGCGGGAACATTCGGGGTTTCGGTCACGACCGCGCTCGGCGACAACAACCCGGTCGAGATCGAACTCGATCTCGCCAAGGCGCGGATCGAGACGCCGCTCCCGCCGCTCTCGAAAAAGGCAGGCGTCGCGGGCAAGATGCGCTTCACGGTGCTGCCGCGCGCCGAAGCGACGGTTCTCGACAAGTTCGAGGCCGATTTCGGTTCGGTGTCCGCGCGCGGACGGCTTGAATTCAACAAGGACAACCAGTTGACGAAGGCGGATTTCGCCTCGATCAAGCTTTCGCCCGGTGATGTCGCGCGGCTTGGCGTCGAACGCAACCGCGGGGCCTATCGCGTCAGCCTGCGCGGCAACTCCTTCGACATCCGGCCGTTTCTCCAGCCCGGGCAGGGCGGCAAGGCTGGGGACAAGAAGTCGGAGGGCGGCGATATCGACCTCGACCTGCAGTCGACAGTGCTCGTCGGGTTCAACGGCGAACTCCTGAGCGCGGCGGATGTGAAATTGGCCAAGCGCGCCGGCGAATTGCGCGAACTCGCGGTCAAGGGCCGCTTCGGCGGCGACGCCCTGACCATCTCGACCGCCGGCCGGACCGCCGAGGGGACGCGGATCGCCATCGAAACCACCGACGGCGGCGCGCTGGCGCGCTTCCTCGATATCTACGCCAAGGCGCACGGCGGACGCCTGCACGGCGATCTCGTCTTCAACGCCAAGGGGCAACGTGGCGTCGTGCAGATGCGCGATTTCGTCATTCGCGGGGAACCGGCCCTGAAGCAGGCGCGCGCCAGCGCGCAGGGGACGCAGGGGGCAGGTGCGCCGAGCCTGCCCATCGGCAGCGACCACACGCAATTCACCAAGTTCCGTGCCGATTTCGTGCGTGAAAACGGTGTGCTCACCCTCCACGAGGCGGTGATGTGGGGCAACGAGATTGGCGGCACGATCGAAGGCGTGCTCGATTACCCGCGCGATCGTGTCTCGCTCAAGGGCGCGTTCGTGCCGGCCTATGCCCTCAACAACCTCTTCGCGCAGGTGCCGATTATCGGCCGCATTCTCGGCGGCGGGCAGTATGAAGGCCTATTCGCCGTGCCGTTCGTTGTCAGCGGGCGGGCGAGCGCGCCGGTGCTGCGCACGAACCCGGTGAGCGCGATCGCGCCGGGGTTCCTGCGAAAGTTCTTCGAGATCCAGCGCGAGAAGTAGCGCCCGGATCAGACCGGGCGCAGCAGGACGTGCTTCTTCTTGCCGAAGGAGAGCTTGATCGCGCCTTCGTGCACTGCATCGGCGAGCGCGAGCGTCGCCTGCGGATTGCTGACGGGCTGGTCGTTGACTCGGAGCCCACCGGCCTGAACCTGCCGCCGTGCTTCACCATTGGAGGCGACAAGCCCGGCCTTGACGAAGGCTGTCAGCACGCCGAGGCCGGCGTCAAGCTCGCCACTGGCGATCTCGACCGTGGGCAGGTCCGCCGCGGTTCCGCCGGCCTCGAAGGTGATGCGTGCGGTTTCGGCCGCCGCAAGTGCGGCCTCGCGGCCATGCAGCAGCGCGGTCGCCTCGGTCGCGAGCACCTTCTTCGCCTCATTGATCTCGGCGCCGCCGAGTTTCTCAAGGCGAGCGATCTCGCTCATCGGCAAAACCGTGAACAGGCGCAGGAACTTGCCGACGTCGGCGTCCTCGGTCGAGCGCCAGTACTGCCAGAAGTCATACGGGCTGAAGGCTTCGGCATTGAGCCACACCGCGCCCTGCGCCGTCTTGCCCATCTTGGCGCCGGAGGCGGTGGTGAGCAGCGGCGTCGTCAGCGCGTAGAGCTGGTGGGTGCCCATGCGGCGGCCGAGATCGACGCCCATGATGATGTTGCCCCACTGGTCGGAGCCGCCCATCTGCAGGTTGCAGCCGACACGTTTCGAGAGTTCGACGAAATCGTAGCTCTGCGCGATCATGTAGTTGAACTCGATGAAGCTCATCTCGTGTTCGCGTTCGAGGCGGAGGCGCACAGAATCCATGCTGAGCATACGGTTGACCGAGAAATGCCGGCCGACATCGCGCAGCATGTCGATCCATTTCAGTTCGGGCAGCCACTCGGCGTTATCGATCATGATCGCGTCGGTCTTGCCGGCACCGAACGTCAGCACCTTGGCGAAGACGCCCTTGATCGCCTCCTTGTTGGCGTCGATTTCCTCGATCGTGCGCAAGGCGCGGGTCTCGTCCTTGCCTGAGGGGTCGCCGATGCGGGTGGTGCCGCCGCCCATCAGCGTGATCGGCTTGTTGCCGGATTGCTGAAGCCAGTAGAGCATCATCATCGACAGGAAATTGCCGATATGCAGCGAGCGCGCGGTGCAATCGTAGCCGACATAGGCCACCACCTCGCCCTTGGCTGCCAACGCATCGAGCCCGGCGAAATCGGAGCATTGATGGATGAAGCCGCGCTCCTGAAGGATGCGCAGGAAATCGGATTTCGGCTTGAAGTCGGACATGTCGGCACCGTTTCGTTTGGTTTCGGGTGGCTACAGCAAGGAAGTCCAAAAGAAAAGGGCGGCTGATGCCGCCCTTCGGGTTCGCGTCCGGTTTTACGTCAGGTCAGTCCCTGACGATCCCCAGACGCCTGTCGAGATAATCCCCAACCGTGCCGACCAGCTGATCGACGCGGTTCTCGAAGAAGTGGTTCGCGCCCTCGATGACGGCGTGGTCGAGCTTCACGCCCTTCTGCACCTTCACCTTGTCGATGACGGAGATGACGTCATTTACCGGCGCGACGCGGTCCTTGTCGCCATGCACGAACAGACCAGAGGACGGGCAGGGGGCAAGGAACGAGAAATCGTAGCGGTTCGCCATCGCCGCGATCGAGACGAAACCCTCGATCTCCGGGCGGCGCATCAGCAGCTGCATGCCGATCCAGGCGCCGAACGAGACGCCGGCGATCCAGCAAGAGCGCGCATCCGGGTTTACGGCCTGCATCCAGTCGAGCGCGGCGGCGGCATCGGAGAGTTCGCCGGTGCCGTGATCGAAGGTGCCTTCCGAGCGGCCGACGCCGCGGAAATTGAAGCGCAGCACCGAGAAGCCGCGCTCGTGGAAGGTGTAGAAGAGCTGGTAGACGATCTGGTTGTTCATCGTCCCGCCGAACTGCGGATGAGGATGCAGCACGATCGCGATCGGTGCGCCCTTCTTCTTCGCCGGCTGGTAGCGGCCTTCGAGGCGTCCCTCGGGGCCATTGAAGATGACTTCAGGCATGTTGTTCCGTCTCTTGGCCTATGTTCCCTGGCCCATCCCCGCTTTTCGAGGGCGGAAGGGCAGGGTTGCGCATGTTTGGCTTGACGCGTGAGGCGCGCCCGCTAAGTAATAGGAAGTGGAACGTTTCTTAGAATAATTCTAAACTACGCATCCACCGGATGTCTCGCTGAAACATCGCAGGAGCCGGGCGTTAGCATAGCGGCGCGGGAAATGCGAAGGTTTTCGTCGATCGACTTCCGATCATTGGCATTTTCACCGGGTCGCCCATGAGCCGCCGCGCCTACCTCGACTGGAACGCGACCGCGCCGCTGCTGCCTGCGGCGCGCGAGGCCGTGCTCGCGGCGATGGACTTGGTCGGCAATCCATCGTCCGTGCATGCCGAGGGGCGCGCGGCGCGCGCGATCATGGAGCAGGCGCGGGCGGATGTCGCTGCGCTGGTCGGCGGCGAAGCGGAGAACGTCGTTTTCACCTCCGGCGCGACCGAGGCGGCCAATGCGCTGTTTGCGTCGGGTCTTGCGGGTTGCTGCGGCAAGGATATCGCCTGCGCGATGGCGCCGGTGGTCTCGGCGACCGAGCATTCCGCCGTGATCGCGGCGGCGGGACCGGATGCGCGCCTGGTCCCGGTCGATGAGAGCGGCCTGATCGACGCTGAAGCGCTGAAGGCCATCCTTGGCGAGACCGGCCCGGCGCTGGTGGCGATCCAGCTTGCCAACAACGAGACCGGCGCGGTGCAGGACATTCCCGCGCTCGCGGCGATCATTCATGCCGCCGGCGGCGCGTTGATTGTCGATGCGGTGCAGGGGCCGGGCAGACTGGCGCTCGATATCGCTGCGCTTCAGGCTGATGCGCTGATCCTCTCCGCGCACAAGTTCGGCGGGCCGAAGGGCGCTGGCGCGATTGTCTTCCCCGATAGCCGGACACGCCTCGCGCGTGCCTTCGTCGCGGGCGGCGGGCAGGAGCGCGGGCAGCGCGGCGGCACCGAGAACCTGCCGGGCATCGCTGGCATGGGCGCGGCGGCGCGGGCGGTTCTGGAAACGCAGGATGTCCCTCAGAAAATGAGTCAACTCCGCGATGAATTCGAGAGTCGCCTGAGTCACCTGGCGCCGGATGTTCGCATCCTGAGTCAGGATGCGCCGCGGTTGCCGAATACGACCTGTTTCGCCATTCCCGGAATCGCGGCGGAAAAGGCGCTGATCGCTTTCGATCTCGACGGGGTTGCGGTATCGAGTGGTTCGGCCTGCTCGTCCGGCAAGGTCAAGGCGAGCCATGTGCTTGCCGCGATGGGCCAGCCGGAGTGGGTGAAGGCCGGTGCGATCCGGGTCTCGATCGGCCCGGAGACGACACTGGAAGACATGGAGCGTTGCCTTTCCTCGCTTGAGCGCCAGTTGGCGCGGCGGGAAAAGGCGAGCGCTGCGTAGACAAGAGTTGTGAAACCCTCGGCCCTTGAAGCCGAAGAGGAGGTAGAATGGCAGCGGTGAAAGAGACGGTCGAGACCGTCAAAACCATCGACGTCGACCAGTACAAGTATGGTTTCGTCACCGAGATCGAGAGCGAACTCGCGCCCAAGGGGCTGAACGAGGATATCGTCCGCTACATCTCGGCCAAGAAGGGCGAGCCGGAATGGCTGTTGAACTGGCGGCTGGAGGCGTTCCGCCGCTGGCTGACGATGACGGAGCCGACCTGGTCGCGCTGCCACTATCCGCCGATCGACTTCCAGGACCTGCATTACTACTCCGCGCCGAAGAAGACGCCGGGTCCGAAGAGCCTCGACGATGTCGATCCGCAGCTCCTTGAAACCTACGCCAAGCTCGGCATTCCCCTGCGCGAGCAGGAAATTCTCGCTGGCGTGCAGACCTCGAAGGTCGCGGTCGACGCGGTGTTCGACAGCGTTTCCGTGGTCACGACCTTCAAGGAGGAACTGGCCAAGGCGGGCGTGATCTTCTGCCCGATTTCCGAGGCGGTGAAAGAGCACCCGGAGCTGGTGAAGAAGTATCTCGGCACCGTGGTGCCGACGACCGACAACTTCTACGCGACGCTCAATTCCGCGGTCTTTTCCGACGGCTCCTTCGTCTATATCCCGCCGGGTGTCAGGTGCCCGATGGAACTTTCGACCTATTTCCGCATCAACGAGCAGAAAACCGGCCAGTTCGAGCGCACGCTGATCATCGCGGATGCCGGCTCCTACGTCAGCTATCTCGAGGGCTGCACCGCGCCCAAGCGCGACGAGAACCAGCTCCACGCCGCCGTCGTCGAGCTGATCGCGCTCGAGGACGCCGAGATCAAGTATTCCACGGTCCAGAACTGGTATCCGGGCGACTCGGAAGGCAAGGGCGGCATCTACAATTTTGTCACCAAGCGTGGCGATTGCCGCGGCGCGCGCTCGAAAATCTCGTGGACGCAGGTCGAGACCGGCTCGGCGATCACCTGGAAATATCCAAGCTGCATCCTGCGCGGCGAGGGCTCCTCGGGTGAGTTCTATTCGATCGCGATCTCGAACGGCTATCAGCAGGTGGATAGCGGCACCAAGATGATCCACTTGGGCAAGAACACCACCTCCAAGATCCTCGCCAAGGGCATCGCGGCGGGCCGCTCGGACAACACCTATCGTGGGCAGGTCTCGGCGCATCGCAAGGCGACCGGCGCGCGCAATTTCACCAACTGCGACTCACTCCTCATCGGGCAGGAGTGCGGCGCGCACACCATCCCCTATATCGAGAGCAAGAATTCCTCCGCCGTGTTCGAGCACGAGGCGACGACCTCCAAGATCGCCGAGGATCAGCTCTTCTACTGCATGCAGCGCGGGCTCGACGAGGAGGAAGCGGTGGCGCTCATCGTCAACGGCTTCGTCAAGGACGTGCTCCAGCAACTCCCGATGGAATTCGCGGTGGAAGCGCAGAAGCTGATCGCGATCTCGCTTGAGGGGAGCGTGGGGTGAGCACAGGCTTTCCCAACGTTGCTGAACGTTGCGCAGACTACCTCGGTTCCGAGGTGGCACTTCGTTCTGCCGAGGCTCGACTCGATGCCTTTTTATCAGCGCTTTCCATGGATGCGAGGAACTTGTTCTCGCTTCTTGAGCGGGGGAAGGCGCTTTATCGCGACCATGAGATTGTTCTGACGCTCCAGGGAAATACGGTTCGCCTGACCCATGTGAACTTTCTCGTTCTCTCGATCGCAACAAATGACGGCTTCGTTATTTGTTCGGGCACGAGAGACGGCGGGCACAGCCCGCGGCTAACAATTGAAAAAGGCGACCTCGATATCGCCAGAATTACCACCGTTCGCCTCATTGAAGATGCAGTTGACGCTGTAGCCCAGCACTTGGCCCGGCGCCTTTCCAACGAGAAAACCCATGCTTGAAATCAAGAACCTCCACGTCGAAGTCGAGGGCAAGAAGATCCTCAATGGCCTCACACTCACCATCCGCGACGGTGAGGTGGCGGCGATCATGGGGCCGAACGGCTCTGGCAAATCGACGCTCTCCTATGTCATCGCCGGCAAGGAGGATTACACGATCACCGAAGGCGACATCCTGCTCAATGGCCAGAGCGTCCTTGAGATGGCGGCAGACGAGCGCGCGGCGGCGGGGCTGTTCCTCGCCTTCCAGTATCCGCTCGAAATTCCGGGCGTTGCGACCATGACCTTCCTCAAGGCGGCGATGAACGCGCAGCGCAAGGCGCGCGGCGAGGCGGAACTGACGCCGGGCGATTTCATGAAGCGCGTGCGCGAGGCGGCGGCCAAGCTCGGCATCAATCTGGATATGTTGAAGCGCCCGCTTAACGTCGGCTTCTCGGGCGGCGAGAAGAAGCGCATGGAAATCCTCCAGATGTCGCTGCTCGACCCCTCGTTCTGCATCCTCGACGAGACCGACTCTGGCCTCGATATCGACGCGCTGCGCATCGTCGCCGAGGGCGTGAACGCCCTGCGGGGCGGCAATCGCGGCATGTTGGTCATCACGCATTACCAGCGCCTGCTCGACCATATCGTGCCGGACACCGTGCATGTGATGGCCAAGGGCAGGATCGTGAAGTCGGGCGGCAAGGAACTTGCGCTCGAACTCGAAAAGAACGGCTACGCCGATTACGTCGAGGCAGCGTAATGGCGGCCGTTCTCCCCATGCGGACGGCCGCCGAAACGGCGCTGATCGAACGCTATCACACGGAAAAGGCCACGCTTCCCGGCGCGGCCGAGGCGCGGGCGGTGGCGTTCGCGCGGTTCGAGAAGGCGGGCCTTCCCTCGAAGCGTGTCGAAAGCTGGCATTACACGGATTTGCGCAACATCCTGCGCGAGGTGGCGCCGGCGGCGGGCGAGACGCAGGCGCTGAGCGCGCTCGATTTCGAGAACCTGCCGCATCGCTTCGTGATCGCCAACGGCCGTCTGGCTGAAGGCTCGGCGCCGGAAGGTGTCGAGGTGCTGCCGCTATCCGAGGCGCTCAAGGCCGGCCGCGCGGCGATCGGTGCCGCGATGGGCGAGGCGATCGACAGCGTCGTCGATCTCAACACCGCGCTGTGCCGCGATGGGCTGTTCCTCTCGGTCAAGGGCGATGCCACGCTGCACCTCGCCTTCGCCGAATTCGTTGAAGATCGCCGGTCGGTTATGCCGCGCATCATCGCCGAGGTTGCTCCCGGAGCGTCGCTCACGCTCATCGAGAGCCATACGGGACCGGAGGGTATCGCCTACCAGAAGAATTCCGTTGTCGAGCTTCTCATCGGCGATGGCGCGAAGGTCGAGCATATCCGCCTCAATGCAGGCGGCGACAAGGCGCTGATGCTCTCGACGCTGGCGGCGAAAATCGGTGCGGAGGCCGAACTCACCTCACTCAATTTCACCACCGGCGGCGAGATCTCGCGCCACCAGAGCTTCATCACCTATGCCGGCGAGAACGCGAAACTCCGCCTCAACGGCGCGACGATGCTCAAGGGCCGCCAGCACTGTGACAACACGCTGGTGGTCGACCATGCCGTTCCTCACGGGGAAAGCCGCGAACTCTTCCGCTCGGTGATCGATGGCGAGGCGCAGGGCGTCTTTCAGGGCAAGATCATCGTCCGTCCGCACGCCCAGAAGACCGACGGGCAGATGGCCTCGAACGCGCTGCTGCTCTCGGATGAAGCGGCGATGTCGAACAAGCCCGAGCTTGAGATCTTCGCCGATGACGTCGTCTGCGCCCATGGCGCGACCTGCGGCGCGCTCGACGACAACCAGCTCTTCTATCTGATGGCGCGCGGGCTGCCCCGTGTCGAAGCCGAGGCGCTCTTGGTCGAGGCGTTCATCGACGAAGCGCTCGACGCCATCACGCATGACGGCGTGCGCGAGGCGCTGGCGAGGCGCGTTTCGGACTGGATGCGCGCGCGAAAGGAAAGCTGATGCCGGTCATCACCATCCAGTGCCTCAAGGGGCCGACGCGCGAGCAGAAGGCGGAAATCGTCCGCGATTTCACCGAAAGCCTCGTGCGCGTGCTCGGCAAGAACCCGGAGAACACGCATATCGTGTTCCAGGAGGTCTCGACCGAGGATTGGGGGCAGGGCGGCCTGCTGGTCGATGAGCGCCGCAAGCGCGCGGAGAAGAAGACGTGACCCTCGATCTCGCCCGTATCCGTGCGGATTTCCCGGCGCTTTCGCTTCAGCCCTACGGCAAGCCGCTGACCTATCTCGACAACGCCGCCTCGGCGCAGAAGCCGGTGCAGGTGCTCGACCGCATGCGGCAGGCCTACGAGAGCGAATACGCCAACGTCCACCGCGGCCTCCATTACCTCGCCAATGCCGCGACCGATGCCTACGAGGCCGCGCGCGAGAAGGTGCGGGCGTTTCTCAACGCCGGCGCGGTCGAGGAGATCGTCTTCACCAAGAACGCCTCGGAGAGCCTCAATCTGGTGGCATCCTCGCTCGGGCGATACCTCGACCTTGGCGCGGGCGACGAGATCGTGCTCTCGATCATGGAGCACCATTCCAACATCGTGCCGTGGCATTTCTGGCGCGAGCGGCAAGGGGCGGTGCTCAAGTGGTCGCCGGTCGATGAGGACGGCAATTTCCTTCTCGATGCCTTCGAGAAGCTGCTCGGGCCGAAGACGAAGGTCGTTGCGATCACGCAGATGTCGAATGCGCTCGGCACCATCGTGCCGGTCAAGGAGGTGATCCGCCTCGCCCATGCGCGCGGCATCCCGGTGGTGGTGGACGGCAGCCAGGCGGCGGTGCATCTCGACATCGACGTCCGCGATCTCGACGCCGATTTCTACGTGATGACTGGGCACAAGCTCTACGGACCGTCCGGCATCGGCGTGCTCTACGGCAAGCGCGAATGGCTGGAGAAGCTGCCGCCGTTCCTCGGCGGCGGCGAGATGATCCGTGAGGTTTCCGAGGAGGGCGTCACTTATGGCGATCCGCCGCATCGCTTCGAGGCGGGCACGCCGCCGCTGGTGCAGGCGATCGGGCTCGGGGCGGCGATCGATTACGTCAACGCCATCGGCAAGGCGGCAATCCGCGCGCATGAGGATGATCTTCTCGCTTATGCGACCGAGCGGCTTTCCGCGATCAATTCGCTGCGGATCCTCGGCCGGGCACGGGAGAAGGGGGCGATCCTGTCCTTCAGCCATGCCGCCGCGCATGCGCATGACATCGCGACCGTGATCGACCGGCAGGGCGTCGCGGTGCGGGCCGGCACGCATTGCACGATGCCGCTGCTGAAGCGTTTCGGCGTCACGGCTACCTGCCGCGCGAGTTTTGCCCTATATAACAGCCGTGACGATGTGGACCGGTTGGCCGAGGCCCTTGTCCGGGCCGACAGGCTTTTTGGTTAGTGCATTGAAATGACGGTGGAACCGGGCATGGACGAAGGGTCTGGCACGATCGGGGTCGAGGAGACGGCGAAGCCGCAGGAGAGCGCTGCCGCGCCGGCGACGCCTGCCGCCGTGCTCTCGCCCGAGGAACTCGACCGGCTGACCGACGACATCATCCAGGCACTCAAGACCGTCTATGATCCCGAGATTCCGGCGGATATCTACGAGCTGGGCCTCATCTACCGGATCGACATCTCCGACGATCGCTTTATCACCATCGACATGACGCTCACCGCGCCGGGTTGCCCGGTGGCGGGCGAGATGCCGGGCTGGGTCGAAACGGCGGTGCTGAACGTGCCGGGCGTGACCGGGTGCAAGGTAGTGATGACCTTCGATCCGCCGTGGGATCAGAGCCGCATGTCGGACGAGGCCCGCGTCGCGCTCGATATGTGGTGAGGCAGCGCACATCCATCCGCATGATGGCGGGATACTGGGGGCCATGATGATCGACAATTCATTCCGTGCCGCCCTTGCTGCGGCGATCCTCGCTACTGGCCTCGGTGCTGCCGTTGCGCAGACGACGCCCAAATTCCCGAGCCTGAACGAACGCAATATCTGCCCCGGCGTACAGGTTTTCGGCGAGAACATCCCGATCACGCTGATGAAAGTCGTCTCGAACGACAAGCGCGTGCAATTTCGGCAGGACGATCTCGAAAAGCCGAAGAGCGGCTGCCCGTCGGAGAACGCTTCGTGCCAGCGCAAGGGCTTTGTCGTTCCGGGGGACGAGGTGCTCGCCGGCTGGACGAACAACGCCTATCGCTGCGTGGTCTATCTCTCGCCCAAGGCCAAGCGCATCAAAGGCCAGTTTCCCGAGACGAACGGTTATATCCCCTCGGCAAACCTCCAGCCCGTCGCGGTTCCTGTGGCCAAGGCTTCCGATTGGGCGGGCAAATGGTCGCGCTCGGCGGAAGCCGACATCGAGATCACCGCGTTGCCGGACGGCACCCTGAAAGTCATGGGGCAGGCCGCCTATGGCTCGGCCGATCCGGGCCGGGTGGCGCGCGGCGCCGTCAACGTCGGCGAGATGGAGGGCGAGCGCAAGCCCCAGGGCAACATGCTGGCGATCGGCGAGGATTACACCGACCCCACCAAGCCGTGGGACGAAACCGACCGTTCCGAATGCCGGGCTCGGCTCCAGCTGTTCGGACGCTATCTCGTCGTCGAGGACAATGTGGGCTGCGGCGGCGCCAACGTCAGCTTTACCGGGGTCTATATCCGGCTGAAGTGACGCCGCTCACGGGTCGTCACGGGCGCAGGTAGACGTAGCCCTGCTGCTGCAATTCCGCGAGACGGACGACACCGCCCTGATCGGCCTTGACGAAGCCGGGCAGCAGATCCTTCAGGTCCACCGTCTGGGCGCGCATGGTATTGCCGCAGGCGTTGAGCGCGAGGCCGTCCTTGTGCAGCCCGGCGACCGTCGCCTTGATCTTCTCGTTGGCGCTCATCTCGTGGAAGGCCTTGAGCGCCGGGCCATGGACCACCAGCGCGATCTCGACATTCTGCGGCCCGCCAACGCCTTCAATGTGGTTGCGGATGTTGCCGAGCACGAAGCCAACCTTATCCGCATCCGAGAGGTGATAGGCGACCTTCTGCTTCGAGGGCGCGGCCTGCGCCTTCGAGGCGGCCAGCGCGCCGCCGAGGCCGGCGACGCCAGCCAGCATGGTCTTGAAAAACGATCGACGGATGACAGGCTCGGTCATGGCATTCCTCCGGTGGATTTTCGTTTAGAGCGGCTTTCGGTCAAAGTGAATCGAAACGCCGCTCCATCTATTTGTTCTAAAGCGTTTTCTTCATGCGAACCGGTTCCCATTTCGCTTGAAAACGCTCTGTTCTTGCGTTTCCTCGCCGCTGTTGACCGCGGCCGATGGCATCAGGTTACATTCCGAAATTCGCACTTGTCGATATGTGAAATCCGGCGATGCGAGCAAATCCGCGTGATCCGCTCAGCTCCGGTAGCGGAGTTCGAGCTGTTCGCCCGATGGCGACTGGCGGCGGGCGTCGAAATCGCGCTTCAGGAGGCCAACGATCACATCATCGTGCCAGACGCCGCCGATCAGGGCGGATTCGCGCTCCAGCCCCTCGCGGATGAAGCCGACGCGCTCGTAGGCCCGCAGCGCGCGGGTGTTGAACGCGAGGACGCGCGTCGAGAGCTTGTGAAGGCCGAGTTGATCGAAGGCGAAGGCGGCGACCGCGGCGAGCGCTTCCGTGCCAAGCCCCTTGCCGATCGAGTCCGGATCGAGAATGCCGATGATGACATCCGCCCGCTGGTCGGCGACGACGAAATTGTCGAGCAGGATCTCGCCGATCGCGCGCGCCTTGTGCTCGATCACCCAGGCGGCCGGGTGGCTGGCGATGTTCTCCACCCAGGCCGAAGCCTGCTCCTCGGTCAGCGGCGTCAGGCGGGCGGTGTCGGCGCCCAGCATCCGGTAGATGCCGGAGTCGCGCCCGAGAGAGAAACGGTCGGCGATGTCGGTCGCTATCGGGCGGCGCAACGCGAGGCGTTCCGTGCCGAGAGCGGGAAGGGGAGACGGCAGAATCATCGCGGGCCCGTAAAAATTCCTCGGCGCATATGACCGGGGCGTCGATTTTTCCGCAACAGTTCTTACATTATACTCACGCTACCGTGTTGGCCGGTGCATTCCATGGCTGGCCGGAGCCGGTTTCTCCCGCCGGGCTTTGTCCTCGGCGTGCTGGAGGTGACGATGACGAGCACGACGACAGGCACGATGGCGGCGCGCAAGCCGTTCAAGGTGATGTCGCTGACGGATGCCGCCGCCGAGCGCATCCGCGCGGTAATGGCGGCTGCGGAACGGCCGGTCGCGGGCTTGCGCGTCGGCGTCAAGAACGGCGGCTGCGCCGGCATGTCCTACACGATGGACTATGCCGAGGCGAAGAACCCGCTCGACGAGGTGGTCGAGGACAAGGGTGTGACGATCCTGATCGACCCCAAGGCGGTCCTGTTCCTGCTCGGCACCGAAATGGACGTGAAGACCGACAAGTTCGCCTCGACCTTCGTGTTCAACAACCCGAACCAGACCTCGGCCTGCGGCTGCGGCGAGAGCGTCGCCATCACGCCGGCCAAACCCGAGGCGCTGGCGGAAGAGCGCTGATGGCGGCCGATCCCGAATGGCTTGAAGACCTGTTCGAGCCGTTCGGCAAGGTGCGGCTCAAGCGCATGTTCTCCGGATACGGCGTCTATTATGGCGACTTCTGCGTCGCGCTCGCCATCAATCCCGGCCTGTGCTTCCGGGTGGATGACACCAACCGCGCCGAATTCGAGGCTGCGGGCGCCGAACCGTTTACTTATGGCAAGCAGGGCAAGACCGTCACGGTGAATGCCTGGTGGAAAGTGCCCGAGGCGTTTCTCGACGAGCCGGACGACATCGCCCGTTTCGCCCGCCTGTCGCTGGACGTGGCGCGTCGCCTGCCGCCCAAGAAGCCTCGCTCGACCAAACCCAAGGGCGCGACCAAGGCTGCTGGCAAAGGCGCAATCAAGGAAAAGCCGGCCCGCAGGCCGGCCTGACGCCGCTTATTTCTTGCGGCCTATTTCTTGCGGCCTATTTCTTGCTCATGCCCGCCAGCAGGAAGCCGGGGACGGCGCCACCAAAGCCCTTGGGCGTCGGGCCGTCGTCATCGCGGTGACGACGTGGCTCTTGGCGCTGCTCTTGGCGCGTTTCATGGCGGGGCTTGTCCGCAACAGGCTTGGGGGGGCGGGCTTCTTTCGGCGCGCGATCTTCACGCGCGGGGCGTTCCTCCCGGCGGGGCCGGTCTTCGCGGACTGGCCGCGGCGCCTTGGTGGGCAGCTCGCCGACTGCGTCTCCGGAGGCTGCCGCGTCGAGAATCTTCTGCTCCTTGGCCGTGCGCACATGCTCGCGGCCTTCGCCGCGGCGGGGCTTGCGCGTCTCGCGCTCCTCGCGGCGCGGGCGGCGGGTCGGGCGATCCTCCTCGCCCTCCGGTCGTTCCGGCAGCGCATTGAGATCGCCGCTCTGCCATTCGACCGCCTTGCCGATCAGCTTCTCGATCGCGGCCAGCGATTTCTCGTCCCCGCGCGCGACCAGCGTGTAGGCCGCGCCCTTGCGCCCGGCGCGGCCGGTCCGGCCGATGCGATGGACATAATCCTCGGCGTGGTGGGGAATGTCGTAGTTGAAGACATGGCTGACATCCGGGATATCGAGGCCGCGCGCGGCAACATCGGACGCGACGAGCAGCGTCAGCTCGTTCTTGCGGAAGGCATCGAGCGCGTTCATGCGCGCGCGCTGGTCCATGTCGCCATGCAGCGCGCCGACGGAAAATCCGTGCTTCTCGAGGCTGCGGTAGAGCGTCGCCACCTCACGCTTACGGTTGCAGAAGATGATACCGTTCTTGAGCGGATGCTCGGTGTTTTCCTGCGCCGCACGGATCAGCCCGCGCAGGACGTCGCGCTTCTCATAATCCTTCGAGTGGGTCGCGACCAGCATCTGGGCGATGGTCGATGCGGTGGAGGAAGGGCGCGCGACCTCGATGACCTCAGGGTGGTGGAGGAACTGGTCGGTGATGCGCTTGATCTCCGGCGGCATCGTCGCGGTGAAGAACAAGGTCTGCCGCGTGAACGGGCACAGGCCCGCGATCTTTTCGATGTCCGGAATGAAGCCCATGTCGAGCATCCGGTCCGCCTCGTCGATGACGAGGATCTCGATGCCGGTCAGCAGCAGTTTGCCGCGCTCGAAATGATCGAGCAGGCGGCCGGGCGTGGCGATCAGCACATCGGCGCCGCGGGTGATCTTGGCGTCCTGATCGGCGAAGGAGACGCCGCCGATCAGCAGCGCCACCGAAAGCTTGTGATTGACGCCGTACTTGACGAAGGCTTCCTCAACCTGTGCGGCGAGTTCGCGCGTCGGTTCGAGGATGAGCGTACGCGGCATGCGCGCCCGGGCGCGGCCCTGTTCGAGAATCGAGAGCATCGGCAGCGTGAAGGCCGCCGTCTTGCCCGTGCCGGTCTGGGCGATGCCGAGCACATCCTTGCGCTCGAGAACATGGGGGATGGCCTGCGCCTGAATAGGGGTCGGCGTCGTGTAGCCGGCGGCGGTGACCGCATCGACAACCCGCTGGGAGAGGCCAAGATTGGAAAATGACATGAGCACCTGATCGCCGATAACGAATTGCCGGAAATGGGAAGGCAGATTCTTCTGGCCCGACGAAGCGGGCGGACGATGCAGGCGTTAAGCGGGAAGACGGGCGAAAATGCAAGCCCAAACTTCGGAAAATGTTCGATTTTCGGCGATTTTACCGTGCAGGATGTGGCGAAAGACGCGGGAACGCGCCCTCAGTTCCTGCAGGGATCGATCCGGGTCGCCTTCGGCTGCGGGATCGAGCCGGTCGTCACCTGATCGTCGAGCACCGAGCGGACGACGGTATAGTTCCGGGTCGAGCCCGCCGGAACGGAGTTTGCCGAGAAGCGCTGGGTCTGGTCCGGCACCGCGACTTTCAGGAGGGCGACGAGGCTCTGGACGGCGATGAAGGTCGCGACGACGATTCCGCCGCCGACGATGAGAGCCCGCCGGATCATGCGCCCGTCACCGAACAATCCACCCATCAAGCCGTTCATGCGCCCCCCGGAAACAGGATAGTGAAAAACAGGATGAATCGACCGTAAATCCGAAGGCTTAACACTCCGTTTTCAACACGCTTCCGCAGGTTTCGGGACGGGCATTCCGGCGCGGGATTGCCGTTGCGTATCCGGAACATGACCAAGCTTTAATTTGAATTTCGGGCTTCAGGGGGACACATGTTGTCCCGGGTCGACGACAATTGGAGACAGACGATGAGCGAAAAGAAACCGTTTTTCGGGAGCGCAACGTCGAAATGGCTGCTGGCTGGCGCGACGATCCTGACGATCGGCGTCGGTATCGGCGTGGCCGACTGGGCACGGCACGGCGGCGACGGTTACGGGCCGCGCTGGCATGGTCGCGGCGGCTATGAACGCGGAATGATGGGCCGGCAGGGCGGGATCCAGCGCCTCTGCGAGCGCGATCCGCTGAAATTCGAGGGCGTGGCGCGCGCCTTCCTCAAGGCCGATCTCGACCTGACAACGGCGCAGAACGCCGAACTCGACAAGCTCGCCGCCGGCCTCGTTCCGGCGCTGAAGGAGCTGCGCGATCAGGCCTGCAACGACTTCGCCGCGCAGGGAAAGCTGACGGCGCCGGAGCGGCTGGAGAAGTTCGCCAAGGTGCTGCGCAAGGCTGCCGACACGGCTGAGAAGACCGTTGATCCGGCCAAGAGCTTCTATGCTTCGCTGGATGACAAGCAGAAGGCGAGGGTTGAGGAACTGTCGAACCGGCGGCACCGTTTCGGTGGCGGTCGCGGTCGCTTCATGGATGGCCCCGGCATGGGCGGCCCCGGCATGGGCGGACCCGGTATGGGCGGGGCCGATCGCCCCAAGCCGTAACAGGATACAGCAACAAAAAAGGGCACCCCCGTGGTGCCCTTTTTCATGATTGCCGTGACAAAGACCGGTAATCCGTCTCAGGCGGCGCGGACCTCGTGCAGGAACCAGTCGACCTTGTCGCGCATCATCTGGCTCTGGCGTGCGAGTTCCTCGGAAGCGCTCAGCACCTGGCTGGCGGCCGCGCCGGTGCTGGTCGCCGCCTCGTTGACGACGGCGATGCTCTCCGAGGCGTGAGCCGTTCCCTGCGCGACCTGCTGGACATTCTCCGCGATCCCTTGCGTCGCCTGGGTTTGTTCGGTGACCGCAAGCGCGATGGCCGAGGCGAGCTGATTGATCTCGCCGATCATGCCGACAATGTCCTGCATGGCGCCGATCGACTCGTCCGAGGCGTGCCGGATGGCGACGACATGCTCGGCGATGATATCGGTGGCGCGTGTGGTCTGCGAGGCCAGTTCCTTGACCTCCGAGGCGACGACGGCGAAGCCGCGCCCCGCTTCGCCGGCGCGTGCGGCCTCGATGGTGGCGTTGAGCGCGAGCAGGTTGGTCTGCGAAGCGATCGACTTGATGAGATCGATCACCTCGACAATGGCGCCGCCGGCTTCCGAAAGGCGCTGAACGGTGGCGTTGGTGGTGCCCGCCCGGTCGGCGGCCTTGGCGGCGAACTCGGAGGATTGTTCGGCCTGGCGTCCGATCTCGCCGATCGATTGCGACAGTTCGTCGCCGGTCGAAGCCAGGACATGGACCGTCTGAGCCGTCTCGTGCGACGCGGCGGCGACGAGGGTCGATTGCTCGCTAGTCGTGTGCGCGACATCCATCATCGACTTGGCGGAGGCCTCGAGCTCGTGCGAGGCGGCGGCGACCGAGGTCACGATGGCGGTGGCGGCGTTCTCGAATTCGGCGATGATCTTTTCGATCCGCTGCGAACGCGCCAGCCGCTCGGCCTGCTCGCCTTCGGCCTGCACCCGCAGCCGCTGGCGCTCGATCCCCGCGTCCTTGAAGGTCTGCAGCGTCCGCGCCATCTCGCCGATCTCGTCGTGCCGGTCCGTTCCGGCGACCTCGACGTCTTCCAGTGCGGCCAGCCGATCTGTTCCGGCGGGAAGGGCGCCGACCGTTGCCTCGGCCAGCGACTGCATCGCGCCGATGGACTGGCGTAGCGGGCGGATCACGCCGCGCATGACGTAGGCCATCGCGCCGGCGCACAGCAGGATCGCCACAAGCGAAATCGCGATCATCACGGTGTTTTGCAATTGATCCATCCGGGTGGCGGTGGCTTCGATCGCGCGTGCTTCTTCCAGCTTGGCGTCGATGATCGCGTTGATCGCGTTGGTCGCCGGGTCGATGCTGGGATAGAGCGTGTTGTTGCGGATTTCCTGGATGGCGGGCTGATCCTTGCCGCGCGCGAGCTCGAGCAACCGGTTGCTGGTAGTCCGCGCGGTTTTCATCGACTCTTCGGCCGCCTCGACAAGCCGGGTCATGTCGGCGCTGGCTGGCGCCTTCTTGAACGCGGCCCAGAGGGCGTCGATTTCCTTCTGCGCGGCGATATAGGCGTCCTCGCCTTGCTTGATCGTCATCAGGCTGTCGCTGATCTTGTGGGTGGTATCGACGATATCGACCGCGTAACGATCGGAAATGATCTTCAGGTCGCGCATCTGCACGACGCCGTTCTCGTAAAGTGAGAGACGGGCCTGTTCCGCTTGCCGGCCGGTTATCCAGGCCATCCCCGCCAGCGCTAGCGTGCAGAGGAACAATGCTGCCAGCGCCACGATCATTCGGGAGGAGATGGTCTTCATGGAGCGACCCCGTTCTAGAGCAAAAAACTATCCCGCTGAGGATCGTTTTATGAAGTTCGGGCGCGCCTAAAATATGATTAATGCCGCAGAATTTGGCGTAAATCTCGGTCGATATCGCGCAATTCAGTGAAAATCACTGGCAAGCCGGAAAAGCATCCGACCAAGGAGAAGGCACCCTGCTCAGACGTCGATCAGGTCGTCCGCGAAGGCGGCACGCTCCTGAATGAAGGCGAAGCGCGCTTCGGGCTTGTTGCCCATCAGCCGCTCGACGGAATCGTCGGTCTCGACGCGTTCCTCGCCCTCGACACGGACGCGTAACAGAAGGCGTTTGGCCGGGTCCATCGTCGTTTCCTTGAGCTGGGCCGGCATCATCTCGCCAAGACCCTTGAAGCGGCCGATCTCCGGCTTCTTGCCCTTGAAGACGGTTGCGAGCAGATGTTCCTTCTCCTCATCGTCGCGGGCGTAGATCGTCTTGCCGCCGTGCTTGAGGCTGTAGAGCGGCGGCACGGCGAGATAGAGATGGCCGTTGTCGATCAGCTTCGGCATCTGCCGGTAGAAGAAGGTGATGAGCAGCGAGGCGATATGCGCGCCGTCGACATCGGCGTCGGTCATGATGATGACCTTGCCGTAGCGCAGTTCCTCCTCGCGATACTGGCTGCCGGCGCCGCAGCCGAGCGCCAGCATCAGGTCAGCGAGTTGCTGGTTGGCGGCGAGCTTGTCCCGCCCGGCATTCGCGACGTTGAGGATCTTGCCGCGCAGGGGAAGGATCGCCTGCGTCGCGCGGTTGCGGCCGTGCTTGGCGGAACCACCCGCCGAATCGCCCTCGACGATGAAAAGCTCGGTGTCGGCCTGCGTGCTCGACGAGCAGTCGGCCAGCTTGCCGGGCAGGCGCAGCTTGCGCACGGCGGTCTTGCGCTGGACATCCTTCTCGGCGCGGCGGCGCAGGCGATCCTCGGCGCGCTCGACCACGAAATCGAACAGCTTGAGTGCCTTGCCGGGATTGCCGGCGAGCCAGTGATCGAAGGCGTCGCGCACCGCGTTGTCGACGATGCGGCTGGCCTCGGTGGTCGCAAGCTTGTCCTTGGTCTGGCCGACGAATTCCGGCTCGCGGATGAAGACCGAGAGCATCACCACCGCGCCGATCATGATGTCGTCGGTCGTCAGAACCGCCGCGCGTTTGGATTGGCCGATGCGCTCGGCGTGATCCTTGAGGCCGCGCAGCAGCGCGACGCGCAGCCCGCTCTCGTGCGTGCCGCCATCCGGCGTCGGGATGGTGTTGCAGTAGGAGGAGACGTGACCGTCGTCATGCGCGTACCACGCCACCGCCCATTCGCAGGCGCCGTGGCCCTGCTTGTCGAGCTTCCCGGCGAACATCTCGTCCAGCACCATCGGCTTGCCCTCGATCTCGCGGGCAAGATAATCCGCGAGACCGCCGGGGAAGCGCAGCACGGCCTTTTCGGGGATCTCCCCGGTCGCGGGCAGGAGTTCGGGCGCGCAGGACCAGCGGATCTCGACGCCGCCAAACAGATAGGCCTTGGAGCGGGCCATGCGGTAGAGCCGCGCGGGCTGGAAATGTGCGCCGGCCTTGAAAATCTGCGGATCGGGCTTGAAACGCACCTTGGTGCCGCGCCGGTTGCGCACCGGGCCAACGTGCTCCAGCGGCCCTTGCGGCACACCGCGCGAGAAGCGCATCCGGTAGAGCTGCTGGTCGCGCGCGACCTCGACCTCGACGAATTCCGAAAGCGCATTCACGACCGAGACGCCGACGCCGTGCAGGCCGCCGGAAGTCTCGTAAGCCTTGCCGTCGAACTTGCCGCCCGCGTGCAGCGTGCACATCACGATCTCAAGCGAGGATTTCGTCGGGTCCGAGCGATGCGGATCGACCGGGATGCCGCGGCCGTTGTCCGTCACCGAGAGATACCCTTCCGCATCGAGTTCGATGTCGATGAAGGTCGCGTGGCCGGCAACGGCCTCGTCCATCGAGTTGTCGAGCACCTCGGCGAAGAGGTGGTGCAGCGCCTTCTCGTCCGTGCCGCCGATATACATGCCGGGGCGGCGGCGGACGGGTTCCAGCCCTTCGAGAACCTCGATCGCCGAGCCGTCATAATCGCCTGTCGGCGCGACCTTGGGCGCTGGCGCAGCGACCTTGGGCGCTGGCGCAGCGGGCTTGGGCGCGTCGGCGGGCGGGGGAACCACAGCATTCGGCTTGGGATCCGCCGCTGCGGTTTTCATGCCTGTGGTGGCTTGCGCCTTCTGCTCGCGCACCATCTCCTTCGCGGCCTGTTCAAGCTGTCCGAAGAGATCGCGGGCGGGGGAAGGGTTCGAGGCCATCGGCTTGCCGGTCTTGTCCTGTCAGGGTCGCATGCGGTCGCGACGATGCGACGACGCGAATCAACAACCCTCACTATGCCATAGAAAGCGCAAGGCAAACCCGGCATCGGCCGCCATCCCCAGCGGCAGCCGGTCAATCGGTCGCGGGGTCGCCCGGCTCGCTCTGTTCTCGATCAGCCCAGACGAGTTCCTTGTAGTCGAAGCCGAGTTCGATCGTCGGCTTGATGATGCGGAAGAACGGCGAGACATCGAAATCACGCGGGGTGAAGAGCGAGGAATGGCGGATGTGCAGCACCTCGCGGCGGCGCGCGTTCGACATCGCATCGCCGGACTGCTGAACCTCCACTTTCGGCAGGATCGGGTAGCGCACCTCCTGAAAGGCGCGGGCGATCAGCGTCGAGCAGATGGCGCGCGTCGGCTCGCCCGAACCGAGCGAGAGCAGCCGGCGGCGGAACCGTTGCGGGATGGGCGGGTTCGGCAGCAGGAACCGAACGAGATCGAGCACGTTGCGCAGATCGTAGTTCCCGCCGAGCCGCCCGATCGCATAGGCGATCAGCCGGTCCCGGTCCTCGGGCGTGAGGCCGACGGGACGACAGATGCGGGTGTTGAACGAGGCGTATTTCGCCAGCGGCGAAGCGATGATGCCGTAGCCAAGTTCTGCCTCGATCAGCGGTGCAGGTGCGCCGGCTTCGTCGGTGAGGCCTTTCCCTTCACCGACATAGAGCGCGGCGTGGCTCCAGGTGGACTGGGTGAGATACTTGATCGCCGAGGCGATTTTCGAGCGCCCGCCCTCGATCAGCAGGACGTCGCCCGGCTGGATGACGCGGGCAACAAAATCCGGCCGGCTTGCCGTGTAGGGCTCGTAATCCGAGGCGGTCTGGGTCGCCCGTCGCGCGATCCAGTGTCCGAGGCGGTCGAGTGCCCTGTCGAAAGTTCCCATGCGCCGATTTCAGCAAATGCCGGGGGCGGTTTCAACCAAAGTCCGATCACAGGTCGGCGAGAAAACGTTTCCGTTAAAGCGGTGTTTACCATGTTGTCGCAAAACTGCGGAACAAGGATCACGACACATCAGGAAGCCGAGCATGAGCCCGCAGTTGAAGACTCTCGAACATTACGCTCAGGCGACCGGCTCCGCCTTCGGATTTCAGGAGCAGGATTACGAGTACCGCTACACGCCGCCGGCACGGCCGGGGCGGATGGTCGTGCTGGCGCTCGGTATCGGCGGCGCGGTGGCGGCCGTCGCGCATCATCTCGGCTGGACGCAGGTGGTCGCCTCGCTCGGCGGCTGGCGCGGCTCGGTCTGAGTCCCGCTAAAGGGCCGGATGATCCGGGGCGCTTCGGCGCTCTTTTTCGTGGGCCGATGCGGCATCTGGAAAGTGGCGCCCGACGCGGCGAAGGAACCCAAAAAAAGAAAGGGCGCCCGGAGGCGCCCTTTTTTGTCCCGATCACGAGGGGGCTTTTTGGTTGATGCGTTTTCGTGACGCGAACCGGAAGTCCACTTCGCTCGAAAACGCTATCAGTAGCTGTAGTACATCGAGAATTCGACCGGATGCGGGGTCATCTCGAACTTCATGACGTCCTGCATCTTCAGCTCGATGTAGCTGTCGATGAAGTCGTCCGAGAACACGCCGCCGGCCTTGAGGAAGGCGCGATCCTTGTCGAGCGAGGCGAGGGCCTCACGCAGCGAACCGCAGACGGTCGGGATCTTCTTGAGCTCCTTCGGCGGGAGATCGTAGAGATCCTTGTCCATGGCAGCGCCCGGATCGATCTTGTTCTGGATGCCGTCGAGGCCGGCCATCAGCATCGCGGTGAAGGCGAGGTAGGGGTTCGCCATCGGGTCCGGGAAGCGGACTTCGACGCGCTTGGCCTTCGGCGAGTTGGTCCACGGAATACGGCAGGAGGCCGAGCGGTTGCGGGCCGAATAGGCCAGCAGCACCGGGGCTTCATAGCCCGGGACAAGGCGCTTGTAGGAGTTGGTCGACGGGTTGGTGAAGGCGTTGAGCGCCTTGGCATGCTTGATGATGCCGCCGATGTAGTAGAGGCAGGCCTGCGAGAGGCCGGCGTACTTGTCGCCCGCCATCACCGGCTTGCCGCCCTTCCAGATCGACTGGTGCACGTGCATGCCCGAGCCGTTGTCACCGAAAACCGGCTTCGGCATGAAGGTCGCGGTCTTGCCGTAGGACTGGGCGACGTTGTGGATGCAGTACTTGTAGACCTGCATGTGGTCGGCCATCGTCACGAGCGTGCCGAACTTCATGCCGAGCTCGTGCTGGGCCGAAGCGACCTCGTGGTGGTGCTTCTCGACGTTGACGCCCATCGACGCCATCGCCGCGAGCATCTCGCCGCGCATGTCCTGCGCCGAATCCTGCGGCGGAACCGGGAAGTAGCCGCCCTTGGTGGCGATGCGGTGGCCGAGGTTGCCGCCCTCATAATCGGCGTCCGAGTTGATCGGGAGTTCCGAGCAATCGAGCTTGAAGCCGGTGTTGTAGGGGTTCGAGGCGAACTTGACGTCGTCGAAGATGAAGAACTCGGCTTCCGGGCCGAAGTAGGCGGTGTCGCCGATGCCGGTCGAGGCAAGGTAGGCGAGGCCCTTCTTGGCGATGCCGCGCGGGCAGCGGCCGTAGGGCTCGCCCGTGGCCGGCTCGAGAACGTCGCAGTTGATGACGAGGGTCGAGGCGGCGAAGAACGGATCGAGGCAGGCCGAGGACGGATCCGGCTTCAGCAGCATGTCGGATTCGTTGATGGCCTTCCAGCCGGCGATGGACGAGCCGTCGAACATGATGCCTTCGTCGATCGCTTCCTCGTCGACGATGGCGATGTCGAACGTCACGTGCTGCCACTTGCCGCGCGGATCGGTGAAGCGGAAATCGACATACTTGACGTCATTTTCCTTGATGAATTTCAAGACATCCTTGGCGGTCTTCATTTCGCGTCGTGTCCTTTATCGTTCGACGTTGCTCGTGAGTTTCGACAACTCGGTTGTTCGCTCCCTGCCGGAGCCTGACCCTCGGTTCCGATTCAAAAGGCGTGCCGGTTGAAGGTCGAGGCCGGACGCCCGCAACTTTGCATCTGCCGGGAGCAGCGGCCCGGCCGGCCGGATGGCCGGTCAGACCGCGTCGCCGCCGGTTTCGCCGGTGCGGATGCGGACCGCTTCCTCGACGGCCGAAACAAAAATCTTGCCATCGCCGATGCGCCCGGTCTGGGCGGCATTCTTGATGGCTTCGATCGCCTCCGGGACCATCTGGTCGAGGACGACGACTTCGATCTTCACTTTCGGAAGGAAATCAACGACATATTCCGCGCCGCGATAGAGTTCGGTATGACCCTTCTGGCGGCCGAAGCCCTTGGCCTCGATGACCGTGATGCCCTGGACGCCGATGCCCTGAAGCGCTTCTTTCACTTCGTCGAGCTTGAATGGCTTGATGATCGCTTCGATCTTCTTCATCGGAGGGCCTTTCTCGCGGTACGGGAAGTAGCGTCTGGGCTGTCTCACACCACGAAAGCGCGAAATCCGTCAATAGTGTGAAGGGGTTTTGCAGCCTCACGCGGGGTGAAATTTAGCGAAGAGATGGCGGATTGCGCATATTGATCATATTATATGCAAAACGCCCAATAAATATACAGCGCGGGCCGGATTGACCGGGTGCGACCCTCATTCGACCTCGAACCAGGTGCGCACGCCGCCGGCGAAATGTTCGGCCACCGCCGATCGGAGCGCCCAGCGGCCGGGATTGTCGGCGATGAAGGCGATGCGGGCGACGGTTTTCGGCGCGAGATAGAGCGTATCGAGGAAATAGGGCTCCCAGCCGTCGTCGAACGGGTGCAGCAGCCGGAAGGCGTGCCCGTGCACCGCGAGCACCTGCGGCCAGGCGGAATCGTTGAAGACCGCAAACACCACCTCGCGGCCGCGCTTGACCTTCAGCACCGGCTTGCCGGCGAAGCCGTCCGTTCCGCCATTGACGGAAAAGATCCGCGCCGGATCGGGAAAGCGCGCGGCCAGTGCTTCCGGGGTTGCCTCGGCCGGGTCGGTGCCGATTCCGCCGGCAATGCGGATATCGGCGCGCGCGGCGTTCTGCAGCCTGATCGCCGGCGGCAGACCGGGATCGGGCAGGGGGGCGATGTCGCCGCGCCGCGGGATCGGCTCGCCCTTCGTCCGGATGACGAGCATCGGCAGCCCGTCGCCGAGCTTGGCCTCGATCCGTGCTTCCTTGTCCGGTTCGGCTGGAAGGTCGATCGCGAGTTCGATGCGCGTGCCGGGCGAGAGCGTCACCGTGCGCCGCAGCGGATCGAACGGCTGGCAAGGGGTGGAATCGATCGAATAGACCTTGGCCTCGCAGCCGCTCACCTTGAGCGGGATCGGGCGGGCGTTCGAGATATTGATCATGCGGATGCGCAGCCGCGCGCCGGGCCGCGCCTCAAGACGCTCCGGCGCGTGGGAACGATTGGCGACCAGCCGGTTGCCGAGGCGGCCGACGCGAGCGATGTCCATCCGCGTGCCGAAATCCTCCTGAAGCCGGCCTTCGCCGTCGAGGCGCCAGTCGCCGACCGCGAGCACATGGTCGAGATCGAACACCGGCGGCTCGCGCTCCTCGACGATGACGGCGGCGTGGAGGCCGCGCGCGTTCTGCTCGCAGACCTGCGCCGCGACCACCGGCGCCATCAGGAAGGTGCCGGGCTGGCGGGTGTCGAGCGGCACGACTGCCTTTTCGCCCGGTGCGATCGCGCGGCCGGAAAGACCCGGCACCCCGTCGGGTGTCAGGGTGCTGCGCATCCCGCGGAAATGAAAGGCGAGCGGGTGCCCGAGCGTATTCTCGATCTCGATCTCGCAAGCCTCGCCCTCGCGTGCGCGAAAGACGCTGAAGGTATCGGGCTTTTCTGGCGGGAGACCGGCGGGCCGAAGGCGGAACAGCCGGCTCGCCGGTTTGTCCTCGCCGCCGAGACGACGTTCGACCGCCTCGGCCCGCATGGCGATGCGGCGCGGCGCGGGCGCTGCTGTCTGCGCGAGGGCTGGCAGCGGCAGACTGGCGGCAAGGCCGATCAGGGCGTCGCGGCGGCTGGGGCGCGAGAGGGGCAGGCGCGAAGCGGTGTCCAAGCGGCGTCTCCGGCGATTCGATGGTCTGGGTGGTCTATCTAGCGGGTGGTGGGCGGGCGGGCGAGGGCGCCGACGTGGGATCGGCGGGCCGGAAGCGCAGATTTTTGCTGCGGGATGAAAAATCCGTGATATAGACCCGCCCCGCAAGCGGCAGGTTCGGGCTTTGCCCGCGCAATCCGCGCGCTCCTCTCGACGATAGGTCCTCCGGTGCCGCGCCTTGCGGATGCGGCGGCCCGTTCGGAAGGGGATTTCCGCGGGATCAGCCGCGGGGACAGTCGCGGGCGTGGCGGAACTGGTAGACGCGCCGGATTTAGGTTCCGGTGACGAAAGTCGTGGGGGTTCGAGTCCCTTCGCCCGCACCAGCTCCCGCGCCGGAAGGACAGATTTCATCCGCACGCCTGAACCGCGTGCGACATACGGGCAACGGCACGCCTGCGGCGTGCGGCAAACGGAAACGAAAACGGGTCACAAGGCCCGGCAACGGACATCAAGGTTTATCATGCAGGTTACCCAAACCCTCGCCGAAGGGCTCAAGCGTCAGTTCAAGGTTGCCCTGTCGAAGGACGATCTCAACAACCGTTTCGATACGGAGCTGGAAAACATCCGCGGGCGGGTCAATCTCAACGGTTTCCGCCCCGGCAAGGTGCCGACCGCGCATCTCAAGCGCGTCTACGGCAAGTCGGTGATGGCCGAGGTGGTCCAGAACGCGGTCAACGACGCCAACAAGAAGATCGTCGACGACGCCGGCACGCGCCTCGCGGCCGAGCCGAAGGTCAACATGCCGGAAGATCAGGCCCTGATCGAGAAGGTGCTGGCGGGTGAGGCCGGGCTCGATTTCTCGGTCGATGTCGAACTGCTGCCGACGATCGAGATCGTCGATCACTCGGGCATCGCGGTCGTCAAGTCGGTCGCCGAGGTTCCGGCGAAGGACGTCGACGAGGCGATCGAGCGCATGGCCTCCGCCAACCGTCCGTTCAGCCCGCGCGGCGAGAAGGACAAGGCCAAGGACGGCGACAAGCTGACGATCGACTTCGTTGGCAAGATCGACGGCGTTGCCTTCGAGGGCGGCACCGGCGGCGATGTCGATCTCGTGCTCGGCTCGGGCCAGTTCATTCCAGGTTTCGAGGAGCAACTCGTCGGTGCCAAGGCGGGTGACAAGAAGCTCGTCAAGGTATCGTTCCCGGCGGGGTATCAGGCCGAGCATCTCGCCGGCAAGGCCGCGGAATTCGACGTGACGGTGAAGGCCGTCGCCGCGCCGGGCGAACTCAAGATCGACGATGAGCTTGCCAAGAAGTTCGGCCTCGACACTGTCGAGAAGCTGCGCGAGGCGGTCAAGGAATCGCTTTCCGAGGAACTCAAGGACGCGACGCGCCAGAAGATGAAGCGCCAGCTCCTCGACGGGCTCGACAAGCTCTACACCTTCGATCTGCCGCCGACGATGCTGGAAGAAGAGTTCAATGCCGTGTGGCGGCAGGTGAACGCTGACATGCAGCGTGCCGGCGAGACCTTCGACGCCGAGGGCGGCGAAGCGAAGGCCCGCGACGAATATCGCGCCATCGCGGCCCGTCGCGTCCGGCTCGGCCTCGTGCTGGCCGAAGTCGGCCAGAAGGCCGAGATCAAGGTCGAGGACGCCGAGATCACGCAGGCGCTGGTGCTGCGTGCGCGCCAGTTCCCGGGCCAGGAAAAGCAGGTCTTCGAATACTACCGCAAGAACCCGCAGGCGCTCGCCGAGATCCGCGCGCCGCTGTTCGAGGAGAAGGTCGTCGATCATCTCCTCTCGGGCGTGAAGGTCACCGAAAAGACGGTGACCCGCGAGGAACTGATGGCCGACGACGAGCCGGAAGCGGCCGAGAAGGCGGAAAAGCCGAAGAAGGCGCCGGCCAAGAAGAAGGCCGAAAAGGCCGAGTGATCCGGCCTGCCGTTGGAAAATTCAGACGCCGCCCCTCGGGGCGGCGTTTTTCGTTTCGCGTCTCAGAAGTCGAGCGGCGCGTTGTCGATCACTTCCTTCATGACGAAGAAGGTCCGTGTTTGCCGCACGCCCGGCAGGGCGATGAGCTGGTCGCCGTGCAGATGGTTGAAATCCACCATGTCGCGCGCCCGGATCTTCAGGAAATAGTCGAAATCCCCGGCCACGAGGTGGCAATCGAGCACGAAGGGGAGCTTCGTGATCGCCCGCTCGAACGCGCCGAAGCTTTCGGGAGTCGATCGGTCGAGCACCACGCCGACCACCACCAGCGCGCCGCGCTCGACAGCCGCCGGCGCAATTTCGGCCCGGATCGCGCGGACATAACCCTCATCGATGAGCCGTTGCGTGCGCCGGTGGCAGGTCGCGGCGCTGGTGTTGGCGCGCTTGGCCAGTTCGGCATTCGACATCCGGCCGTCCTTCTGCAGGAGGCGGAGAATCGCGCGGTCTGTCCGATCCAGAGAAGGCGTGATGGAATCTTTCATTTTGATGTCACTTGATGACTGATACTTTCATATATTATCGAGATGTGATTGATTGTTCAATCGGTTATCGCTATTTCGGGAGCACCTTTCATTCAAGATAGGTTAGCGTGATCCTCGTGGTCAAATCACGAGGAAAGCCGCGCCATGCTTGAGAAATTCGAACGTTATCCGTTGACCTTCGGCCCGACGCCGATCGAGAAGCTGCCGAGGCTTTCCGCCGCGCTCGGCGGGCAGGTCGACATCTACGCAAAGCGCGAAGATTGCAATTCCGGCCTCGCGTTCGGCGGCAACAAGCTGCGCAAGCTCGAATACATCGTGCCGGACGTGCTCAAATCGGGGGCGGACACGCTGGTTTCGATCGGCGGCGTGCAATCGAACCACACCCGCATGGTGGCCGCCACGGCCGCGAAGCTCGGCCTCAAATGCGTTGTGGTGCAGGAGAGCTGGGTGCCGCACGAGGACGCCGTCTACGATCGCGTCGGCAACATCCTGCTCACGCGCCTGATGGGCGCGGACAGCCGCATCGTGCCGGATGGCTTCGATATCGGCATCCGCAAGAGCTGGGAGGAGGCCATCCAGTCGGTAAAGGACGCGGGCGGCAAGCCCTATGGTATTCCGGCTGGCGCGTCGGTCCACAAGTTCGGCGGGCTCGGCTACGTCGGCTTCGCGGAGGAGGTGCGGGCGCAGGAGGCGCAACTCGGCTTCAAGTTCGATTACATCATCGTCTGCACAGTCACCGGCTCGACGCATGCCGGCATGCTGGTCGGTTTCGCGAAGGATGGCCGCGCCAACAAGGTGATCGGCATCGATGCCTCCGGCACCATGGAGCAGACGACCACGCAGGTGATGGAGATTGCCCGTAATACCGCCGCGCTGGTGGAGCTGGGCCGTGAGATCACCGCGGACGATCTGACGCTGCTCCCGGATTATGCCTATCCGGCCTACGGCGTGCCGAGCCGCGAGACCAACGAGGCGATCCGGCTCTCGGCGCGCACCGAGGCGATGATTACCGACCCGGTCTATGAAGGCAAATCCATGCAGGGGATGATCGACCTCGTGAAGAAGGGCTATTTCCCCGCCGGATCGAAGGTGCTCTACGCGCATCTCGGCGGCGCGCCGGCGATCAACGGCTATTCCTACACCTACCGCAACGGGTGAGATCGGAAGGTGGCGCGGACCGGTTCTGCCGGTCCGCGTCGACAACCATTCGTGAACCTCTTCATGGCATGGCGAAGGGTGCCCCTTTTCAGGCGAGGATTCGTCCTTATCTGACAAGCGCGTTATTCTTCGACGATTCGGCGGGATTCTGCTCACGGGTTCCGCCCTCCAATGTGCTGAGGCCGCGATGAAAGATCCGATTGAGACCTACAATTCCCTGGTGCCGATGGTCATCGAGCAATCGAGCCGGGGCGAACGGGCCTTTGACATTTTCTCCCGCCTCCTGCGCGAACGCATCATCTTCCTGATCGGTCCGGTCGAGGACACGATGGCGAGCCTCGTGGTGGCGCAGCTTCTGTTCCTCGAAGCCGAGAACCCCAAGAAGGAAATCTCGCTCTACATCAACTCGCCGGGCGGCGTCGTGACCTCGGGCCTTTCGATCTACGACACGATGCAGTTTATCCGTTGCCCGGTGACGACGCTTTGCACCGGCCAGGCTGCCTCGATGGGCTCGCTGCTGCTGACGGCCGGCGAGAAGGGGCATCGCTTCGCGCTCCCGAACGCGCGCATCATGGTCCACCAGCCATCCGGCGGGTTCCAGGGGCAGGTGACGGACATCATGATCCACGCCAAGGAGGTCGAGAGCCTCAAGCGGCGCCTCAACGAGATCTATGTCCACCATACCGGCAACGACTACGACACGATCCATACCGCGCTCGAGCGCGACAACTTCATGACCGCCGACATGGCGAAGGAGTTCGGAATCGTCGATCAGGTGCTGACCCGGCGCCTTGAGGAGCCCGAGGCGCCCAAGGCCTGAAGGCGGCCGAATTGACCCGGATTGTCGGTTTTTCGCCACACGCTGTTTCAAAACGGCGCGAGCGACCGGCTGAATTCATGGCCCCGGACTTGCAACACGCATTTCAACCACTACGCTTTAGGGTGTGGTGTTCCGCGTTGCGGTCCGGATGGCTTTAACGTTTCTTTCGTGACCGGAGCGGGATAGTGTTGCGACAGGCTCGGCCAACTGTTTGGTGGCCGATAACCGGCGATGGCGTTTCCGCGAGGAAACCGGACGCGTCGGAATAGGAGACAGGCGATGAGCAAGACCACGAGCGGCGGCGATTCCCGGAGCACGCTTTACTGCTCCTTCTGCGGCAAGAGCCAGCATGAGGTTCGCAAACTCATCGCGGGCCCGACGGTGTTCATCTGCGATGAATGCGTCGAACTCTGCATGGATATCATCCGCGAGGAATCGAAGACCCTCGTCAAGGCGAAGGACGGTGTGCCGACGCCGAAGGAGATCGCCAAGATCCTCGACGATTACGTGATCGGCCAGTTCTACGCCAAGCGCGTGCTCGCGGTTGCCGTTCACAATCACTACAAGCGCCTCAACCACGCGACCAAGCACAACGACATCGAACTGGCGAAGTCGAACATCCTGCTCGTCGGTCCGACCGGCTGCGGCAAGACCTATCTCGCCCAGACGCTCGCGCGCATCCTCGATGTGCCGTTCACGATGGCCGATGCGACGACGCTCACGGAAGCGGGTTATGTCGGCGAGGACGTCGAGAACATCATCCTGAAGCTGCTTCAGGCGGCGGATTACAATGTCGAGCGCGCCCAGCGCGGCATCGTCTACATCGACGAGATCGACAAGATCAGCCGCAAGTCCGACAACCCCTCGATCACCCGCGACGTTTCGGGTGAGGGTGTGCAGCAGGCGCTGCTCAAGATCATGGAAGGCACGGTCGCCTCCGTGCCGCCGCAGGGCGGGCGCAAGCATCCGCAGCAGGAATTCCTGCAGGTCGATACCACCAACATCCTCTTTATCTGTGGCGGCGCGTTCGCCGGGCTGGAGAAGATCATTTCCTCGCGCGGCAAGGGCACGTCGATCGGCTTCGGCGCCAAGGTCGAGGCGCCGGATGACCGGCGCGTCGGCGAGGTGTTCCGCCAGGTCGAGCCGGAGGATCTGCTGAAGTTCGGCCTTATCCCCGAATTCATCGGCCGTCTGCCGGTGATCGCGACGCTCGAGGACCTCGACGAGGACGCCCTGAAGCGCATTCTCACCGAGCCGAAGAACGCGCTCGTCAAGCAGTATCAGCGCCTGTTCGAGATGGAAGACGTCGAACTCGCCTTCAACGACGAGGCGCTTGGTGTCGTCGCCCGCAAGGCGATCGAACGCAAGACCGGTGCGCGCGGGTTGCGCTCGATCCTCGAAGGCGCGCTGCTCGACACGATGTTCGACCTGCCGGGCCTCGAAGGCGTCGAGCAGGTGGTGGTCTCGCCCGAGGTGATCGAAGGCAAGGCCAAGCCGCTCTACATCTACGGCGAGCGCAAGGAAGAGGCCGAAGCCGCGAGTGCCTGATGGCGCCGGCAGTGCCCTTATGGATCGAGGCGCGGCGGCGAAAAGCGGCCGCGCCTTTCTTTTTTGCGCAAGGTCAATCTCCTTTTGTTCAAGGCCTTGTCGGTTTTCTTCAAGACCTTGCCGGTTCCCACAAAAGCTCTGCGGCGCTACCCTTGCGGAAGGGCCGAATCGACCCCACGTTCATGCGTAACAAAGGCTGATGCCGAAGCCGTATCGGACGAGCGCCCGAAGAGGGTTCGTCCGGCATCCCGCGCGAGATGAAGCGGGGATGGGGAAACCCGCGGAGGAGGCCGATGCCGTCACATCCCGGCTCGTCCGGGGCCGCGCCCATCACGACCGCAAACCGGTCCGGGGCGGCAAGCTCGAAGGATCAGGACTATGAGTGCTGACAAGAAGCGTCCCCTGCCGGTTCCCGGTTCCACCGAAATGGTGCCGGTGCTGCCGTTGCGCGATATCGTCGTCTTCCCGCACATGATCGTGCCGCTGTTCGTCGGCCGCGAGAAGTCGATCAAGGCGCTCGAAGAGGTCATGAAATCGGACCGCCACATCCTGCTGGCGACCCAGTTCAACGCCACCGAGGACGACCCCGCGATCGACCAGATCTACCAGGTCGGCTCCCTCGCGACCGTGCTCCAGCTTCTCAAGCTGCCGGACGGCACCGTGAAGGTGCTGGTCGAGGGCGTGAGCCGCGCCACCCGTCTGCGCGCCGTCGCCAACGACGCCTTCCTCGAAGCCGAGGTGCAGGTGCTCGCGGAGGACTATGGCGACGCGGTCGAGGCCGAGGCGCTTGCCCGGTCGGTGACGACCGAGTTCGAGGGCTACGCCAAGCTCAACAAGAAGGTTTCGCCCGACGTCATCTCGACGATCGGCGGCATCGAGGATTACGCCAAGCTAGCCGATACGGTCGCGAGCCATCTCGCGGTCAAGATCGCCGACAAGCAGGCGGTGCTGGAGACCGTGTCTGTTCCCGCCCGCCTTGAGAAGGTTCTCGGGCTGATGGAGAGCGAGATTTCCGTTCTCCAGGTCGAGAAGCGTATCCGCACGCGCGTCAAGCGCCAGATGGAGAAGACGCAGCGCGAGTATTACCTCAACGAGCAGATCAAAGCGATCCAGAAGGAACTCGGCGACGAGGACGGCAAGGACGAACTTGCCGAGCTTGAGGACAAGATCGCCCGCACCAAGCTCTCCAAGGAAGCGCGCGACAAGGCCAACCACGAGCTCAAGAAGCTCCGGCAGATGTCGCCGATGTCCGCCGAGGCGACGGTGGTGCGCAACTATCTCGACTGGATCATCTCGCTGCCTTGGGGCAAGCGCTCGAAGGTGAAGAAGGACCTGCGCCTCGCCCAGGAGATCCTCGACGCCGATCACTACGGGCTCGAGAAGGTCAAGGACCGGATCGTCGAGTATCTGGCAGTGCAGAGCCGCGCCAACAAGCTCACCGGGCCGATCCTGTGCCTCGTCGGTCCTCCGGGCGTCGGCAAGACCTCGCTCGGCAAGTCGATTGCCAAGTCGACGGGCCGCGAGTTCGTGCGCATGAGCCTCGGCGGCGTGCGCGACGAAGCCGAGATCCGCGGCCATCGCCGGACCTATATCGGTTCGATGCCGGGCAAGATCATCCAGTCCCTGCGCAAGACGAAGACCTCGAACCCGCTCTTCCTGCTCGACGAGATCGACAAGATGGGCATGGATTTCCGGGGCGATCCGTCTTCCGCGCTGCTGGAGGTGCTCGATCCCGAGCAGAACTCGACCTTCAACGACCATTACCTCGAGGTCGATTACGACCTTTCGAACGTGATGTTCGTGACGACGGCGAACACGCTCAACATTCCGGGCCCGCTAATGGACCGGATGGAGATCATCCGCATCGCCGGCTACACCGAGGACGAGAAGGCCGAGATCGCGCGCAAGCACCTGATCCCGAACTCGCTCAAGAAGCACGGGCTCGACGACAAGGAATGGTCGATCACGCCGGAGGCGCTGCAGTTTCTCGTCCGCCGCTACACGCGGGAATCGGGCGTGCGCAACCTCGAGCGCGAAATCTCCAACCTCATCCGCAAGGCGGTGAAGGAGATCCTGCTCTCGGCCGGGACCGACAAGCCGGTGACGAGCGTGACGATCGACGAGAAGAAGGTCGAGGATTATCTCGGCCCGGCCAAGTATCGCTACGGCATGGCGGAGACCGAGGATCTGGTCGGCGGCGTAACCGGCCTCGCCTGGACCGAGGTCGGCGGCGAACTGCTGACGATCGAAGGCGTCATGATGCCCGGCAAGGGCAAGATGACCGTCACCGGCAACCTCAAGGACGTGATGAAGGAATCGATTTCCGCCGCCGCGTCCTATGTCCGCAGCCGCGCGCTCGAATTCGGCATCAAGCCGCCGATGTTCGACAACCGCGACATCCACGTGCACGTGCCGGAAGGCGCGACGCCGAAGGACGGCCCCTCGGCCGGCATCGCGATGGCGACTGCCATCGTCTCGGTGATGACGGGCATCCCCGTCCGCCGCGACATCGCGATGACGGGCGAGGTGACCCTGCGTGGCCGGGTGCTGCCGATCGGCGGGCTCAAGGAGAAGCTGCTCGCGGCGCTGCGCGGCGGGATCCGGACCGTTCTCATCCCCGAGGACAACGTCAAGGACCTCGCCGATATCCCGGCCAACGTGAAGAACGGACTCGAGATTGTGCCCGTCTCGCGGATGGACGAGGTGTTGAAGCGCGCGCTGATCCGTCAGCCGGAGCCGATCACCTGGGCCGAGGACGAGGCGACGCCGGCGGCGGCCAAGGCAGCCACCGGCGAGGAGGATATCACCGCCCGCGCGCATTGAGCGGCCTTGGCCGTCACGTGGGAATAAAATCAGCGCCCCGGGATGACCGGGGCGCTTTTCTTTTGCGCCGGCTGCGGGCAGGCTGGAGAAAAGGGCGGAGGTTCCATTGGGTTTCGTGATCATTTCCAGCATGTCGCGGCCGTTGCGGGCCGCTTCGCTGAAGCTCCTGCTTCCGTTCGTTTTCCTTCTGGGCTGGCAGGCGGGCGCCGCAGCGCTGTCCTATACGCTTGTGGAAGCCGATCACCCCTCCTGCAAGGGCCCGTGCCCGAAGGTGATCGCGGCATCGGGCACGATCGGCCAGGAGGAATATCTGGAATTCTTCGCCTTCCTGAAGGATGCCCGGTCGCGGCACCGCATCTCGAACACGATGCTGCTTGAATCGCGGGGCGGTTTCGTCAGCGGCGCCATGGTGCTCGGCGTGCTGTTGCGCAAGCTGGGCATGGATGTGGTGGTGGCCCGGCCGGCAGGCGGGCCGATCACCCGGCATTCCGGGGTTTCGCCCGCGACCTGCGCCTCGGCCTGCGTGCTCGCGCTTGTCGGCGGCAGGAAGCGCTCCTATGTCCGCGGCAGCCAGATCGGCGTTCATCATCCGCATCTGGGACCGGAAGTGCTCGATCCCGTGACCCGGAAGCCCATCAACGGCGTCATGGACGAGGACCGCAGCCGCTATGTCCACGCCCGCTATTTCAAGATGATGGGCATCGACCAGAAGCTGTGGCAGCTGATCGAGGGCACGGCCTCCAATGACATCCGCTGGATGACGCCGGACGACCTCCGACGTTACCGGGTTGCAGTTGCGGATTAGGGCAACAGCGCCTCATCCACGTCTTCCGCATGCGGATGCTTGGCGCGCACCACCGTGACCGAGCAGGAGGCCTGCGCGACCAGCGCGGTCGAGACCGAGCCGAGGTAACGCCGCACGCCGCCCGAGCCGCGCGCGCCAATGATCATGTGATCGACATGGTTGTTGACGGCGAAGGTGTTGAGCGCGTCGGCCGGGTCCGAGCCTTCGAGAACGTGGAAGGTCACGCGGTCGGGCGGCAAACGCATCTGCGCAGCCCAGTCCTTCAGCTCGACGAGGCGCTTCACATGCAGCGAGGTGCCGTCCGCGTCGGTCATCTGGTCGATGCCGATGACGGCGGTCTTGAGCACATTGACGCAGGCGAGGCGCGCGTCCGGCGCCGTGACGAGCAGGCGGCTGGCGAGTTCACGCAACGGATCGGCGAGCGGAACGCCCTCGCTCGAAAGATCGACCGCGACCATCAAAATCGGCGCGGTGGCGGCGTGGCGATAGGTTTCGAGCCGCGAGATCGGCGCCTTGTCGCCGGCCCGCAACCGGCCGGCGATCATGTTGCGCAGCCAGTGCGTCTTCTCGCGGGTCGCTCGCTCCGTCAGCGCGACCTGCTCGGGGTGGCGCAGTTCGAAGGCCAGTTGTTCGGCGGTCGGGTGGCGACGCTCGGGCTTGACCTCCAGGCAGCGCAGGATGATCTCCTGAAGGAATTCCGGAATGTCCTTGCGGATGTGACGGGGCGGCGTCGGCGCCTCGTAAAGGCGGCGCAGCAGCGCCTTGGTTGTGTGCTTCGGATTGCCGAACGGGCGCTCGCCGGTCGCGAGCGTGTAGAGCAGCACGCCGAGCGCGAACAGGTCCGAGCGCGGCTCCTCGCGCAGCTTCAGCACCTGCTCGGGCGCGATGTAGGGCGCGGTGCCCATCGGCACGCGGAATTCCTCGGCCAGCAGATCCGGCAGCTTGAGGTGGCGCGAGAGGCCGAAATCGATGAACACGGCCTCGCCGCCGGTTCCATCCTCGTTTTTAGGCCGGAACATGATGTTCGAGGGCTTGAGGTCGAGATGCACGACATCCTGCCGATGCAGGCTCGCGAGCCCGGTCGCGACGCGCGCGCCGATGTCGATCACCTCGTCGAGGGGAAGCGGCGCGTGTTTGAAACGCGGCAGCAGCGAATCCCCTTCGAGCTTCTCCATGACGATGTAGGGCTGCGCCGTGAAATCGCCGAAGGCATAGCATTTCGGCACGTGCGGGCCGGACAGGCGCGGCAGGATCATCTGCTCCTGCTCGAAGCCGACGATCATGGTGGGGTCGTCGCCATCGAGGATGAGCGGGATCTTCATCACCAGCGGCGCGTCGATCTCGGGGCGGCTTACATCCCAGATCTCGGCCATGCCGCCCTGATGGATCTTCTCGCCGATCAGGAAGCCGTCGAGCGTCTTCCCGGTTTCAAGCTGCATGCGGCCCATGGAAATTCCTGTTTCTGGCGCCACCGGTTTCGAAGGGGAGGCGCGTACTGTCTTCCTTTTGTCGCATCCGCTTTGCCCGCCAACCGGTTTCCACTTGGCGGGCGGATGCTCTAACGCCCGCGGCTGAGGCGGTCGGCGAGTTCGTGCGGCAGGCCCGCATCGCGGACCTTGCGGGCGGTGGCGGAGTGGTCATAGGGCGCGCGCTCGAAAAGGAGCGTGCCGCGGGCAAGGTCGAGAACGCCGTAGGCGGCGGCGGGGTTGCCGTCGCGCGGCTGGCCGATGGCGCCCATCACCGCGAGCCAGCGCTGGCTCTTCGCCAGCGGAATCTCGACGCCGCTGACCGGGACATGTCCGGTGGCGACCCCGGCGGAGTTCAGGCGCCAGAGATGCGGCGCATGGACATGGCCGACGACGGAGATCCGCTTGTGACAGGCGCGGATCGAGCGTTCGGCCTGCGGGCGGCCGGTGACATATTCCCAACTGCGCGGCGCGCGCGCGGTGGCGTGGACAAAATAGGCCTCGCCCTCCGAAGCTGTATCCGGCAGGCCGGCGAGGAAAGCGCGGTGATCATCGCCGAGGCGGGCGCGCGAGAACTCGATTCCCGCGCGGGCGCGGGTGTTCATGTCGGAGCTGTCGCCGTCGATGGCGGCGTCGTGATTGCCGATCACCGCGAGCGCGCCTTTCTCGACCATTTCCGCCGCCTTCTCGGTGCAGAATTCCGGGTCCGGCCCGTAGCCGACGATGTCGCCCAGCAGGACGAAGCGGTCGATCCTTTGCGTCGCGAGGCGGGCGAGAACGGCTTCGAAAGCTTCACGATTGGCATGGATATCCGCCAGAAGAGCCAGACGCATTGCACTTCGCGACCCGTTTTGGCCGGGCCGCCCTCCCATTCCTGTCATTCGACCCGCCCTCGTTCTCCGGGGCGGCTGGCGCAAATCATGCGCATTTGGCGCCAGCTTCACCTTGACCTGCATCAGGTGGCCGGGCCGTCACGCGGGAAACCTAGCACGAAGCGGTCGTTTGCTGGATTGATCTTTCAGGGGGGGAACCCAGGCCGCCGGCACCGAGCAAGGCGTTTGCATCGCGCCTTCTTCTTCATTACAAGCCGGAAGGTTCGGGCGATTAGCTCAGTTGGTAGAGCGCCTCGTTTACACCGAGGATGTCGGGAGTTCGAGTCTCTCATCGCCCACCAT
>Ga0102832_1000669_pt1 | contig 42745 bp, 36 predicted proteins | sample EBPBio282013_DNA_FD_88942 | JGI IMG/M metagenome (GOLD analysis project Ga0102832, IMG submission 88942) | Wastewater treatment Type I Accumulibacter community from EBPR Bioreactor in Madison, WI, USA - Reactor 2_5/28/2013_ DNA (Illumina Assembly) | ecosystem: Engineered > Bioreactor > EBPR >... | reverse complement strand
TCGGCGGCGCGCTCGCCGACACCGCGAAAGGGCAGGGCGCAGGCGTCGTGACCGGCCGCGCGTAGCCGCTCCACCACGAATTGCCACGACCAGGCCCCCATCCAGGCGCCGGGCAGGCAGACATAGGTTCGTTTCATTGGCGTCATGCTAGCAGAGAAAGGTCCCTCGCTGCGCTCGGGATGACAGTGAAAAATGCGCTCGGGATGACAGTAAGGAACGTGCTCGGGGGTGGCGGTGAAAAAGGCGCTGGGGGCGGTGAAAAAAAGCCTGTCATCCCGAGCGAAAGCGAGGGACCTTTCCGCTTTCTTTCCCCCGGGGAACGACAGGAGAAACACCATGGCGAACATGAACCGGCGCGTGCTGCTGAAGTCGCGGCCGCAGGGCGAACCGACGGCGGCCAACTTCGAGATTGTCGACCAGCCGATCCCCGAGCCGGCGGAGGGCCAGTACCTGTCGCGCACGATCTGGCTGTCGCTCGACCCCTACATGCGCGGCCGCATGGCCGAGACCAAGGGCTACGCCGCCAACATCAACCTCGGCGACGCCATGGTCGGCGGCACGGTCGGGCAGGTGGTGAAGTCGCGCAACCCGCGCTTCAAGGAAGGCGACTACGTCGTCGAGTACGCCGGCTGGCAGAGCCACGCGGTGTCGGACGGCACGATGTCGATGAAGCTCGACCCGGCGTCGGCGCCGCTCTCGGCCGCGCTGTCGGTGCTGGGTATGCCCGGCATGACCGCGTGGTGGGGCCTGATGCAGATCGGCAAGCCCAAGGCGGGCGAGACCGTGGTCGTGTCGGCCGCCTCGGGCGCCGTCGGCTCGGTGGTCGGCCAGCTGGCCAAGGCCCATGGCTGCCGCGCGGTCGGCATCGCCGGCGGCAAGGACAAGTGCGACTACGTGGTGAAGGAGCTGGGCTTCGACGCCTGCGTCGACTACCGCGCGGCCGGCGGCAACCTGTTCAAGGAACTGCGCGCGGCGGCGCCCAAGGGCATCGACATCTACTTCGAGAACGTCGGCGGCGCCGTCCAGGCCGCGGTGGTGCCGCAGCTCAACGACTTCGCCCGCGTACCGCTGTGCGGCCTGATCTCGTCCTACAACGACATGCAGATGAACCCCGGTCCCGACTGGCGCCTGCTGCTGGTCAAGCGGGCGACCGTCACCGGCTTCATCGTGTCCGACCATTTCGGCCAGATGGAGGGCTTCTGGAAGGAGGTCCCGGCGCTGGTGAAGGCCGGCCGGATCAAGTACCGCGAGGACATCGTGCAGGGTCTCGACAAGGCGCCGGAGGCCTTCATGGGCCTGCTCAAGGGCCGCAACTTCGGCAAGCTGCTGGTCCAGGTCTCGGACGACCCGACGCGGCGCTGAGCGGCTGTGGCAGAAACGTCACGGCGCCATCCAATCGCGGCGTGTGTGACGAAAGCCACAACTTCGCCGCCATGGCACGTTTTATGTATGCCCCATGCCGGGTCGCTGTGGGGGCGCCCGGCTTGGGAGCGTGTCGTGACAGACATTGGTGCAGAGATCCGGGACATCCTCGTCTTTCACCTGGGAGCCGACGAGTCCCGCCTGGTCGACAAGGCGCGCCTGCGGGAGGATCTCGGGGCCGACAGTCTCGACCTCGTCGAGATCCTGATGTCGTGCGAGGAGCGGTTCGGGGTCGAGATCCCCAACCGCGCCGCCGAGAGCCTCGCCACGGTGGGCGACGCCGTCCGCTGCGTCGAGACCCAGCTCGCGCAGGTCCCCCTGCGGCACGCGGCCGACTAGTTCCCCTGGGCGGGATCGCGTATGCCTTCACCGGGAGTGGGGGCATGGCCGAGTATCTTTCCGCCTTCTTCGTCATCGTCGCGGCGTCCGCCGGCTGCATCCTGGTGCTGCCGGAATGGAAGCGCCGCGCCGTCTCGCGCCGGCGCCTCGTCGTCGCGCCGCTGCTCGGCCTCGTGCCGACCGCCGTGCTGCTCTACATGCCGCCGCCGGAATTCGGCGATCCGCAGGTCTGGATCGTGGCGCTGGTCGCCTTCGTGATCGGCATCGCCCGCGGCGCGATGATCGGCCTGCACGTCGACCATGCCGATGGCCGCATCCTGCTGTCCCGCGCCCCCGAGGCCTTCTGGGTGCTGGTCGGCGCCCTCGTCCTGATCCTGCTCGACGTCTTCGCCGCGCCGATCGGCCAGCTCGGCTCGGGCTTCGTCGGTATCGTCGAACTGCTGATGGTGCTGCTGACCTTCAGCCTGCTCGGCCGCAACGCCGCCATCGTGGTGCGCAGCCTGGACGCGCCGCAGCACGACCTCTAGCGATGCCGCGCCTTCTGTCCCTTTCCCTGCTACCCGGCCTCGCCGGCCTCCTGCTGCTGGGCGGCTGCGCCGGGGCGGTGCACCGCCTGCCGCAGGTCGACAGCGGCCAGCTCGGCCTCGCCCAGTCGGAGGTCCAGGCCCAGGCCGGGGCGCCGACCCGCCGGTCGGTGTCGGACGACGAGGTCATGGAGACGGTGACCAAGGCGATCGCCCGCATCAAGCCGGCCGCCACCCAGGTCTGCCACGAGATGAACGCCGGGGTCTGCACCTGGACCTTCCGCCTGTCGTCCGACCGCTCGCTCAATGCCTCGGCGCGCCCGAACGGCCTGATCGTGGTCAACCGCGGCATCGTCGAGTACGCGCAGAGCGAGGACGAGGTGGCGATGGTGATCGCCCACGAGATCGGTCACCAGGCCGCCAACCACCTCGTGACGTCGCAGCGCAACCAGGCGGTCGGCGCGCTGGTCGGCGCGGTGCTGCTGGGCGCGCTGGGCGTCGCCGCCTCGAGCGCCGCCAACGACCGCAGCGGCGTGCTCGCCCGGCAGGGCGTGCAGAGCGGGGCAACCGCGGGGGCCGCGGTCGGCCGCATCTCCTATTCCAAGGAACAGGAACGCGAGGCCGACTACATCGCCGCGCTGATCCTCTATCGCTCGGGCATGGACCTCGACAAGGCGCGCAGCTTCCTGCTGACGATGGCCCGCGCGTCGGGCCGGCGCGAGACCGGCATGCTGGACACCCACCCGGCCGGCCCGGAGCGGCTCGCCGCCTGGGACCGGGCGGTGGCCGAGGTCCGGGCCACCAACGGCCGGCTGCCCCAGCGCTCCTGACCGCGATCAGGCGCGGTCTTCGTCCAGCCAGACCTTCAGCCGGTCGAGCAGCGAGAACAGCGTGCGCTGGTCGCGCTCGCTCCAGCCGTCGAAGGCGCGCTCGACACCCGGCATCAGGGCGGCGATCGCCGCCCGGTGGCGGGCTAGGCCGGCGGCGGTCAGGGTCAGCAGCTTGGATCGCCCGTCGTGGTCGCTGGAGCGCTCGCGGAGCCAGCCCTTGTCGACCAGCTTCCGCACCGTCTTGGTCACCGCCGGCTGCTGCTGCTGCAGGGCCCGGGCGATCGCGCCGACCGTGCGCGGCTCGTCGGGGCGGCGGCTGAGATGGTTCAGCAGGACGAACTGCGACGTCTGCAGGCCGAGCGGCTTCAGGGCCCGGTTGGCCTCGGTCGTGGCCAGCTGGTCGATGATGCCGATCCAGTTGACGATGCGGAAGGCGAGGGGCGGTTCGGTCACGCGGTCACGAAGCTGTCGAGCGGTCGCCGGGGCGAGGGGTTTGCCGGCGCAGCATAGCCGAGGCGGAAGAACATTTGCAGCGTGCGCCCGTCGGCCACGCCCGTGGCCCGGCGCATGTCGTCGCGCAGCGCCGCCATCTCGGGATACTCCTGCAGCGCCTGGCTGTGCGGCTGCAGCGACACGCCGAGCGCGCTGGCGGCGAGCTGCAGGCGCACCCACTGCCGGCCGCAGGCGACCTGGGTGGCGCGGCTGTTGTCCGGGCTGGCCAGCCAGCCGAAGGCGCGCGCGCTGGCATAGCCCGCCAGCGTGTAGTCGCGGCCGCCCTGCCACGCCAGGGTGCCCGGCGTCATGGCCTTCTCCGGCGTCATCTGGCCGGCCTGGCGCAGCGCCCAGATCATCGGCCCGAGCAGCGTGATGCCGTCGCGGTGCTCGGCGACCGCGCGCGCCCCGATGCGGGCCACGTCGATACTCTCCTTGTGGGTACGCGGCGTGTTCATCTCCAGTTCCGAGCCGGCGATCGCGACGCGGCGCAAGTCCGCCACCCGACCGGCATCGCCCGTGATGTCCGTGTCGAAGCCGGGCGCGGCCACCGCCAGCAGGGCGGCGCGGTGCGCGGGGTCGAGGTCGCGCGGCTGGTAGGCCGACTTGACCGTGCGCCGCCGCGGAACCTCGCGGAACAGGGGATCGAGCACCGGCGTCGCGGGCAGGAAGGCGACCGTCGCGACCGGCCGGTCGAGGCGCCAGTCGCCGTCCGGGAACAGCCGCGTCTCGGTGCGCCAGCCGTCGGCCGCCGCCGCCATCGACAGGATCTCGAGGAAGCATCCCTGGCCGATCATGATCTGGCGGCTGAACGGATCGGTCTCGGGCAGCAGCCGGCCGCGGTCGACGAACAGGCGGACCTCGCCCGGCACCGACAGGTCGACCGACCACGACTGGAGATTGTGCGGGCTCGGCGCCAGCAGCGCCCAGGCGAGGGCGCGGCGGCGCGGATCGGGTTCGCCCGGGCGGGGACCCCGCCAGCCCTCGATGGCTTCCGCCGGCATGGCATCGAGCCGCGGCGCGACGACCGTGGCGGCGGCGGCGGCGATCGCGCCGCCGCCCAGGACCGAGAGCAGCTTTCGACGGGGAAGGGACATGGCGGCCTCCTGAATTCCAAGGAATATAAATATATTCCAAAGAATATAGAAGCCTGTCCAGCGAAATCGGCGCGGCGACAAGGCGGCCGGTCCCGGCTAGGCTGCCGGCCGCAAGGGAGAGACGGGTCATGGAAGACAGCAGCACCTACTGGAAGCGGTCGCGCGTGGAGGTCCGGGCGGCCGGCTTCGATCCCGACAAGGCCGCGCAGGCCTCGGCGATCGTCACCATCGCCAGCGCCTGGACCAATGCCCATCGCTGCAACAACCGGGTGCGCGAGATCACCGACCTGCTGGTCTCGCTGGTCGCCGAGAAGGGCGGGCAGGGGCTGGTGGTCGGCGCGCCGGCCGTCTCCGACGCGCTGACCCAGGGCACGCCGACCGCCGGCTACAGCCTGGTGTCACGCGACGTCGCCGCCGACTGCTTCGAGATCGGCCACTACGCCCACCACGGCGACGCGATGATCGTCATCTCCGGCTGCGACAAGACCGGCGCCGCGGCGCTGATGCCGCTCGCCCGCACCAATGCCTTCGGGCTGGTGCTCTACCCGGGCACCAGCTCGCCCGGGAAGGTCGACTTCGGCCCGTGGGCGGCCAAGGGCACCAACCTCACCATCATGGACTGGGCCGAGGGCCGCGCGGCGCGCGAGGCCGGCCGGATCAGCGCCGAGGAGATGGACGCGCTGGAACGCAACGTGCTGCCGGGCAGCGGCACCTGCGGCGCCATGTTCACCGCGAACACCATGAGCACCATCGCCGAGGCGATCGGCATGATGCTGCCGCACGGTGCCTCGCACCCCGCCGACTACGACGCGAAGAGCGGCATCCATGCCGATGTCGCGGCGCAGGCCCGCGCCTCGGTCGAGGCGCTGTACCGGCTGATCGAGAAGGGCATCCGCCCGCGCGACATCATGACGGAGCGCGCCTTCGAGAACGCCATCACGACCGTCTACGCGATGGGCGGCTCGACCAACATGTACCTCCACCTGCTGGCGGTGGCGCGCGACGCCGGGGTGCCGATCACCATCGAGCGCATCCAGGCGATCGGCGAGCGGGTGCCGCTGCTGGTCAACCTGCAACCGCACGGCAAGTACGCGATGACCAGCCTGCACGCGATCGGCGGCGTGCCGGTGGTGATGAAGGAGCTCCTGAAGGCCGGGCTGCTGCACGGCGACGTCATGACGGTGACCGGCCGCACGCTGGCCGAGAACCTCGCCGGGGTGAAGACGCTGGACCAGCTGGGCGCGCAGGACATCGTGCGCCCGGTGGCCGCGCCGGTGGCGCCGGCCAACAACCACATCAGCGTGCTGAAGGGCAACCTCGCGCCCGAGAGCTGCCTGCTCAAGCTGTCGGGCAAGACGCTCGAGAAGGGCGAGTTCCGCGGCACCGCCCGGGTCTTCGACTCGGAGGCCGAGACGATGGCGGCGATCCGCGCCGGCGAGATCAGGAAGGGCACGGTGATCGTCGTGCGCAACGTCGGCCCGGTCGGCGGTCCCGGCGTGCCGGAGATGGTGATGCTGACCATCCAGCTGCAGGGGCGCGGGCTGGGCGAGGACGTGGCGCTGATCACCGACGGCCGCTTCTCCGGCGTCAGCCACGGCATCCTGATCGGCCACATCTCGCCGGAGGCCGCGCGCGGCGGCCCGATCGCCGCGGTGCGCGACGGCGACACGATCGTCATCGACCCGCGCAAGCGTACCCTCGACCTCGACCTGCCGGCCGACGAGATCGCCCGCCGCATGGCCGACTGGAAGGCGCCCGACCCGAAGGTGCGGCCGGGCTCGGTGCACCACAAGTACGTCCGCCTGGTGTCGTCGGCGCACTTCGGCTGCGTGGTTTAGCAAGAGCCGTCATCCCGACCGAAGCCGAGCGCAGCGAGGCGGAGTGGAGGGACCTCCGTCACCGCCGCGGGTTCAGCACCTCGGCGGCGTCGAACAGGAACAGTTCCGGGCAGGCGTCCGGCGGCGACTGGAAGGGCTTGAGCAGGCCGCTCGACGTCGCCAGCGCGGTGTCGAACTTCGCTGGCGTGTCGCGCGAGAAGGAGACGTGGCACACCAGTGGCCCGCCGCCGAAATCGTAGCCCGAGACCTCGAAGTTCGATCCCATCACCTCGGGCAGCGGCACGCCGGCGCTGCGCAGCCCGGCATAGACCGTCTCCATCAGCGTGTCGTCGCGCGCCATCAGCACCGCGTTGAGCTGCGTCGTCACCAGCCCCTTGCCGGTGGCGGCCTCGCTGGTGTTGCGCACCAGCTCCAGCAGGCGCCGCCGCAGGTCGCGCGCCGACATCGGCCGGGCCTGCATCGCCGATGCCTGCCCGAGATCGCCGGTGGCATGGTTGCAGATCGCGGCGGCGATGGCCGCCGGGTTGGTCGGGCGGCGGGCGAGCCCGACCGGGCAGACGCGCAGGCTGACGAAGGTCTCGTTGGTCTCGATGTATTCCCAGGCCTCGGGCGCCTGGCCCATCATGCGGGCCACGAAGGCCGGGTCGATGCCCATCTGCACGGCGTAGCGCACCAGCGCCGCCGCGCCGCCGCGCGCCACCGTGAAGCCGGTGACGACGCCCTCGCGGGCGTCCTTGCTGCTGGCCGACAACTCGCCGGGCGAGGTCAGGTAGAAGTTGTGGAAGCCGACCTGGCCGCCGATCTCGAGGCTGCGGCTGGGCACCGCCTGCTGGCGGGCGTGGCTCTGGGTGCCGCCGAGGAAGGCCAGCGCGCAGGCCGACAGGCAGAGGTCGTCCTTGCGCACGAGCGTGGCGATGTCGAACTCGCGGAACAGGTAGCCGAGCTTCAGCCCCTCGTAGAGATCGCCGCCCTTGCTGCTGAGCTCTATGGTCGCCAGCGGCGCGCCGGCCGCGGCCGCCGTGCCGGTCCGCAGCTTCTCGACCATCTTGCGCAGCCGGTCGGAGTCGCCGGCCTCGATCAGGCCGGTCAGTCGGAGTCGGTGCGTCACCATCGCCGACTTCGGGGTGAGGCCGGGGATCGAGGTGCTGTCGAGGGTCAAGGTGCCCGCGTGCGCATGCGTCGCGAATGCGGCGAGCAGCACGAGGAGCGCTCCGAGAACCCGACGACGCAACACGGCGCCTCCCCCTTCGCGCGCAAGGCGCGGCACGAGGCCAACGGGCGCGCGACAATCCCAAGCCCGCTGCAACCGGGAGCGTCCCGCAGCGGCGGGATCGATGCAAGAATCGCATTTGCATATGTCGTTGTCGCGTGTCACATCGGCTTTTCGTGCAATTTGTTTTTGCGTTTTTCGTGCTAGGACTCCCCGGGCGAATTTGGGCATGAAGGACGCCGTGGACCGCTCCCCGTTCCTGACTTTCGGTCGCAGCCGCTGGGTGTTCGCGATCCTTGCCCTGGCCGGCGTGCTGAACGGCCTGCTCGGGGCCTGGCTGGTGACCTCGGGTCCCACCGATCCGGTGGTACATACCGCCAACTTCCTGCGTTTCCTGGTGTCGCCGTGGATGCTGGCCACCTACGTCGTGGTCGCGCTGCTCGTGGGGATGGGCGCGTGGCGCCTGCGCAACCTGCCGCAGGCGCCGAGCGAGCGGGCGGTGGACAAGACGTTGCGCGGTCGCGCCATCGGCTTCGCGCTCGTGGTCGCGGTCGCGTCCTTCGTCCTGATGGGGATCGGGTACCTCTACTACCGCGAGGTCGAGGCCTCGACCTACGCCGAGCGGACGGCCGAGCAGCAGGCGGTCGCCCGGCTGAAGTCCCAGCAGGTCGGCAAGTGGCTGGTCGAGACCACCGTCAATGCCGAGATCCTCGCGGCCTCGATCGCGCGCATGCCGCTCGACCGCCTGCCCGGCGATCGCGACGTCGCGCAGGTGACCGGCCTGCTGTTCGCCGAGGCGCTGGCGATCAACCCCGAGCGAACCTCGGTCACGCTGTTCGCCGCGAACGGCAGCGTGCTGGTGCACGAGGGCGAGGGCAGCGGTCCCGACGCCGCCACGACGGATGCCGTCAAGGCCCTGATCGCCAGCCCGGCGCCGTCGAAGGTCGTCGACCTGCACAACAACCCGGGCGACCCGCCGCAACCGCGCATGGCGATCGTCGTCCCCGTGGCGGGGACGGGAGCCAGGCCGCTGGGCTGGCTCGCCGTCGCGCTCGATCCGTTCCGCGGCATCCTCGACAAGTTCAACACCTGGCCGACGGCGAGCCGGACGTCCGAGGTGCTGCTGGTCCACCGCGTCGGCGACGACGTGGTCTACATCACGCCGCCCAAGCACCTCGTCCCGCCGCCGGTGCCCAACACGCTGGCCCTGCCGCTGTCCAACACGCGCTCGCCGGCGGTCCAGACGATCCTGCAGGGACCGGGCGCGCGGACCGGCATCGACTACAGCGGCACGCGCGTGCTGACCGCGTCGGACAAGGTCAATGGCCTGCCGTGGTACATCGGGGCCAAGACCGACGAATCCGAGTACGAGGTCCCGCTGCGCCGGCTGGCGCGGCGTCTCGCCGAGGTGATCGGCCTCGGCATCGCGATCTCCGTCCTTTGCCTGTGGGTCCTGTATCGCGGCGAGCGGGCGGCCCTGCAGTCCCAGGCGCAGAGCGCGGAGCTCGAGCACCAGGCGATGACCCGGCACTTCGAGGACCTGACCCAGTTGGCGCGCGACGTCATCTTCCTGTCGGGTCCGGATGGCCGGATCATCGAGGCCAACGAGGCGGCGTCGACCGTCTACGGCTACGCCGCCGAGGAATTCCGGGGCATGCCGGCTTCCGATCTCCGGCCACCGGAGGCACGGGACGGCTACGACGATGCGTGGCGCCGCTACGCCAGCCCGGGCGGCGCGCTGATCGAGACGGTTCACCGGCGCAAGGACGGCACGACCTTCCCGGTCGAGGTCAGCGGGCGCGTGCTGGAGGTTGGCGGCAAGCCGTTCTACCAGGCCTTCGTGCGCGACATCTCCGAGCGGCGGGCGCTGGAACGGCAGGTCGCCCGGCTGTCGCGGGTGCGCACCGCCCTGCAGGCGGGGACCAGCGTGCTGCTGCGCTCGCGCGACGAGACCGAGATGTACGAGCGGCTGTGCGCCGTGATGGTGCAGCAGGGGGGCTACGTGATGGCCAACGTGGCGCTGCCGGTCGACGATCCCGACAAGACCGTGCGCTACGCGGCCGTGGCGGGCGTGGACGACGGCTACCTGGCGCAGGCGCACATCAGCTGGGGCGACGTGCCGCGCGGCCACGGCCCGCTGGGCACGGCGCTGCGCACCGGCGAGATGCAGGTCAACCAGGATTTCATCTCGAACCCGCTGGCCGCGCCGTGGCGCGACGAAGCGCTGAAGCGCGGCTACCGGTCGAGCATCGCCATCCCGCTGAAGGACGGCGACCGCACCTTCGCCGCGCTGACGCTGTACGCCAGCGAGCCCGATGCCTTCGACGACGACGAGGTCACGCTGCTGTCGAAGCTCTGCGCCGATCTCGCCTACGCCGCCGTGGCGGCGAGCCGGCGCCGCGCGGCCTGACGACGTCTCTTGACGGGCGCGGCGCTCAGGCGTCGCGGCGCGGCAGCATGCGGCGCAGGGTATCGTCCTTCAGCAGGTAGTGATGGATCAGCGCCGCGGCGGCGTGGACCGTGGCCAGCAGGATCGTCAGGTGGGCGGCCAGTTCGTGGACGCCCTTGATCGAGCGGGCCAGCGCGCGGTCGCGCGGCCACGGCGAGGCGATGTCGGCCAGGCCGAACAGCGGCAGCGACTGGCCGCGGGCGAAGGTCAGCAGGATGCCGAGCACCGGCACGCCGATCATCAGGGCGTAGAACAGCCAGTGCAGGCCATGGGCGAGCGGCTGCGACCAGCGCGCCATCGGCCCGGGCAGCGAAGGCGGCGGCGGGTTGCCGCCGATCCGCCAGCCCAGCCGCACCAGCACGATGGCCAGCAGGGCGAGACCCACGGTCTCGTGCACCCACAGCACCCGCGGCTCGAAGCGCTTCGGCACGTCGTCCAGCACGATGCCGAGACCCCAGGCCGTGATCACGCACAGGGCGGCCAGCCAGTGCAACAGGCGGGCGACGGCGCCGTAGCCCGTCGCGTCGTTTCGCAGCTTCATGGGCGCAGCAAGCCACGATCGCGGCGGGGTGACCATGCGGCACAACGGTAAGCGGCGTGAAAGCCTGCCGCCGCAATGCCGCCTCGCCCGGGCGGTGCAATGGCCGCGCTCCACCCGAGCAACGGAGGTTCACATGACGATGATCAAGACCACCCTGTCGAGTGCTCTCCTGGCCGCCGGCGTCGCCGCCATCCTGGCGCCGGCCATGGCGTCGGCCGACACCGGCGACGCCGCCTACTGCACCGCCCTGGTGAAGAAGTACGAGACCTACCTCGACATGGGCTCCAAGCGGGGGCGCCAGCCCCAGAGCCTCGAGTCGCGCGAGGCCGCGGCGCGCTGCAAGGCGGGCGACACCGCCGGCATCGCCGGGCTCGAAAAGGCGCTGAACAACGCGAAGATTCCGCTTCCTTCGCGCGGCTGAGTGCAAGAATGCGGCGCCGGCAACCCAGCGTTGCCGGCGCCGCGGTCGTGAGGCGCCTCACACCTCGCGCCGTTGAAAGCGCCCGGCCCGTCGTGCATTCTCTCCGTGGGGAGAAAGCGCGAGTTCAGTGTTCGAGACGTACCGCTTCGACAAGCCGGATTCGGACAGGGCCGTCGTGCTCGACGGGTGGTCCTGGGTGTGGGCCGCCATTGCCGGCCCGGTCTACGTGCTGATGCTCGGCTTTGTTAAGCCGGCCCTGCTGACGCTGGTGGTCAGCATCGCGGTGTTCTTCGCCGCCGCCACCAGCCTCGCCTTCATCGTCGGCTTCATCGACTCGCTGTTCGTGAGCCTGGTCTCGATCGTCGTCATCCCGGTGGGGGCGATGCTGACCCAGGCCTCCGCCGCCATGCAGATCATGCGGCGCCACCTGCTGCACCGCGGCTGGCGCGCCGGGCACTGAGCCCTGCGACCGGGCCGAGGTCACGCTAGTCGATCAGCTCGTCGGCTTCCAGCGCCAGCCCGGCCGGCACCGCGAGGTCGAGCGCCTTGGCGGTGCGCGCGTTGATGACCGTCTCGAAGCGGGTCGCTTCCTGGACCGGCAGGTCGGACGGCTTCTCGCCGCGCAGGATGCGGTCGATGTAGGTCGCCGACTGGCGATGCAGGGCGGCGCTGTTCGGCCCGTAGGACATCAGCCCGCCGTTCAGCGGGAAGTTGCGCGACCAGTAGATCGCCGGCACGCGCAGGCGGGCGCACAGGCCGATCAGCAGTTCGCGGTGGAGCAGCGAGAAGGCCGCCGCCGACACGACCAGACCGGCGCCCGGCTCGCTGGCCAGCCCGGCCAGGCCGCGCTCGATCTCGCCGGCGTTCGGCGCCGGCAACTGCAGCGGGGCGATGCCGTGCCGCGTCGCCGCCTGCACGAACGGTCCCCAGAAGCCCTTGTAGTTGTGGTTGTTGGGGTCGCCCATCAGGGCGACGCGCCTGAGGCCGGGCGCGAGGTCGCGCAGGCGGTCGAGCCACTTGCCGGCGATCGGGTACTCGAACGGCGTGAAGCCGGTCATGTTGCCGCCCGGCCGCGCCAGGCTCGCGACGAAGCCGCCGGCCACCGGGTCGGTGACGTTGACGAACACCACCGGCACCGTCCGCGTCGCGCCGTGCAGCGCCTGCGTCGCCACCGTGCCCGAGCTCAGGATGACGTCGGGCGCCAGCGCCACCAGCTCCGCCGCCTGGGCCGCGGCGCCCTTGGGATCGCCGCCCATCGAGCGGTACTCGAAGCGCAGGTTGCGGCCCTCGACCCAGCCGAGGTCGCGCAGCCCGTCGCGCAGCGCGTTGGCGCGCTCCTGCGCCTCGGGATCGCTGCCGAGGTTGGCGAAGGTCACGCCCACGGTGCGCACGCGGCTGGCCGGCTGCGCCCGGGCGATGGCGGGGAACAGCAGCGGCAGGCCGCCCATCCGGTGGAGCAGGGTCCGCCGCTTCATGTCGTCTTCCTCGTCGTCACGCGTCTACTCGATGATCTCGTCGGCCCGGGCCTGCAGGGTGGGAGGCAGCACGATGCCGAGCTCGGCCGCGGTGCGCTGGTTGAGCGCGAGGTAGGTACGCGACAGCTGTTCGAACGGCAACCTGGCCACCGGCACGCCGGCCAGCAGCTGCTCGACGTAGAAGGCCATGCGCTGCAGGCCCTGCTCGATGAAGGCGTCGAACGCCATCAGGCCGCCGGCCTGGGCGAACGCCCGGTCGGCGCCGCAGGCCGGCAGGCGCAGCCGCTGCACCACGGCGCCCAGCCGCTCGCTGGCGGGGTAGAAGATCTGCTGCATCGTCAGGCCGTCGATCTCGCCGCGCAGGCCGGCCAGCGTTGGCTCGATGTCGTCGAGGCCGGCGACCTCGACCAGGCGCTGTGCCACCCCGGGACGCGTGGCCTGGCGGGCCATCTCGAAGAAGCGGCCGATGTTGGGCTCGCCGCGCAGGCCGACGAAGGCCAGCGTCCGGGCCTGCGGCAGCGCCTCGAGCAGCAGCTCGACGCGCTTGCCGGCGAGGCTGAGCGACAGCGAGGAGATGCCGGTGATGTTGCCGCCGGGGCGGGCCAGGCTGCCGACGATGCCGACGCCCGCCGCGTCGGCGACCTGGGCGACGATCGGGATGCGCTGCGTGGCGCGGCCCGCGGCCTGGGCGGCGGCGGTGGCCCAGACCACCAGGACCTCGACGTTCGCCGCCACCAGTTCCTGCGCCGCCTGCTCGATCAGGGCGGGCTGGCCGCGGCCGTCGTGCACCAGCAGGTCGATGGTGCGGCCCTCGACCAGGCCGTGGTCGCGCAGCGCCTTGCGCATGCCCGCGACGAAGCTGTCGTTGGTCGACGAGGTCAGCAGCCCGATCCGCCGCCGCGGCGCGCCAGCAGGTGACGGCGCGGGCGCAGTCTGGGCGTCCGCGGCCTTCCACGAGGCGAGGCTGGCGGAAAGGCCAAGCAGGGCGGCACGCCGGTTCATCCGGCCACTGTAAAGAACGCGGTGCGCGCCGCCTAGGCGTGGCGGCGTCACCCCGCCGTCACTCCGTCGTCGCGCGTGGAACTCACCCTCGGGGTGCAGGATTTCTGGCGACAAGCGTGAGGACTCTCACACTGGCGAAGGACTCGAGGGCGTAGCGTTCTCCCGGTTCAGCGTGGAGAGCGTGCGATGGGACGGTTCGGGATGGGCGTGGCGTTGCTGTTGCTGGCGGGCCCCGCCCTGGCCGACGGCGAGGCGTTCCTCTGCCGGCTCCCCGAGGGCGGCCCGGTGGCCTGGCGTTTCGTGCTCGACGAGGCGCGTCAGTCGGTGTCGATCGACGCCCCGGTCAACTGGACCTGGATGACCCGCGACAGCGTGCTGTTCCTCCACTACGCGACGATCGGCGGCCGCCAGTACGCGACCCAGACCTACACGCTCGACCGCCGCAGCGGCCGCTTCGAGGTCTGCGACTTCACCGGCGGCAGCGACCAGCCGGTGGCCTGCGAGGCGCGCTGGACGTGCATGCCGGTCGCGCCGGGAAATCAGGCGGTCGTCCGGTCGAGCGAGTCGAACAGTGCCGCGAGATCGCGCAGCCGCACCGGCTTGGCGAGGTAGGAATCCATGCCGGCCGCCAGCGCCCGCTCGCGGTCGCGCGGCTGCGAGAAGGCGCTGACCGCGACCAGCGTGGCGCGTCGCGCGGCCGCCGTCTCCGCCTCGTGCAGCCGGATCGCCTGGGCCACGCTGCAGCCGTCCATGCCGGGCAGCTGCAGGTCGAGCAGCACCGTGTCGAAGTCGCCGGTCTCGAAGGCGGCCAGCGCCGCCGGGCCGGTGTCGACGATCTCGACGGCGTGGCCCAGCCCCTCGAGCAGCAGGCGGATCACCATCTGGCTGGCCGGCGTGTCCTCGGCCACCAGCACGCGCCGCGCCACCTTCGAGCGCGCGATCGCCGGCGCCGCGGCCGGCGCCGGCACGTCGGCCGGCCGGCAGGGCAGGCGCAGCAGGAAGCGCGCGCCGGGCTCGCCGGGATTGGCCACCGCCAGCGTGCCGCCCATCGCCTCGGCCAGCCGCCGCGCGATGGCGAGGCCGAGGCCGGTGCCGGTGCGCAACGGCTGGCCCGGCGTGTCGGCCTGCACGAAGTCCTCGAAGATGCGGTCGGCCAGCGCCGCCGGGATGCCGGGGCCGCTGTCGGCGACCTCGAGGCAGAGCGTCGGGCCGTCGGCGCCCGCCTCGGTCCAGCCGGCGAGCCGGACGCGGCCGACCGGCGTGAACTTCACCGCGTTGCCGACCAGGTTGGTCAGGACCTGCAGCAGGCGGTGGCGGTCGCCGCGGATCGCCGCCGGCACGTCGTCGGCCAGCCGGGTCTCGAGCGCGAGCCTCGCCGCCCCGGGCAGCGCCGCCGCCGTCGCCATCAGCTCGTCGATCGCCGGCCGCAGCTCGAACGCCTCGTCGGCCAGCGTCACCCGGCGGGACTGCAGCGCCGAGAAGTCGAGCACGTCGTTGACCAGCTGCAGCAGGTGCCGTCCCGACGCCTGCATGGTCTGCACCCAGGTGCGCTGGTTCGGGTCGAGCGTCGATTCCATCAGCACGTCCGACAGGCCGATCAGGGCGTTCAGCGGCGTGCGGATCTCGTGGCTCATGGTCGCGATGAACTCGCTCTTGGCCTCGGCCGCCGCCTCGGCCTGGACCAGCGCCACCTCGAGTTCCTCGCGGCGCCGCTTCATCTCGGTGATGTCGATGTAGACGCAGATCCGGCCGCCGTCGTTGGTGCGCCGCTGCACCAGCCGCAGGCACCGGCCGTTGGTCAGGCGCAGCTCCATCGTGCCGTAGGAGCGATGCACCGCCAGGCGCTCCTCGATCCAGGCGTCCTCGCGGCCCAGCGCGTCGGCGTAGACGCCATGGGAGACGACGTCGCGCAGCACGTCCTCGAAGCGCTTGCCGACATGGTCCTGCGGCTGGAGGGACTCCATGCCCATCTTGTCGCGCAGCTGGGCGTTGCCCAGCACCAGGCGGTCGTCGGCATCGTAGTAGTTGAACGATTCGGGGAACGCCTTCACCAGGTCGTCGAGCTGGTGGTGCAGCCGCTCCAGCTCCTTGTGATGGCTGATGTCGTGGAAGAAGGTGATGACCTCGAGGCCGAGGAACCCGTTGTGCAGCGTCGAGGCGGCCTCGATGTGGATCTCGCTGCCGTCGCCGCGCTGGGCGACCAGCGAGCGCCGGGCACCGACCGGTCCCGGTTCGCCGGCCCGTGCCACGAAGGCGGAGAAATCGCGCTTCGCCCTGTCGAGGAAGCGCGGTGGCGCCGAGACGTCCCACAGGTACTGGCCGACCACCTCGTCGCGCGACCGGCCGAGCAGCGCGGCAGCTGCCTTGTTGCAATGGCGGATCCGGCCGTCGGGGGTCTGGACGAGGATGCCTTCCAGCGCGGTATCCATCGCGCGGTCGAGGAACGCGCGCTGCTGGGTGAGGTTGCTGCGCTCGGTCTCGAGCTGGCGGTTGGCGTGCAGGAGCTCGAGGCGGGCCATCGCCAGCCGGGCCAGCCGGACCAGCGTCGAGCGCTCGCGCGGCGACAGGCACCGTGGATAGCGGTCGATCACGCACAGCACGCCCAGCCGGTGCCCGTCCGCCGTCTTCAGCGGCGACCCGGCATAGAAGCGGATGCCCGGTGCGCCGATGACCTGCGGGTTGTCGGCGAAGCGCGGGTCGTGGGCGGCGTCCTGGACCTCGAAGATCCCGTCATGCTGCAGGGCGTGGGCCGAGAACGCGATGTCGCGCGGCACCTCGCGCAGCTCGTCGCCGGCGGTGCCGCGGATCGCGAGGCGGTCGGCGTCGACCAGCGCCACCTTGGCGATCGGCACGCCGATCGACTCGGCCGCCAGCGCCGCGATCTCGTCGAGCTCGGGGTCGCTGTCCGGCCCGTCGTAGCGACGCAGCGCGGCCAGGCGATCGGCCTCATCGGGGGGCGGGGCAACCATCGGTTCTATCTAGTCGCATGCGGCGGCAATGACAGGGGGGAAGGCGCTCCTTGCCGCCCGGAATCGTCGCCATTCCGGTTTGCAATTTGCGACTCCGGCCCATCATCCGGCCGCCCCTCATCACGACACACGCCGCCGCGGCGGCCACAGCAGCGGCCGGTAGGTCCAGCCGGCCGCGGTGACGGCGGCGATCACCGGCTGCTTCAGCGCGTCGAGGTCGAAGCGCGCGTCGACCGCCGGCTGCGGCATGCCGAGCGAGGTCGCCGCCGCCCACGCCGCGGCGCGCTCGCGCCGGGCGATCCGCACGCCGCGGAACACGCTCCGGCTATAGGACAGGCGGGGCGCCGCGACGGCCCCGGCCGACCAGTCGACCTCGCTGGTCTCGTCCAGCGCGCCGCACTGGTGCGTCCCCGGATCGAGGTACAGGCGCAGCCGGTAGGTCCGCGTCAGGCCGTTGCGCGCCAGCAGGCCGAGCCACTGCGCGTCGGCCCACTTCCACTCGACCACCAGGTCGGCCGACGGCACGCCGGCCGCGGTACCGGTTCGCACCTGCCACGGCCGGTCGCTGGCCTCGAGCGCCAGCAGGCGCGCCCGCAGCGCGTCGGGCTCGACCGGCAGCACGCCGGCCGGCGGCCGCACCACCAGCGAGCGGCGCAGCAGCCACAGGCAGCCGATCGCGAGCACGGCCAGGAAGCCGGCGAGGCAAGCGATGCCGAGCAGGCCGCTGGCCGCGAAGGCGGGCAGCGGGCCGGTGCCGCCGACCCGGCTGTCGGCGATCAGCTGCGCCAGCTGCGCGGCGTCGGGCGCCTCGGCGATGAACACCCAGCGGTCGCTCTGCCAGGTCAGCCCGGTGCCCCCGGGAAAGCCGTAGCGCAGCCATTGCACGGCGCCGTAGTCAACGCGCGTCGTGGCGGACGTGTCCGGTCGCGACGCCCGTTCGGCGGCCCGCGCGACGAACTCGGCATGGGCCTCGGCGGTCGAGCTGAAGCGCAGCGCCGCCAGCCAGCCGCCCGAGCGCGTGCGGACCTCGGCGGCGTCGCGGGCGCGCGTGCCGGACAGCAGGCGCACCATGCCGGGCGGCAGCAGCCGCGCCGCGGCGACGTCCGGCGGCGCGGTCGGCCGTCCCTCGAGTTCCTTGGGCGGTCCGCAGGCGGCCAGCAGCAGGCACACCAGCAGCGCCGCGGCGCGCAGCCAGGTCATGGCGGCACACTACGCGCCGAGCCGTGACGGCCGTTTGACGGGGATCAAGGGGAAGCGAATGCGAGGGAGGCGCGCCCGGTCCAGGCACCGCGGGCGAGCGCCCGTGTGGGACGGCGATCGCCTGGCCCGCGCGACGCGGAGCCGGTGCTCTTGTGGGTGGTGGGGGGCAGGGCGCCCCTCCCTCTTGAAGGCACCCTACGCGGCGGGGGCACCGCCGCCATTGACCGGGGGCGACACTTCCTTGGCCGCGCGCGACGCGCGGTAGCGCTCGTGCGCGGCGAGGCGATCGCGGACGAAGGCGCGCAGTTCGGCGTCCGTCGTCGGCAGGACCGGGGCCTGCCTCTCGACGGTGCCGTCGGCACGCTGGATCGGCAACTGCGCGACCTGCTGCGCATGGATGAGATCGAGGGTGCTCGGGATCGTCGGATCGAATCCGGGCGGGGGTGGGACCGGCTCCGGCAACGTCACGCCCCGCAAGGGATCGTCCCGACGTGGCATCTGCAGGGTGAGAACATCGCCCAGCGACGGCGCGGCTTCGTCGCGCTGGGTCAGGTACTTCAGGGCAGGGGGCACGATGTTCTTCCCCCATCGATCGTACAGGGTCTTGATGACCGAGGTGTGGTCGATCGTCTTGCCCTCAGGGGCACGAAACACCGTGCCGGCCGGGATCAGGGGCGACACCAGCACGGCCGGCACCCGCGGGCCGAACCGCTGGAAGTCGAATCCCAGGTCGGGGGCCTTGTCGCCGGGCGCCACCGCGTCCGCCTTGGGGGGATGGTGATCGTAGAACCCGCCGTGTTCGTCGTAGGTGATGATCAGCAGCGTGCTGTTCCAATTCGGGCCAAAGCGCAAGGCTCCGTAGACATCGAGGATCAACTGCTCGCCGTTCGCGACGTTGTAGCTGGGGTGTTGGCTGTTGCCGGAAGGACCGAACGCGGGCTCGATGAAGCTGTAGGCGGGGAGCGTTCCATGGGCGGCCGCCGTCTGGAACGCATCGAAGGCGTGGAAGTTCTGCGCGTACTTCTGTTGCTTCAGCGAACGGAAGTTCTGGCTCGTCTCGCAGAATTCGCCGGCATAGTAGATCGCCCAATCCTGTCCCATGTCCTCGGCCAGGGCATCGAAGATCGTCCGGGCGGTCATCCACCCCGGCGTGGTCGGGTTGTCGAACACGCCTTGCGACGTCGCCGCCGCGGCGAAGGCGCGGTTCGGCCAGGTATGGATCGGCCCCGAGCAGTACCAATGGTCGCAGACCGCGAAGCCCTTCGCGAGGCCCGACAGGACCGGCAGCATCTCCGGCGTATAGACGCCCATGATGTTCTCGGCCTGCGTGAAGCCGTAGTAGACCATCTTCGCGGGACGTTGCTGGGCTTGCTTCTGGCGCAGCGGCATCGTGGTCGCGAAGTCGGCCAGGTAACCCGTGGCGCGGGCGAACTCCTTCGTGCGCGGGTTGCCCACGCCGAACATCTGGTCGTCGTAGTTCTGGAGGCCCTCGCCGGGATCCGTTCCCGGCCAGTAGTACACCTGCGACGGAGGGCGCTTGTCGAGCTTGAAGACCTTGATGGGCTTCTTTCCGTCGCTATTGGACTCGGTCCCCTTCAACCCCGCGAAGTCGCTACGGCCCTCGTAGAGGAACCCCAGCATGTGGTCGAACGAGCGGTTCTCGAGGATGAGGTGAACGACGTTCGTGATCTGGTCGAGCTGGTTGGCCATGGTCTTTGCCGTCTCCCTCGCCCGGTCAGCGCGGCCGGTCAGCGTGCTTGGGCCGCGCGGAACGCCGCCGGCGTCGTGCCGGTCCAGCGGCGGAAGGCGCGGACCAGCGCGGCGGGCTCGGAGTAGCCGACCAGGTAGGCGATCTGCTCCAGCCGGAAGTCGGTGTCGGCGAGGTACTGCTTGGCGAGGTCGGCGCGCAGCGTGTCGAGCAGCCTGGTGAAGCTGGTGCCGTGGCTGGCCAGCCGGCGCTCCAGCGTCTTGGGCGACAGGCCGAGCGCGCCGGCCGCCGCGTCGAGCGTCGCGGTGCCGCGCGACAGGCCGTCGAGCATCAGCTCGCGCACGTCGTGGACGAGGTCCTTCGGTCCCTGCGCCGGCCCGAGGATGCGCAGGCAGGCGGCCTGCAGCGCCGCCAGCAGGCGGTCGTCGGCGCCGACCACCGGCAGGGCCAGCGTCGCGGCGTCGAACTCCAGCGCGTCCCACGGCGCGTGGAAGCTGACCGGGCAGCCCAGCACCTCGTCGTACGGCACCTGGCCGTTGGGCCGCGCGTGGATGAACTGGACGCGCCGCGGCACGATCCGCTTGCGCACCAGGTCGCGGCAGGCGCGCAGCACGATGGCGGCGAGGTAGTCGGAATTCTGGCGCAGGCCGCGCAGCGCCGGGTCGGTCTCGCGAAAGCGCAGCGTGATGGTCGGCCCGCCGCGCTCGATCTCGAAGTCCTCGCCCTCGCCGATCACCTGGAAGTAGCGCTTGAGGTTGGCGAGCGCGTCGAGCAGCGTCGGCGAGTTCAGGAGCACGAAGCCGAGGAGCCCGCTGTCGCGCGGATCGACCGAGGCGCCCAGCCGCAGCCCGAAGCCCGGGTCGCCGGTCGCCGTCGCGGCGCGCTCGGCCAGCCCCAGCACGGCGGCGTAGGGCACGCGGTTCTCCGGGTCGGCGAGGTCAGCCCGCGCCAGCCCGACCTCCTTCAGCAGCGGCTCGGCATCGACGCCACGCTTGCGCAGCTCCGCCACGATGAACGACGCCGGCCGCGCCGCGATCTTCAGGACTCTCCCCACGTGCCGAATCCACGGCGAACCGCCGCCGATGTCAACGCATCCTGCGTGCAGAAAATTGCATTCGCTTGAGTGTGATGAGCGCGCGGGACGCGCGCGGTCCCAGGTGTCCCGTCTCCCGGGACCGCGCGCGTCCCGCGCGCTCATGCTTTCTTCGTCGGCGGCCTCACGCCGCGGGACACGCCACCTCGCCCTCGATGTCGGCGAGGAAGTTGTCCCAGGTCTCGGTGTGGGGCCGCTCGACCAGCGCGCCGCAGACGTCGCGGTGGTACAGCACGCAGATCACGCCGCGGCTGTCGAAGCCCACGACGCGCCACACCGCGCCGAACGAATCGCGGTAGCAGTGGCCGGTGCGCACGGCGGTTCGCGGAACACCCATGCCCCGCGGTAGCAGTCCACAGCCGCGCCTGGTGTGACCTTGGCGCGTTCGCCGCCGCTGCTAGAGTCCGCAGCGATGATGACCGTTTCGCCGCGCAGCAAGATCGTGCAGGCATTGCTCCTGCTGCTGGCGCTCGCGCTCAACGTCGCCCATGCCCAGCGCGCGACGATCGTCGGCGCGGCGACCGTGATCGACGGCGACACGCTCGACGTCGCCGGCGTGCGGGTGCGGCTGTGGGGCATCGACGCGCCGGAGAGCCGCCAGCTCTGCAGCGTCGCCGGCACCGAGTACCCGTGCGGCGGCCGCGCCACGGCGCACCTGCGCGCCCTGGTGGCTGAGCGGCCGGTCGCCTGCGAGCCGCGCAGCACCGACCGCTACGGCCGCACCGTCGCGCTGTGCCGGGTCGACGGCCGCGACCTCGGCGCCGCCATGGTGCGCGACGGCTGGGCGGTGGCGTTCGTGCGCTACGCGATGGACTACGTCGCCCAGGAGCAGGAAGCCCGCAGCGCGCGCCGCGGCCTGTGGGAAGGCACGTTCCTCGCGCCGGAGATCTGGCGCCGGAAGGGTTAGGAGCCCGCGAGGGACGGCCCCCGGCCGTCACCGCGTCAGGCGCCGCCGGGCACCGCGAAGTTCCGGTGGCCCAGCGCGCGGTGCATCATGTCCTTCAGCTCCGGCGGCTCCAGCACCTCGACGTGGGCGCCCCACGTGTAGAGGTGCCAGCACATCTCGAGCAGGCCGCCGGCGCGGAACGACACCAGCGTCGAGCCGTCCTTCTGCCGCTTCACCGTCTGCGTCGGGTGGAAGACGTACTCGGCGACCGCGTCGGCGACGTCGGGCGCGAACTTCCACACCACGTCGTGCGGCGCGCCCTGGTACACGCCGAACGAGCGCTCGGCGAATTTCTCCAGCGAGAAGGCCGGGTCGCGCTCGAAGGTCTGGTCCTTCAGCGAGACGCGCGTGATGTGTCCCAGCATGAACAGCCGGGCCTCGCCGGGATGGCGGTCGGGCGACATGCCCACGAGGTAGTGCTGCTTGCCCAGCAGGAAGCCGTAGGGCTGCAGCCGGCGGCCCGAGGCGCGCCGGCTGTGCGGGCTGCGGTAGGCGAGGTAGAGCTCGCGGCCTTCCTTGATCGCCTGGCGCACCGCGTCGATCACCTCCTCGCGGATGACCGGCCGCGGCCCCGGCCGCATCGCCAGCCCCTCGGCCTCGAGCAGCGCCTCGATGTCGGGCGCCAGCCGGGTGCGCGTCGCGGCGGGCAGGGCGCCCTCCAGCTTGGCGGCGATGCGCTCCAGCGCCGCCGCCCGCTTGTGCAGGTTGCGCTGGCGCAGGAACGACGCGGTCGATTCGAGCTCGACCAGTTCCTCGGCCGCCAGCGCCGCCGGCGTCACCGTGCCGGCGGCGATCCGCCAGCGCGGCCGCGCCTCGGCGTCGACCACCATCTCGGTCTGCGGGTAGACGCGCAGCACGGCGTCGCGCAGCCGCTGCGCCGTGCGGCGGCCGATCCGGAAGCGCTCCTCGATGTCGGTCAGGGTGAGGCCCATCCGCGATCCCTGGAGGGCGAGGGCCAGTTGCAGGACGCGTTCGGCGGGGGCGTGGCGCATGGGCTCTCCCTAGGGGGAATTCGCAGCCGCGGGAATGCGCAGTGTATGGGTAGATGTCCGCATTTGACACCCCCTGCTGTCAGATTGCTGGCGACGACGGGTCGATGGGTGGTCCCGTCGTCGGACAGCCGGTGGCAGGGATCGTGTGGGATCCCCGCCCCGGCGGGTGGGACAGGGGTTCGACCAATGACGATCGCTTTCGACAGCGTGCGCCACGCGGCGCCGCGGGCCATGCCCGTGGAATTTTCCAACCCGGCGGTTTCGCTGCCGACGCTCCTGGTCTTCGCCTGGGGGCTCGAGGTCGTGGGCGTCGCCTGCGGCGTCGTCAACGCCGCGCAGACGACCTTTCCGAAGGCCTTCCCGACGACCCTGGTGGGCTGGCTGCCGGCGCTGCCGCTGGTCGTGCTGGCGATGACCGAGTTGCTGCGCATCCCTCTGGCCCAGGCCTTCCAGCGCAAGCGCGGGCTGGTGCCGCGCGGCCTCGCGCTGGCCGCGCTGCTGCCGATCTGCGCCATCGCCTTCGAGAACTGGACCTTCGGCATCGAGCGCATCGTCACGCTGCGCATGGCCGAGGCCGAGCCGGCGCGCGAGGCGCTGCGCCGCGCCGAACGCGCGGTCGAGGCCGCCGGGGCCGAGGCGACGCGGCGCACCGACGCCGACCGCGCGGGCCGCGCCGACCTGCAGAAGCGCATCGAGGAAGGCCGCCGCCAGCAGGAGGCGCTCAGCCTGCACATGGAGAAGGCGGCGATCGCCCACAAGGACCTGCTCAACGAGATCGCCACCCACTGCCTGAAGATCGCCGGCGCCTGCCTGCAGCCGCGCTCGCTGGCCGAGGACCAGCGCTACGCCGCCGAGCGCCGCGACGACGCCGCCAAGCTCGAGCGCGTGATGGCCGGCATCGCCGACGCCGAGCGTGCGCTGCAGGCGATGGCGACGGGGAGCGGGACGAGTGGGAGCGACGCCCGCGCGGCGGCCGAGGCCGAGCTGGCCACCGCGCGCCGCGCCTTCGCCGAGGAGGCCAACCAGAACCAGGTCTACCGCCTCGCCGCGATGGTCCACGGCGTGGCGCCCGAGCAGCTGACCGACCGCCAGTTGGCGCGCGCCCGCGGCTTCTTTTCGCTGTTCTCGGCGGCGATCGTGTCGCTGGCCGGCGTGCTGTCGGCGCTGATCGCCTACTGGCCCGAGCGCACCGGCCCGTCGGTCACGGAGCACGCGGTCAAGCTGCTGCGCGCCCTGCGGGCGTGGGCCGGCCGGCGGCGCAAGAAGGTGGTGCAGCGCGTCGAGGTGCCGGTCGAGAAGATCGTCGAGACGGTGGTCGAGAAGATCGTGCCCGAACTGGTGATCGAGAAGCCGATCCTGGTCGAGCGCAACACCGTGCGCTGGCTGCCCTACAGCGGCAGCGGCCCGCTGCCCGAGGCGCACACATCGGAATCGCGCGTCGAGGGCCCGGCCGCCGCCGCGGCGCTCGACGAGGCGCGGCGCTCGCCCGCCGCCGAACCGCCGCCGCCCGCGCGCCCGGCGCTGCGGCTGTTCAAGTGAGGCCCCCGGTGGAGCGCCCCATGGAAACCCTGAAGCTGGTCGAGACCCAGGACCTCTCGGCGATCGAGGCGGTCGAGGCGGCGCAGGAGAAGCGCCGTGCCACCGTCGCCGCGGCGGCGGCCGCCGCGCTGCGCCGCGCCGGCTGGCTGCGCGCCGGTCTCGGCGCGGGGGCCGCGGCGACCGGCCTCGGGCTGGGCGTGCTGCTCGCCTGCTGGGGCGTGTCGCTGTTGCGCGAGCGGCCGGGTATCTCGCCGGAAGCGGTGCAGGCCGCCGAGGCGCGGGCCGTCGCGGCGGAGCAGGCGGCAGCCGAGGCGCGGGCGATCGTCGACAAGTTCCAGGCGCTCCCGCCGCCGCCGACCACCGCGGCGACGCCGGGCAGTCCGCCGGCCCGGTCGGTGGTCGACTTCACCATCTTCCGCCACAACCGCAGCGACACGCTGGCCGTCACCACCGGCTGGAAGTACGAGGCGCTGACCGACCCCGCGCCGAGCAGCCAGTGGTGCTACGTCCAGGTCCGCGGCACCGGCCTGGCGATGGACATCGCGGTCGATGGCCAGGCGTTGACCTTCAACGCCGAGCAGGCGCGGCGCGCCAACGTGACGGCCGCCGATGTCCAGCGGTCGCTCCCCCTGTGCGAGTGGTTCCGCGGCGCCAACCCGAACATCCGCGACGGCCAGGCGGCCGCCCGTTGAGCGCGCGCGGGTCTTTCCTCCCCCTGCGCGAGCAGGGGGAGGTGGCGGCGTCTTCGCCGACGGAGGGGTCACGGGCTGCAGGAGGAGACACGATGGCATTCGACGGAACCGACCCGACGCCCGCGCTCGCCGACGCGGTGGCGCTCTACGAGGCCGGCGACTTCCGCGCCGCGCTGGCCGCGTTCCGCGCCCTCGCGGAGGGCCGTGACGGCGTGGGCGACGAGGCCTCGATCCCCGCGGCGCTCTTCTACCTCGGCCGCATGGCGCAGCGCGGCGAGGGGCAGGCGCGCGACCCGCGCGCCGCCGCGCGCTGGTACCGCGCCGCCGCCGAGCGCGGCGAGTTCCGTGCCCAGCACAATCTCTCGCTGGCCTACGAGACCGGTGACGGCGTGCCGCGCGACGGTGCGCAGGCGATCGCCTGGATGCGCCGCGCCGCCGAGCAGGGCAGCGCGCGCTCGCAGGCCGCCTATGCCTGGTGCCTCGCCCATGGCCGCAACGTCGAGCGCGACCTCGCCGCGGCCGTGGCGTGGTACCGCGCCGCGGCCGAGCAGGGCGAGCCGCTGGGCATGGTCGGGCTGGCCGACGCGCTGCGCGCCGGCGTCGGCATCGCGCAGGACCTCGGCGCGGCGCTCGGCTGGTACCGCGCCGCCGCCGAGTTGGACCACGCCGACGGCCAGTACGGGCTGGCCGACATGCTGGCCGAGGGACAGGGCGGCACGCGCGACCTCGTCGAGGCGGCGCGCTGGTTCGCCCGCGCCGCCGACGCCGGCCACGTCCATGCCCAGCACGCGATGGGCCATGCCTGCCTCAACGCCCACGGCGTGCGCCAGGACTTCGGCGCGGCGTTCGGCTGGTTCCGCCGCGCCGCCGACCAGGGCTTCGCGCCGGCCCAGCACAGCCTCGGCTTCATGCTGCTGGTCGGCGAGGGCATGCCGGCCGAGCCGGCGGCGGCGCTGGCCTGGATGCGGCTGGCTGCCGAGCAGGGCCACCCGCGCGCCCAGAGGCTCCTCGGCCTGATGCGCCGCGACGGCATCGGCGCGCCGGCCGACCCGGTCGAGGCCTGGTCGTGGTTCGACCGCGCCGCGACCGGCGCCCGCGCCTTCGCCGACGGCGAGACCGAGGCCGGCGCGATCGCCGACCGCGACGCGGTCGAGGCCGACCTGCTGCCGGGCCAGCGCGCGGAGGCCGAGGCGCGGGTCCGGGCGTGGAAGCCGCGCAGCCGCGAACAGTCGGCGAACCGGGCGAAGCTCGCTGCGGCGCGCGCCTGGGACCTCGCCGACCAGGCCTTGACGGCGGGACGCGGCCGCGCCCCGGACGAGGCCGAGCCGGAGGCGTTCGGCGACAGCCACATCTTCCGCCAGGACCCGGTCGCCGCCGCGGCGCGCGTCCAGGCCGCGCTCGACGTCGCCGCCCGCGACCCGCACGCGGCGCTGCGCCATTTCGACGAGGCGATGCGGCTCGACTACCAGGCCGTGCTCGACGACGGCGCCGCGCTGGCCGGCCGCATCCACCTGATGCGCGCCGCCGGGCAGGACGGGCCGGAGCGCGCGGTCCGGCTATACGAGATCGGCATCCGCCTGTCCGAGCTGCGCCGCTGGCCCGAGGCGACGGTGGCCTACCAGGCGGCGGGCGACCTCGACCCGCTGTTCGCGTGGCCGTTCAACAACCTCGCCTGGATGCTGGCCACCGCCGAGCAGCTGCGCGCCCACGACGGCCCGCTGGCCGTCACCTACGCCGTGCGCGCCTGCGACATCGCCGGCTGGCGCTACTGGCCCTTCCTCGGCACGCTGGCCGCCGCGCTGGCGCGCTGCGGCGCCTTCGACCGCGCCGCCCAGTGGCAGGAACTGGCGCTGACCCTGGCGCCCGAGAAGGAGAAGCCGGAACAGCGCGCGATGCTGGAGGCGTTCCAGCAGGGCCAGGCCTGGATCGACACGTCACGCACCCCGGCCGCCGGCGGCGCGCACGCGAGCGAGGAGGAACTGGCGGACACCGATGTCGAGGCGCTGATCGAGGAGGCGCGGGGGCTGGTGGGGGAGCGGGGGGTGGTGGTGCAGTGAGCATTGCATCAATCCTTCCAGGCAAGAGCGCCCACCGGCGCATCGATCGTCAAGTTCCGGCCTGCAGCTGCTCGCTGGCTGTCCACCGCTGTCAATCAATTGGCTGTTTTGGCCAATGCCGGGCAGTTTGGAACGGCTACTTTTCGAAAGTCGTCCGAAGGCAGTTGCTGCTTCGGTGAGTGCGGGGAAGAATCTGGCTGCTCCGCTTGCGTAAGGTCCATTGAGAGAATGGCGGCTTTGGGAGGCCCCAACTTGCTTTCCCAGTTTCTCAGGCTGCCTTGTAGGAAGTTTGCTATCGAGGCTAAGTAGCCAAGCGGTTGTAGGAGACGGAACGAATGCAAGAGCCTGCCGAAGTCCGCCGAGCCGATGCGACGCCTTACGCGGCTTCGCTGATCGAAGGTCTGCGTGACATTGGCTACTCCCTCGAAACAGCCATCTCGGACATCATTGACAACTCGATCACCGCTGGCGCTCGGAACGTTTGGATTGCCACGGAAACCGTTTCTGAAGCTCCGTATATCGCCATCCTCGACGATGGTGCCGGCATGTCTGAAGAAGAGCTGGTTGCTGCAATGCGGCCAGGCAGCAAGAACCCCTTGGCAAAGCGCGACGAACCGGACCTTGGCCGCTTTGGCCTGGGGTTGAAGAGTGCAAGCTTTTCCCAGTGTCGGCGCCTTACGGTTGTGTCGCGCCAATCGGGCGGAACGGCGGCCGCGATCTGGGACCTCGACGAAGTCGCGCGCCGCAATGACTGGAGCATTCAGCTCCCCGACGACACCTCCGGAATTCCGGGGCTGGACGGACTGGGAAACCGCGGAACTCTCGTTCTGTGGGAAAAGCTTGACCGACTGGTTTCAGTGCATGTCACCAACCCGGCCAGGCGCACGGAAATCATCAATCAAAGGCTGGCGGAAGCCGAAAGGCATCTGCGTCTGGTGTTTCATCGCTTCATGGAACAATCGAAGCCCTTGCGAATCTTTCTCAATGGACGGGAACTGCGGCCCCTGAATCCGTTTGCGGTCAATCACGACGCCTTGATTCCCGATCCCGTGGAAACACTGCACCTGGGCAGCGGCGAGGTCGAGATTCAGAGTTTCACGCTTCCTCACCACAAGCAGATGAGCAAGGCGGAATGGGAAGACATTGGTGGTCCCGAAGGCCACATGAACTCCCAGGGCTTCTACCTGTATCGAGGCAAGAGACTCATCCTCTACGGGACGTGGTTCGGTCTCTGTCGCCAATCTGAACTGACCAAGCTTTCCCGTGTTCGCGTTGACATTCCCAACAGCATGGACAGCGAATGGAAAATTGACGTCAAGAAGTCCTCGGCGCAATTGCCGCCGATCGTGCGGGACCGCCTGCGAAAGGTCATCGAGCGAATTCAGACCGGCTCGAAGAGAACCTATCTTCGACGAGGGCAGAAGCTTGTTGACCAGGAGCGGCTGCCGATGTGGCAGCGCATCCAGGCCGATGGGCAGATCAGGTACCGACCCAATCAGGACCATCCGGCCTTTTCGAACTTCGCGCAAAGCCTCCCGGAGCACTTGAGACAAGGATTCTACAATTGCATCGCTCTTGTAGGCGCGTCGCTTCCGGTGGAGTCACTGCATGCAGACATGGCAGGGGTCGCCGAGCAGATCGTTCCCGATACTGTCGATCATGAGACGCTCTCTCAAGCAGTTCGCGCCACGTTGTCGGTTCTCACCGCCGCGAAGAAGGACCTCCGGGAGATCCTGGCGCTCATGAAGGATGTCGATCCATTCCGATCCGCGTGGGAGGAAACCCAGCGCATCGTCGACTGCAATCTGAAATCGAGCGAGGCGTCGTGAATTCCGTTCTTAGCAGTCTCGAAGGCATGACTTCCATGTTCATGGCTTCGCAGCCCGGGCCCCATACCGCTCAGTCCATCAGGGCGATCATCGCGGAGCTCCGGGGGACGAACATGTTTCTTGGCCGGGTCTCCGATGAGGAAGCCGAGGGGCTGGCGCGCCTGGTCGAGGAAAAGTACGGGATCAGCATGGGGCTCGGCGCCGTCGTGGATGCCGAAGACTTTCGCCCTTGGCTTCGCGACGCGAAGATCAACGGCAAGGTCGGTGACTTCTACTGGGGACGCTACAGGAGGCTCCTGAGCCTGAAGGGACTGCCCAAGTCCGTGATCGACGCCACTGACGAGGTATCGGATCGAATTCTCGATCGGCTCGGCAATCCGGAGAACATGAGCCCGTGGAGCCGCCGTGGCATGGTGGTGGGCCACGTCCAGAGCGGAAAGACTGCGAACTACACGGGGCTGATCTGCAAGGCGGCGGATGCAGGATACCGCCTGATCGTGGTCATTGCGGGCATCCACAACAACCTTCGTAATCAGACCCAGGCGCGCATCGACGAAGGCTTCATCGGACGGGATACCGGACGCCTTGCTTCCGCCAACCGCGCTCGCCGGCAGAAGATCATCGGAGTGGGACAGTTCGACCAGCGCGAGTTCCCGGTCTCGCTCACCAATACGCTACGGGACTTCAACAAGGACACGGCGACTACCAACACCAGCCAGATCGGCCAGTACACCGTACCTGTCGTCCTCGTGATCAAGAAGAACTCGAGCACCCTGAAGAATCTGCTGGAATGGCTCAAGGAGCACTCGGTCAACGAACGCACCCAGATGGTCAATCAGCCGATGCTGCTGATCGATGACGAAGCGGACAATGCTTCGATCAATACCGCGTATAGCAAGGATGAGGTGACAAGGATCAACGGTCAGATCAGGGCGCTGCTCTCGCTGTTTCATCGGAGCTGCTATGTCGGTTACACGGCGACGCCATTCGCCAACATCTTCATCGATCCGGAGACCGATGACGAAACGTTGAAGCAGGATCTGTTTCCCAGGCACTTCATCATCGGCCTCGATGCGCCCTCCAACTACTTCGGTGCGCAGAAGGTATTCATCGACGAGCGCGACAGGTTCGTTCGGCTGATCGCCGACAACGAAGACGTGTTGCCCATGCGGCACAAGATCACTCATGAACTCGACAGCCTGCCCGGCAGTCTCGTCGAGGCCCTTCGCGCCTTCATCGTCTCGCGCGCCATCCGGAATCATAGGGGTCAGGAGGCTTCCCACGCTTCGATGCTGATCAATGCGTCGCGATTCACCGATGTTCAGGGGCGCATCCGGACGAAGGTGATGGATGCCGTCGGCAGGATTCGGGAGGCCGTCGCCGTCGATGGGGCGAAGGGTCGGGGAGCATTGCGCAATGGGGAGATTGCCGGGCTCCATGCGGCCTGGGAACGGGAGTACTCGCGGCTCGACGACATTGATTGGCCCGCAGTGCAATCCAGGCTCCATGAAGTTCTTGCGGGCCTCCGGGTGGTCGAGGTCAACGCGTCGAAGCGCTCGGAAGCCCTCGACTACTCGGAGACCGGCGAGCATGGAGTGACCGTCGTCGCCATCGGCGGGTTCTCCCTGTCGCGCGGCCTGACCCTCGAGGGTCTGACGATCAGCTATTTCCTTCGCAACTCGATGATGTACGACACGCTGATGCAGATGGGCCGCTGGTTCGGCTACCGGACAGGCTACGAGGACCTCTGTCGCATCTGGATGCCTGCCGACGGTGTTGGTTGGTATGCGCACATTCACGAGGCAATGGACGATCTGCAGTCGCAGTTGAAGCAGATGGAGCGGGTGCGCGCGACCCCCGAGCAGTTCGGGTTGGCCGTTCGTAGCCATCCGGAGACCTTGATCGTCACCGCGCGCAACAAGATGGGCACCGGAGAGGAATGGCCTGTGCGCGTAGGATTGGCCGAGAAGCTGATTGAGAGTACGCGCCTCCGAACTGACCCGGACCAACTGGACCGGAACCGTCTTGCTGCGGAGACCCTCGCTCGGAAGATCGTCGCGGGCGGTGTCACGGCGGTTCAGAGACCGCGGGGGCACCTGTTCACTTCGGTGCCGGTGGCCCTCGTTCGCGAGTTTCTGGCGGCGTTTCGCGGCGATCCCGCCGATCCCCTTGGGGATCCCCGGCTGCTTCTCGGCTACGTCGATGCGCGCGCAGAGTCGGAACTGGAAAGCTGGGACGTTCTGTTTGCCAGCGCTCAGAAGGACAAGGCGTCGTTCGCGCCCGACAAGCTGTTCAGTCTGGATATGCAGGCCTTCGAAAGAGCGGTCAGCGCAGCGGATTTCGACCTGGGCATCCTGGCGATCAGTGGCACCAGCCGACGCGTCGGATCGCCTGGCGACGAGAAGGAGGGTTTGTCGCCAGAAGAAGAGGCGCTGGCGCAGGCGGAGGTCAAGCGGGAGTTCCAGGGCAAGGATCCCCCTGCCACCACTCCCGATCGCATCTATCGGAAGGTACGGCGCAGGCCGCTGTTGATCGTGCGCTTCGTGATGCCTCGAAAGCTCGCCGAAGGCCGCGAGTGGTCGCATGGAAATGTCGTCGCGTGGAGCATCTCCTTCCCGCCGAGTGCGGTCGGGGGCGGAACCGTGGAGTACGTCGTGAACACGATCCGGATGCGGGAAATGTTCGGAGAAGACGAGCAGGAAGAGGAGGCCAAAGGTGATCCCGAATGAAACGCCCTGGTCCGGACTGGAGGCGGGCAAGACGGACACGCGTCGGGTCGATGCCAAAGGGAAGTGGAACTTCTTCTGGGCCGTCATGCCCAAGACGGACGTGGCTCTGGTCCTGCAACTGAGCAGACTGCCGGAGCCCGTTCCCCTTCTCCCCAAGCTCAGGAACATCGAGATGCAATTTCAGACCCTTCCGGGTGGACCCATTCTCTACATCCGTCTGAAGGACAGCGCCCAGCTCGAACCCTTCGAGACCCTTTGTCGGGATGTCGTTACTGCCGGAGAAGCGGCGACGGACGAAAGCGCGGCACTGGAGAGGGCCATTGGGAGGACATTCCGCTGGCATCATCTTCTGCGTGGACGCGGCCCTGGCGTACTTTCGGAGGAGGAACAGAAGGGCCTTCTCGGAGAGTTGGAGATCTTTCTGACACTGATGGAAAGACTGGGTCCCTCCGGCGCGTTGAATGCCTGGACCGGACCCTCCGGTGCGCCGAAGGACTTCGAGCTGCAGGCGGATTGCATCGAAGTAAAGGCGCGTCGCGGCGCGTCGCGACCACATGTGAAGATTTCGAGTGAGCACCAACTGGCGGACGTTGCGGGGTGCAGGCTCTGGCTCGCGGTGCTGGCGGTCGACAGGGTTCAGGCGCCCAACGGGAAGACGCTTGCCGAAGTCGTCGACACTATCGCTCGGGAGATCGAGCATCGAGAGCCTGGAGCCTTGCTCGATTGGGAGAGGCACCTGGCCGACGCCGGCTTCGACCCGGCGGATGACTACTCGCCTTGGAGATGGATAGCGGGACCCGCTGTGTTCCATTCGATCACGGAAGGATTTCCGAGGGTGACTGCGCCGGTTCCCCTTGGCGTCTCGAACGTTACCTACAACCTCGATATCTCCGCGTGCGCGCCCTATCGAGTCGATGCGCAGGTGGCGCTTTCTCGAATTGTCGGAAAGGGCAGCTGATGAGCGACCTCGAGGAGTATCACCAGAGCATGCTGGCCGATATCCGCCGGGAGGCGGATACGAGCGGCGTCCTGATGGTTGAAGCATTCTTCGACCGCGTGGCGGAGCGTCTTGCCGAAGCCGGAGAGCTGGAGGTCGCCCATCGGGCCTTCCATCAGACGGGTGAGGGCGGGCAGAAGGTTCGGATTGACGGATATGCGGGAGACCCGCGCGATTCGGAAGGAATCCTTGGTCTGATCGTCTGCGATTTTGTCGATTCGGATGAAGTGCAGACCTTCGGCAAGGGCGACTTGCCGCCGCTCCTGAATCCCCTGATCAGGTTCTTGCGGAACGCGAAGAAGGCCGAGTTCCGTGATTCGCTGAACGAGGTCAGCCCTGCCTTTCAAGTCTCCGACCTGATCATCAACACGTGGAGCCGCGTCTCGAAGGTAAAGCTTATCCTTGTATCCAATCGCCGCTACATCGGGCGTGATGACGCGGTAAAGCTGAAGGACTCGGGTGATGTTCCGGTAACCTACTCTGTCTGGGACCTGGCACGTTTCGAACGCTTCGATCGCTCCGGCCAGGCCAGGGAAGACATGGTCATCGACTTCGCGAAGGACTTTGGCGGCCCGATTCCGGCGCTGAAGGCATCGCAGGAGGGCGCCGGGCTCGAGAGCTACCTCATGATTGTCCCGGGGCGCCAACTTGCCGAAGTGTACGATCGATGGGGTGCAAGGCTCCTCGAAGCCAACGTGCGTTCCTTTCTTCAGGCGCGCGCCAAGACGAACAAGGGCATCCAGAAGACGATCAAGGAGGAGCCGGAGCTGTTCTTCCCCTACAACAATGGGCTATCAGCGACTGCGGATGCCGTCGAATGGGTGCAGACCGACGGCGGCAAGGCCATTTCGTCCATCAGCAATCTGCAGATCGTCAATGGTGCTCAGACCACGGGATCGATTCACGCAGCGCTGAAGGCGGCCGGCGATCAGCTGCAGCATGTCTTTGTTCAGATGAAGCTGACAGTGGTTCCGCCTGAACGGGCGGAGGACATCGTGCCCAAGATCTCCGAGTTCGCGAATACTCAGAACAAGGTCAATGCCGCGGACTTCTTCTCCAATCACCCATTCCACGTGCGGATGGAGAAGATCTCGCGGACCGTGATGTTCACCGCTAGAGAAGGTGAGCGGCACGACAGCAAGTGGTTCTACGAGCGGTCCCGCGGCCAGTTCCTGAACGAACGAGCCAAGCGCAAGGGCGCGGACCTCCGGCGGTTCGAACTGGAATACCCGAAGGAGCAGCTTTTCAGCAAGACCGACCTCGCGAAGTACGAGTGCTCTGCTGGCGGCAAGCCGCATGTGGTGTCAAAGGGCGCGCAAAAGAACTTCGCCGAGTTTGCCAAGGACCTCGGGGAGTCCTGGAGCAAGACCGATGCTCAGTACAATGAGCTGTGGTTCAAGCGTCTCGTGGCGAAGGCCATCCTCTTCCGTTGGCTGGAAGCGGAGGTTCCTAAGCAGGACTGGTACGAGGGCGGTTATCGGGCGAACATCGTGACCTATGCGATGGCCAAGGTGTTTCATGACGCGGGCGCAGATGGACAGGTGCTGGATCTCGATGCCATCTGGCGGCGTCAGGCGGTTCCGGCCGCCCTTGGGCGGGCCCTGCTGCTGGCCGCTGCCGAGGCCAACAATCTGATCACCCATCCCCCACAGGGCGTGCGCAACATGTCCGAATGGGCGAAGCAACAGGCGTGCTGGAATGGGCTGAAGTCCCGGACCGTTACCTACGATGACGACTTCTCCACCTGTCTCGTTCTCGCCGAGGCCGCGCGCTCTGCCGAACGAGATGCGCGTTCATCCTCGACAATGGCTGACGGAATTGGCGCCCAGACACGCGTCGTGAAGCTGGGGCCGGACTTCTGGGAAGACGCTATCGACTGGGCGCGTGCGACGAGGAAGCTGGATTCGAAGGATCTTCAGATCCTGCAGGCTTGTGCGTCGCTGCCCAGGCGAGGAAGAGCGCCGAGCGAAGCACAGTCAAGATATGCGCTGGAGGTCCTGGGACGGCTGCAAGAGGCCGGGTTCTCTCCAGTCGAGATCATCCCTCAGGTCGGCCAGGACGCCGTGGTCTAGTCCTGACCGATGGTGCTGACTTGCCTCTCGGCTTTCCGATGTCGAGTGTTTCGGAGGCGGAGCGTAACCAGGCCGCGACGCGCCCCGATGTCGTGGCAACTCCGTCAGCGTCACGCAAGGCACATTCCCAAACCGTGGCTACGCGCCAGCCTGACTCGGCCAGCAACTTGGCCACACGCCTGTCTCGCGCGACGTTTGCGGAGAACTTGGCCTTCCAGAAGGACGCGCGCGTCCGCGGCTCCGTCGCGTAGCGGCAGCCAGCGTGGCGATGCCAGAAGCATCCATGAACGAAGACCACCGCCTTGAACTGGGGAAACAGCAGGTCCGGTTTCCCCGGAAGGCGATGGGAGTGCAGCCGATAGCGCAATCCTTTCGCATGCAGGGCGCGGCGCAGCGCCATCTCGGGTCTGGTGTTCTTGCCGCCGATCCCGGCCATCATGCGAGATCGCGTAGGCTTGTCGACAATATCTGACACCGGTCTCCTGGTGTTCAAAGGTTGAAGTGTTATACACGGAACGTAACAGTTCCATCAGGAGCGAGCTTGTCCAGCACCTTCGGCGTTGTCGATCTGTTTGCGGGCCCTGGAGGTCTTGGCGAGGGCTTCGCATCCTTGCGGGATCGCGGTCATGCGCCCTTCAGGATCGGCATCTCGATCGAAAAGGAAGCATCGGCGCACCAGACACTCACCCTGCGTGCCTTTCTTCGCGAGTATCGGGCGCGTCACGGAAGGCTCCCTCGCTCGTTCATCGACTTCCATGCCGGTCGCATCGAGCAGCCGGACTGGGGAGCAGTCGACGAAGAAGCGTGGCGCGCTGCGGAGCACGAAGCGCGGTGTCTCGAGTTGGGGACCGAGAAGGCCTCCGGGGTCATCCGGCAAGCCATCTCCCGCTTGAGGCAGAAGTACCGGGACGCGGTTCTGATTGGCGGCCCTCCTTGTCAGGCATACTCGCTCGTGGGCCGGGCCAGGGCCAAGGGCAAGGTCGGCTACAAGCCGGAAGAGGATGAGCGGCACTATCTTTTCCGGGAGTACATCCGGGTCCTGGACCGCCTGAGGCCGGCCGCGTTCGTGATGGAGAACGTCAAGGGCATGCTTTCGTCGACTGTCGAAAGTCGACTCGTTTTCGAGATGCTCATGGAGGATCTGAGATCGCTCGGCACGGGCAGGCAGGGGCTGTACGAACTTCGGGCGATTCGTGTCTCCGATGGCAAGGCGACCCTCAGCGAACCTCGGGAGCCGGCCGACTTCGTTGTTCGAGCAGAAGACTTCGGGGTGCCGCAGAGGCGACACCGCGTAATCATCGTGGGAATTCGGTCTGACCGGGCCGTGAAGCCGGGGGCGGCCTCCATCGACGTTGGTGCAGATGGCCGGACTGTCGGTTTCGCCATCGGATCGCTTCCGGGTATTCGAAGCGGACTCAGCAAGGGATTGGACAGTGCGGAGAATTGGCGCGATCTGGTCGTCGAGGCCGCTACCGAGCTCGGCAAGGAGTATGCGGCTCAGCGACACAGTGACCTGCGCGACGAGTTCCGGGCCGTGGCTCGGAAAGCATCCGAACATCGCCCACTGACACGAACTTCGTCGTCTCTCTACAAGCGATACGGCGAGGCGAAGGACGAACTGCTGTCGTGGCTCGAGAATGACGAGTTGGAGTCAATCGCTCAGCACGAGAGTCGCGGGCACATGAAGACTGACCTGGGACGTTACTTGTTTGCAGCAGTATTCGGAAAGGTGCGAGGATACAGTCCGAAAGCCGATGAGTTTCCGGTCATGCTCGCGCCGGAGCATCGCAACTGGCAAAGCGGAATCTTCTCCGACAGATTTCGTGTCCAGCTGAAGGATGAGCCGGCCACGACCGTTACGAGTCACATATCCAAGGACGGCCACTACTTCATTCACCCCGATGCCTCCCAGTGTCGGAGCCTGACCGTTCGGGAAGCTGCGCGGCTGCAGACCTTTCCAGACGACTATCTGTTTCTTGGCAACCGAACGCAGCAGTATGTGCAGGTTGGCAATGCGGTCCCTCCGTTTCTTGCCAGGCAGATCGCGCGCTTGATTTACAAGGCGTTGGCGACGTCACGCACGATGGTCAAGCAAGGGAACTAGGTCGCGCGGTCGAATTGACGGCAGTGGGAGTGCGTTCTTTGCGGTGCTGGTGCGGCACGCAATAATGACCAGGGTGTTTACTTCGGAGAAGCACCAGTGTTATTGTGCCCCATGCCCACCCCCGGCCGCCCCACCCTCTACCACCCCGACTTCGCCGAGACGGCGCACAACTACTGCCTGCTCGGCGCCACCAACGCCGACCTCGCCGCCTTCTTCGACGTGGCGGCGCGGACGATCGACAACTGGATCGCCACCCGTGACGACTTCGGCGCCGCGGTGCGGCGGGGGCGGGCGGCGGCGGATGCGCGGGTGGCGCGCTGCCTCTACGACAAGGCCGTCGGCTACGACCGCACCGTGTCGCGCACCGTGCTGCACCAGGGCCGCGAGCACACGCTGAGCCAGGTCGTCCACGTCGCGCCCGACACCCGCGCCTGCATCTTCTGGCTGCGCAACCGCCAGCCCGCCGCCTGGAACGGCCCGCCGTCGGGCGCGGGACGGGGCCAGGGCGACGACCCGGAGGGCCATCCATCGGCGCGTCGGGACGGTGCGCGGTATGGGCACTCGACCCAGGCGGACCTCGACGAGCTCGAGGCGGCGGGCCTGCGCGCCCGCGCCGCCCGGCTCGCCGCCCTCGCCGAGCAACGAAAAACCCCGCCCTCTCGCGAGGACGGGGTCAGGGAGGAGGGAGGCGGGGCCGACCGGCCGGGGCCGGCCGGCACCCGCTGATGAAAGGCTAGAAGCGGTAGGTGACGCCGACGCCGAACAGCCACGGGTCGAGGGCGGCGGTGCCGCTGACCGGGATCGTGTTGTTCACCGTGGCGTTGTAGCCCGGCCGCAGGATCAGCTTCTTGACGTCGAAGTTCACGCCCCAGTTGCGGTCGATCATGTAGTCGAAGCCCGCCTGCAGGGCGAGGCCGACCGCGGTGTTGAGGCTGAACTGCGTCGTCGTCAGGCCGCCCGCCGTCGTCGCGCCGGCGTTCTGGGTGCTGAGCGGGATCGTCAGGTTGATGCCGGCGCCGACATAGGGCTGGAACGCGCCCATGTTGGTGAAGTGGTACTGCGCCGTCAGCGTCGGCGGCAGCAGCAGGGTGCTGCCGATGTTGAGGCCGTTCAACGACCCGTTGCCGGTGACGTTGTGCCCGGTCACGCCGAGGATCAGCTCGAGGGCGATGTTCGGGGTGAAGTAGTAGCTGATGTCGAGCTCGGGCACGATCGAGTTGCCGACCGACAGGCCCGAGAACGGCGTCGACAGCGACGGCACGCCCTGGACGTTCACCGTGCTGGCGTTGGTGTCCGGCACCACGCCCATGGCGCGCACGCGGACCTGCCAGCCACCGGTGAAGCCGAACTTCTCCGGCGGGCCATAGGGGCCACCGAAGGTTCCCGGCGCGCCGGCCGAGGCCGTTGCGGCCTGCGCCTGCTCGACCGCCACCTCGTCGGCCTGCGCCGGCGCCGCCATCATCAGCGCCGCCGCGGCCACCGACGTCAGCATGGTCCCCAAAACCCTAACCTTGTTCATTGCATGCTCCAGTTCGAAACGCATGCCCACGATAGGAGTAGGGGGACGGCGGCGGTTGATCTGGATCAATCACGCGAAGTGAGGACGCTCACGTGTGTCGGATGCGTCACGCTCGTGGAGTGCTTTTTGGAAGCTTTCTCAGGTGTGAGAAAGCGGAGCGCGGGCGTCTCGCCCGCTCACGAGGCGGGCCGGAGGCCCGCGCTCCCTCATGAGGCGCGCGGGCGGCGGCCGGCGTCGGTCGGGTCAGGGCTTGACGTAGTACGCCGGCCCGTCGGCGCCCTGCAGCGTGATGTAGGTCTGGCCGTTGCCGGTGCCGATCGAGTAGCAGCGCTCCTTGCCGGCGGCATCCTTGGCCCAGGTCGAGCAGAAGCCGAGCTCGTGGTGGCGCCAGGTGCCGCCGTCGACGACGCCGGCATTGTCGGTCCGGGTCGCCGTGCCGTCGGCGTTGAATCGCATCGTGCCCGACGTGCCGTCGCTGGCGGTCACGCTCTTCGGCTGGTCGATCCAGCTGCGGAAGGCGGCGTTGCCGTCGAGCGAGTCGCCGCCGCCCATGCCACTGCCGCCGCCGCTGCCGCCCAGCACGTACATGCCCAGGGGATTGCCGCCCTGGCCGAACGCCGGCCCCGCCATCGCGGCGAGACCGGCAAGCAGGAGAAGGCGCCGCATTCAGTCCTTCTTGTTCTTGAGCGCCAGGCCGACGCCCATCCAGGCCGAGCCGATGAACAGCAGGTCGACGCCCAGGAAGATGCCCAGCGTGTAGACGCTGGAGTAGGGCCACTTGGCGATGATCATGGCGCCCAGCAGCAGGGTGATCAGGGCCGACAGGGCGACCCAGCCCCACGGCTTGCCGGCCTCGCGGACCTGCCAGGCGATGTAGCCGCGGACCACGCCGCCGATCACCAGCGCCCAGCCCAGCATCAGGGTCAGGATGGCCGAGGTCAGCAGCGGGTTGTTGAAGGCGATCACGCCGGCCGCGACGTAGAGCAGGCCGAGCAGCAGCCAGAGGAAGAACTTGCCCCACTCCTTGACCGAGAAGGCGGTGAAGATCTCGCTGACGCCGGCCATGATCATCATGATGCCGACCACGAACACCGCGGTCTGGGTGGCCATCACCACGGAGCCCAGCGCGATCACGCCGGAGATCATGAAGATCACGCCCAGGGCGACGATCCACCCCCAGCGGGCGCGCAGCGCCTTGACGCCCTCGCCGAGGCCGCCCTGCGGGCCAAGTGTATTTCCGGTCATGGACATCGCGATGTCCTCCTTCTTCTCTCTGCGGAATGGATGGTGTCAGGATACACCGGCTGGATGGCACTGTCGCGACGGGTGTGGGAAAACAGGGACATGAGCGACACCAAGAAGCAACCGGCCGCGCCGCGGCCCGCCACGACCGTCCTGCTGCTGCGCCCGTCGGTGCCGGGCGAGCCCAATTCCATCCTCGAGGTCTTCATGGTGGTCCGCCACCACCAGATCGATTCCTTCTCCGGCGCCCTGGTCTTCCCGGGCGGCAAGCTGGAGGACGCCGACGGCGACGCCCGGCTGCGCGCGCGCTGCGGCGGCGCCGACCGGATCGGCGACGCGGAACTCGCCTTCCGGGTCGCCGGGGTGCGCGAGGCGTTCGAGGAATGCGGCGTGCTGCTGGCGCGCAAGCGCGGCCAGCGGGCGCTGATCGCCGCCGCCGACCTCGAAGCCATCGAGAAGCGCTGGCGGGCCAAGCTGGCCAAGGACGAGGCCAGCATCGTCGACATGGTCGAAGCCGAGGATCTCGAGATCGCGACCGACCTGATGGTGCCGTTCGCCCACTGGATCACCCCGACCTTCGTGCCGAAGCGCTTCGACACGTGGTTCTTCCTGGCCGAGGCGCCGGAGGACCAGGTCGCGCTGCACGACGGCTCGGAGTCGGTCGACTCGGTGTGGATCGGCGCCCAGGCGGCGATCGACGAGGCCGCCGCCGGCAAGCGCACGCTGGTCCACGCGACGCTCAAGAACCTCGAGCTGCTGGCCGAGGGCGGCACGGTGGCCGGCGCGATCGCCGCCGCCAGCGCCCGCAAGGTCGTGACGGTGGCGCCGTGGGTCGAGGTCCGCGACGGCCGCAAGTGGCTCCACATCCCGCCCGATGCCGGCTACCGCGGCGGCCCGCGGGACATGGGGCCGGTCGAGGCGAAGGGATGAGGCGATGATCGGAAAGGTCCCTCGCTGACGCTCGGGATGACAGTCTTTGCCTTGTCATCCCGAGCGCAGCGAGGGACCCTTCATCTTCCGTATGATGAAATGATATTCCGCCGCCAACCCAGCCATGCTCAAATCCGCGTGGCCCCAGCGGCCAAGACTCGCTAAGAGGCGCCTATAAACGCCCGTTCATTGCGTGGGAGGACTGTCGGAATGGTCGGAATCGTCGCCTATGGGGCCTACGTGCCGCGCCTGCGGCTCAATCGCCAGGCGGTCTACGACGCCAACAAGTGGTTCGCCGCCGGCCTGCGCGGCCTCGCCAAGGGCGAGCGCGCGATGGCCAACTGGGACGAGGATTCGATCACCATGGCGGTCGAGGCGTCGCGCGACTGCCTGACCAGCCACAAGGCCGAGGACGTGCGCTCGCTGTTCTTCGCCTCGACCACCCACCCGTTCAAGGATCGCCAGAACGCCGGCGTGATCGGCACGGCGCTGAACATCGAGCAGAACCTCGCGGCGTCCGACGTCGGCGGCTCGCAGAAGGCCGGCACCTCGGCGCTGCTGGCGGCGCTCTCGGCCTCGCGCAACGGCGGCCCGGCGCTGGTCGCCGCCGCCGACAAGCGGATGGCGCGCGTCGCGTCGGCCAACGAGCTGAACTACGGCGACGGCGCGGCGGCGCTCCTGTGCGGCACCGAGAACGTGATCGCCAAGCTGGTCGGCCACCACTCGGTGTCGATGGACTTCGTCGACCACTTCCGCGGCGAGGAGAGCGAGTTCGACTACACCTGGGAAGAGCGCTGGATCCGCGACGAGGGCTACTCGAAGATCGTGCCGCCGGCGCTCAAGGCGGCGCTCGCCGCCTGCAAGCTTAAAGGCGCCGACATCACCCACTTCATCATGCCGAGCCTGATGCCGGCGGTGCCCAAGCAGATGGCCAAGATGGCCGGCGTCGCCGACACGGCGGTGCGCGACCTCTTGGGCGCCAACCTCGGCGACACCGGCTGCGCCCACGCGCTGGTCATGCTGGTCGACGCGCTCGAGACGGCGAAGGCCGGGGACAAGATCATGGTCGTGGCGTTCGGCCAGGGCGTCGACGTGCTGGTGTTCGAGGTCACGGCCGAGAACGCCAAGCTGCCGAAGCGCAAGGGCGTGTCGGGCTGGCTGGCCCGCCGCAAGGAAGAGAAGAACTACCTGAAGTTCCTCGCCTTCAACGAGATGCTGCCGATCGACAAGGGCATGCGCGCCGAGTTCGACAAGAAGACCGCGCTGTCGATCCTGTGGCGCAAGCGCGACATGATCTACGGCATGGTCGGCGGCAAGTGCAAGGTGTGCGGCACCGTGCAGTTCCCGCGCAGCCAGGTCTGCGTCAACCCGAACTGCCACGCGATCGACAGCCAGGAGCCTTACAACATGGCGGGGCTGGAGGCGTCGGTGATGTCGTTCACCGCCGACTCGCTCACCTACTCGCCGGACCCGCCGGCCTACTACGGCATGATCACCTTCCCGGAGGGCGGCCGCTTCATGGCCGACTTCACGGACAGCGACAAGGAACAGGTGAAGGTCGGCACCAAGATGCGCATGACCTTCCGCATCCGCGACAACGACCAGATGCGCGGCGGCTTCAAGCGTTACTTCTGGAAGGCCGCCCCGGTCTGACCGGGACGGTCCAAGGTCAGGGCTTAGACGTTTCCACCCCACGAAGGAGACCAGCATGGCACGGGGTATCAAGGACAAGGTCGCTATTCTCGGAATGGGTTGCTCCAAGTTCGGCGAGCGCTGGGATTGCGGCGCCGAGGAGCTGATGGTCGAGGCCTACAAGGAGTGCCTCGCCGATGCCGGCATCGACGCCAAGCAGCTGCAGGCCGCGTGGTTCTCGACCGCGATCGACGAGGTCAACGTCGGCAAGTCGGGCATCCCGCTGTCGACCACGCTGCGCCTGCCCAACATCCCGGTGACGCACGTCGAGAACATGTGCGCGTCGGGCACCGAGGCGTTCCGCGGCGCCTGCTACGCCGTCGCCTCGGGCGCCGCCGACTTCGCGCTGGCGCTGGGCGTCGAGAAGCTCAAGGACACCGGCTACGGCGGCCTGCCGGGCGGCCGCGGCGCGCCGCTGCAGCAGCTGTGGAACGCCAGCGGCACGGCGCCGGGCAACTTCGCCCAGCTCGCCACCGCCTACATGACGGCGCACGGCGTGTCGGCCGACGACCTCAAGCGGGCGATCGGCCACGTCTCGTGGAAGAGCCACCAGAACGGCGCCAAGAACCCCAAGGCGCACCTCCAGAAGGCGGTCGAGATGGACACCATCCTGAACGCCCCGATGATCGCCTCGCCGCTCGGCCTGTTCGACTGCTGCGGCGTGTCGGACGGCGCGGCCGCGGCGATCGTCACCACGCCGGAGATCGCCAAGGCGCTGGGCAAGTCCAACATCGTGTCGGTGAAGGCGCTGCAGCTCTCGGTCTCGAACGGCTCGGAGTCGGGCCACAACTCGTG